>Ga0315548_1003858_pt1 | contig 11001 bp, 7 predicted proteins | sample SalMarSW160110MG_2_FD_202540 | JGI IMG/M metagenome (GOLD analysis project Ga0315548, IMG submission 202540) | Salt marsh sediment microbial communities from the Plum Island Ecosystem LTER, Massachusetts, United States - Salt Marsh Sediment SW1601-110 ... | reverse complement strand
GGGTTATGCGTTGGCGTGTGCCACTACAATGCTCTGGCGATAGTTAACAATATTATTACCATTATTGAAACAGTGGAGTGCGACTGGTGTACAGACTGCGAAGCCGTTTGCCCCACTGGTGCCATAAGTTGCCCTTTTGAGATAATTCTCCAAGAGCCCTAGAGATCAACTAAGACCTTTTATACAATATTTTCACCTGCTTTCCCAGCCAATCTTTAGTATCCCGTGTTTCCCTATCCCGTCGCCATCTTTGTGTGAGACAAAAGTCGCATACAAGGATTGATACCATACCTATAATGATTTTGCATGAAAAATGCAGTTGAATGAAAAGTACAAAGGAGGCTGAAGATGATAACGGTTTTAGAAAACGTTAAAGAGAGAGAACAAGTCTTTTCCGAGGAAGAGGAATTAGATTTGGCTAATAAAGATATTGATCAGGAGGATGAGGTTTCTGGGCACAGGATTGCTCCTCCAAAGCGGGAGCTTGAACTTGGTGAGGAATCGTTGAACTTGTACCTCGCTGAAGTGGGGCAAACTCCCCTTCTCAATGCCGAGGAGACAAAAGTGCTGAGCAGCCAGATAGAGGAGGGCAAGCACTTTGCCCGACTTAAGAAGGACTGGGTTGACGAACATGGCGCTCAGCCTTCGGCAATCGACTTATTGTTGGCATTGATGGAGCGATTCAGTCGGGCGCGTTTACTTTTTGAAACCCTTTATCAGTATCTTGACCTTCCTTCTCACGGGAGTATAGCAGAGAAGGTATCGCACCCGGACCTACGCCGTGCAATTGATGACAATATCGATCAGAATTTATCCAGCGCTATAGCTAAAGTCACTGGAGTAAGCCAAACTAGAATCGAGAAGACCGTGATTGAATTGTCGCTGGACAGCCGGCTGATACCTTGGCATATCATAGAAGGGGTAAGCCAGAAAAGTTCCCTGGCCGAATTTGGGAAGGCGCTGCAGTTGCCGGAATTCCGTGACAAACTGGAAGCGCATCGCTCAGAAATTGTCAAGCACTTTGAGCAAGTAAGAGAAAGGTCACGCCAGGCAGCCAACCACATGGTTAAAGCCAATTTGCGCCTGGTGGTAAGCGTGGCTAAGGGATATATTGGTTGGGGCGTGCCTCTACCTGACCTTATCCAGGAAGGCAATATCGGCTTAATGCAGGCAGTGCAGAAATTTGACCATCGCAGAGGCTATAAGTTCAGTACCTATGCTATTCCCTGGATCTGGCAGGCAATCAACAGGGCAGTTAATGACCAGTCGCGCATGGTGCACCTGCCGGGACATGTGGTTGACGCTCTGACGAAGCTAACCCGGGCAAGGAACAACTTAGCTCAGAAGCTCGGCCGCCAGCCGACTGATAAGGAACTAGCTTCTGAGACGGGACTGGAGTCCAAAGAGATAGAATCGCTGCTTAAGCTGAGTTCTTGTGGACCTGTTTCTTTGGAGACACCTGTAGGAGAAGAAGGGAGCCAACTCGGTGATTTCATCGCAGATCAGGAGGTCCTGCAGCCTGAGGAGCAGACTACTGCAAGCCTGCTCAGAGAAGAATTGAGTAAAACATTAGAGTCGCTGACATCCCGAGAACGACGCGTCATTGAGTTGAGGTTTGGGCTGGGCAATGAGTACAGTCGAACACTAGCAGAGGTTGGCACAGAGTTAGGTCTTAGCAAGGAGCGAATACGCCAGATTGAAAAAGAAGCACTGGCTAAGCTACGCCATCCAAGTAACAGCCGCGAGTTGATAGGGTATCTCGGATGATTAGTTTTTAGGCTGTTTAATTTTCTGTTCAAATTTCAGCATGCTATATGCCGTCTCTTTTTCGGCGGGGGAATAAATCCCGCCCTGCGGAGCCTGATTGATGCAGACATGTTTTGTCAGGTTCTTAGGAAGCCGTGGCACAGAGCTTTGATCAGTTATTGGATGCCGTCGGCGCACCGAAATTGGAAAGGCTGATATTAGCAAATTCCAATGATTCAGCTGATAGGCCTAAGTGTACGATAGACAGAATTTTTAGTGTGGAATTCGCCCTTTCGTCAGTTAAGCATTGAAACGATTGCACATTTCAGGCTAATGTGCAATTTCACCCTCAGGTATTCTCTAGCCTTCTGCCTCGCCGCCTCGTTGCCCATACAGCCAGCGCGCCACTGGAACCGGCGCCAGCAAATCTACTATGGCTGCCTTCTCCACCAGAAAAAGCTCCTCCTCTCTCTGTCATTACGAGAAGCGAGATTCCTTACTTACGTTTCTGAACAGGCTCCGCAATTCTGGTGAGGCGGGTGAGGGTAGAGATTGCCGTGCCCCTTTCAAGTGCTCGAAATGACAGGAAGGGGAAGGTGACGCGCAATGACAATATCCCCCTACCTCCGACCTGAAAGGCGGAGGTAGGGGGAGAGTTCGAGTCAGATCCTAGCCGCCGACATCGCACTGCCCTTCGGCGTTGTCTCCCACGGCGACCGCAGTGCCGTCGTCCTTAAGCCCCACCGTGTGCTCCTCGCCGGCGGCGACCTGGGTGATGCCTGTCCAGCCACCGACATCGCATTGCCCTTCGGCGTTGTCTCCTGCGGCGAGGACAGTACCGTCTTCTCTAAGCCCCACCGTGTGTGCCTTGTACAGCCCACTACTGCTTGCGGAAAGTTGGACGATGTCCGTCCAGCCGCTGGCCTCATCGCACATCTTGGCGTAGTTCCATCCCACGGCGACCACAGTGCCGTCATCCTTAAGCCCCACCGTATGAAGGGGGCCTGCGGCGACCTGGGTGATGTCCGTCCAGCCGTCGACATTGCACTGCCCGGCGGTGTTTTCTCCCACGGCGACCACGGTGCCGTCGTCCTTAAGCCCCACCATGTGAAAGTTGCCTACGGCGACCTGGGTAATGTCCGTCAAGGCTAGTCCGGGTATGCTTTTTCCCGCGGCGACCACAGTGCCGTTATCTTTAAGCCCCACCGTGTTATAGCGGCCTGCGGCGACCTGGATGATGTCCGTCCAGCCGCCGACATTGCACTGCCCGTGGTAGTTTTCTCCCACGGCGATCACAGTGCCGTCATCCTTAAGCCCCACAGTGTGCTTGGCGCCCGCGGCGACCTGTTTGATGTCCGTCCAGCCGCCGACATCGCACTGCCCGTCGCCGTTGTCTCCTACGGCGACCACGGTGTCGTCTTCCTTAAGCCCCACCGTGTGATACCCGCCTGCAGCGACCTGGGTGATGATGATGTTGGGCCAGCCGAAGTGAGCCGTGATGTCATATTTGCCGTTTATGGTGATGGTGGTTGTGGCGGCATTGACATCGGCGATGGTATCCACATCGCCAGTCCATTTAAGAAAGCGATAGCCCTCCTCAGCCTCGGCAACCAGGTTGATCACCGTTCCCTCGTCATAGATATAAGCCCCTTCTCCAGGGGTGGTTATCGAACCTCTAAGGGTACTGGCGATAGTGAGTTTATAAGGACCACTCTCAGGCAGACCATCACCACAGCCTCCCATCCCAGCAATTAAGGCTACAGTAATCAAAAAGATGCTCACTCTTGCCGCGTAATGGCATCTCCCCGAACTAAGTATCTTCATACTCCGCCTCCTTAAATAAGAAGGATTCTTATCATTGGCTTTTCAATAATTCGATTATACCACCAAAAAGCCTCAAATAGAATACATCACAAGAGAACAAGATGAGAATAGAAGCAGCACATCGAAGATAGAACAGCCCACCCGTAGCATTAAATTTAAAGCGATAATCCCAACGGCAACAAGGGACGTTAGTAACACACCATATTAATGGTGGTGATGTATTCACCCTTCAGCAAATACTCGGGCACTCCACATTGGACATGGTAAGACACTATGTGAATTTGGCATCAAACGACGTTATTATCAAGCATCAGAGGTGTTCGCTGTTGGATCGCTTAAATCTACGTAGAGTCTAACATCAACGACAAACCCTTGCCAGCTACAGTCTAGCCGAAGTGCAAAGGGAGAGTAAGCGGACAATGGCGGCAACGACGGCTCTATTACAGTAGATTGTAACGGGGATTGTCAATGGGTTTGACCTTTGGTCTGCGCTAAGCTAGAATATGCAGTCATCGACCGCTCAGCTTTCGCTAGGATTATGCCGATGGACAACTCTGCTGGGGTTGAAGTTATGCAGTACCGCAGGTTTGGCCGGCTTGACTGGCAAGGCTCCGCATTGGGTTTTGGCGCTATGCGTCTGCCACTGACAGACGCCAACCAGGCGAATGTTGATGAACCTGAGGCTATTCGTATGATTCGCTACGCCATTGACCACGGCGTCAATTATGTGGACACCGCCTATCCCTACCACATGGGGCAGAGCGAGCGTGTCGTCGGCCGGGCACTCCGTGATGGCTACCGTGAGAGAATGAAACTGGCTACAAAAATGCCTGTCCGAATTGTCGAGTCAGCCGGCGATTTCAACCGCTATTTCAACGAACAGCTTGAGCGATTGCAATCTAATAAGGTCGATTTCTACCTCCTACACGGATTGAATGGGCGCAGTTGGGCCAAGGTGCGGGACCTGGGAATACTCCGCTGGGCTGAGGACAAGATGGCCAAGGGACACTTTGATTATCTGGGTTTCTCCTTCCATGATGATTACGAGGCTTTCAAGGGAATCATTGATGATTATGATAACTGGACCCTTTGCCAGATTCAATACAATTACATGGACATCGACTATCAGGCAGGCACTGACGGGCTCAAATATGCCGCCCAAAAAGGGCTGGCCGTCGTCGTTATGGAACCGTTAAGGGGTGGGCGATTGACCAAGCCCCCGGCCTCGGTGGCTAACTTATGGACGAGTGCGGCGCAGAAACGCACCCCGGCCGAGTGGGGCCTGCTGTGGGTGTGGAACCAGCCTGAAGTGTCTTTGGCGTTAAGCGGCATGTCCACCATGGAACAAGTCATGGAGAATATCGCCACCGCTGGCCGTTCGGGGTCAGGTATTCTCACCGCAGACGAACTAGCGTTGATCGACCGGGTGCGCGAAGAATACAAGAAGCTAAGTCCGATTCCCTGCACAAAATGCGGCTATTGCCTGCCTTGCTCCAGTGGAGTTGAGATACCGACCATATTTGAGCTATACAACGAGGCTGTTATCTACAATGACGCACGCACAGCACGGTTCCGCTACCGAGGCCCAGACGGCCTCAAGGAAGAACAGCGGGCGGACCAGTGCATTGAGTGCGGGGAGTGTGTTGACGCCTGCCCGCAGCAAATACCTATCCCAGAATGGCTCAAGAAAGCCCATTTACTTCTTGGCCCGAGACAATAATCTCTCATAGAAAACACAACTGAGGAGGTGGCCACCTTTGCTTCTTCTATCTCGGTGGCTTGTCGCAAGCGGTACGCCATTGGATTATTGCTTTGCACCAAAATGCCCTCAAAGGCACTTCAGAGCCCCTACAAGCCTTATCAATTACTCTATCAATGTTTTGGGGTGGGGGGGGGAGTCTATTCCGAAAATCTCATTTTTCCCATTCTCTGGATTAAATAATCATTTACGAGGAGTGTTTATAACTTTACCTTCTAAAAACACATTCTGCCCGAATTGAACAACCTCAATTTTTTAACACCCACAATATTGCCAATTGTATTAGAAGTGATAAAATCAGGATGTCGGTTGACATGGTGTTCTGATACCCTGATTCTTTCGAGAATCCGGGGGGGAGTCCAATCTGGTAGCTTTGGTAGGCCGTACAGGGCTCGAACCTGTGACACCCTGATTAAAAGTAATCTTGACTTTTTTCAGGGTTTTGGCCTTTTCCCAAAGCTGGAATCGGCCTGAAAACTATTCAATTCTTAAACAATCAGGTTGACATAGATTAAAAAATCAGGTTGACAACCTCCACAAAAATACCAAAAGGCTCTAAATTCCAGAGCCAACGTAACATTACCACGATTTCGGTCATTTGTCAATGATCTTGATTTGATCTGTATTGTGCGTGGCCCTTCGTGACAGGAAATGCCATATTGCGCAGAGGTTAAGGTGGCTGGCCGCTCCCTTCCGACTAATAGCCGTCTGACGAACAGACCATATCATTCTTCTTTATGCGGGCTAACTTCCACGTCGAGTGCAAGCCGGCTTTTTTAGCCGCGGCATTCCTGCAATAATTCGGTGATCTCGTCTTTGGCAGGAAGAGTAAGTTCTTCGGGTGCTATTGCTAAAGACTTCCTTAAGGCGGCCTCTGCTTCTTCTCGATGGCCGAGTGCCATTAGCGCACGTCCTTGTCCCCAGTAATTTGCAAAATGCTCGCCTTCAGGTTGCTGATTTGCATCTTTGAACACTTTGAGAGCCTCTTCATACTTCCCCCACGAGAGAAACAGCCACCCAAGTTTGCCATAAATGCTGCCGACCGGTTGTTTATTGATGCTGGACCAATCAGCCGCGTGCCTCAATTCCTCTTTTGCTTTCTCGAAGCATTTGTTACGCGCACCTAGTTTGCGTCTCTGATATGCTTCGTTACCTAGTTTCTGGAAAGCGTCTGCTAAGCCAACATGTGCAGCGATATGCCCCTTGTGTATCTCCAACGTCCTCTTGAATAGTCTAGCGGCCTTTGCGAACTTTGCCAATTGGAACTGCAACCGTGCGTAGCCGTACAAGACCTGCTGGAGTATGACCTTGGTGGTTTGAGCTGGATTAAGGTTTAGGACATATTCATATAGATATCTGGCCTGTTCCGCGTACTCGTGGTCACGCAGCCAATTTGCGAACCAAACTAACCATGGCTGGTGTGAATACCTACTCTTGACCAGAGGGACCACACCATATTCATCTACGGCTTTGCAAAGCTGCATTTCGAAGATATCTTCCAAGCGTTTATTACCTATCACGACGCCAAAAAGGCGCCATGAGGCTTCCTCTTCTTGTTCTTGTTCTTGCCAGTCGGCGAAGATGTTGCGCACATAGTCACTCACCTTGTCGTGTTCTCCTTCCAACCCCAATCGCTCTACCAGCCCGAAGAAGGCCAGGCGAACATCGTCGGCGTCGACATGTTCCGCCAGCCACTGCCGTGTGTCCTCGATCACTTGGGGTACCATGTTCGGCGCGCACCGCTCCACTACCTTCAAGAGAGCAGTGCGGACATCGCGCACATCTGAATGCTCAGCCAGCCACTTCCGCGTGTCTTCGATCATCTGGGGCACCATGTTCGGCGTGTGCCGCTCCACCAGCTCCAAGAGGGCGACGCGGACATCGCACACATCTGAATGCTCAGCCAGCCACTTCTGTGTGTCCTCGATCACCTGGGGCGCTACATCTGGTGCGTGCCGCTCCACTAACCCTAATAGTGCAGTGCGGACATCGCGCACATCTGAATACTCAGCCAACCACTTTCGCGTGTCCTCGATCATCTGGGGTACCATATCTGGTGCGTGCCGCTCCACTAACCCTAATAGTGCAGCGCGGACATCGCGCACATCTGAATGCTCAGCCAGCCACTTTCGCGTGTCCTCGATCATCTGGGGCAACGTGTCCGGCGCTTGCCGCGCCGCTAGCCCCAAGAGGGCGACACGGACGTCGCGCGCGTCTGAGTGCTCCACTAGCCACTTCTGCGTGTCCTCGATCACCTGGGGTACCATCTTCGGTGCTTGCCGCTCCACCAGGCCCAGAAAGACGGAGCGGACATTGGTCACATTAGGGTGCTCAGTCAGCCACTTTCGCGTGTCCTTGATCACCTGGGGTACCATATCTGGTGCGTGCCGCTCTATTAGGCCTAATAGTGTAGCGCGGACATTGCTCTCATCTGAATGATTAGCCAGCCACTTCCGCGTCTCCTCAATCACCTCAAGCATCATTTCCGGTATGAACTGCTCCACCATCCCCAAGAGGACGGCCCGGACATCACTTACATCGAGGTGCTTCGCCAGCCATTGGCGGGTGCTGAGGATGGCGTCGTCAATCTGGTTTGGCGTGCCGTAGCGCTTAACTAGAAATAACAGAGGTATCCTCATCCCTCTTGTTTCGGCGCTGCTTTGCACAAACGTAAGAAAGTATGGGAGAGCTTCTCGCTCACGGTCTAGCTTTCGTAGAACGTGCAGCAGCATATTGCACTCCCACGAGTTCGTAGGTGCTGTGCGGATCAAGGTCTTCAAAGAAGCCTCTGCTTCTTTGACCATTCCCAACCCTTCCAAGCAGTTACTCCAATAAAAGGTTTCACTGATTCCGGACGCATGGCTGGCCAGTGAAGACAATCTAGGGGCGATGTCCAATAGCATTTTGTCGTGATAAGCACCTTTTTCTGTTGAGAGAATACCATGCAACAGGTTAGTCACGAAAAGTCGATGTTCCTGCTCAGCCTCATCTACAGTTCTAATGAGTTCCGACAACACCGTGTTAGGGGCTTGGAAATATGCATTGAATGCGGTTGCAGCAGTGCTGGAGTGGCCCGCTCGTAGATATCCGGAGTGGGCTGGGTCTTGCAAGATTAGGCCTTGGACCGCGGGCCTTTGATCTAGGTGGTGGAATCTGCCTTGGGGTGACAGTCTTTCCACAACGCTTATCGGCACCGGAATGCCATATCGATAGCAAAAACTTACGTACTTGTAGCCATCATATCCAATTGGATCTACTTGCTCGAGACGTCGCACTGTTTCCGAGATAGCTTCCTCGTGCCCTTTTCCACTTGTCAATTCCATCATTAGTATGCGAAAGTCAGTCGCTCCATCCAAACGGCTTTGCTCGTTCGGTGTAAGGTCATCCCGTGACTTCCCTAGTTTGCTCAGCATTCGAGTCTTCTCATCGTCGCTCGGAACCTCCAAAGGCACGCTCAACGGCGCACATGGGAGGCGGTGGGGGTGATATTCAGCAGTCTGGGACGTAGCGAGAATGGTGAGAGGCACAGATGGGTCAAGCTTACGCAACGCTTGTATAACTTCTTTATGGCGGAATAAGTCGTCTACTAAGACGAAGACATGCTGTCTGGCCACGCTACAAAACTCAGGTAGATGAAACCAAACCTCTGGGTCATCCGATCGCTTTACCCAAAGAACAGGCCCCCGTTTCTGGCGATAGATCTCCGTTGCAGCCCGCCACGCCGCCGTCGACTTACCTGCACCAGGCCCCCCAACCAGACAGATTATCCTTAGCGTTCGCTCCATAGCTCTTAGCGCGCTCAGTAACTCTTCTTGTTTGTCACGTTGAATATCAGCGCCTACGGCTATTATGTCCCAAGCGAGCGCTCCACCGGCGTAAAACTGCTGGATGCGCTGAGGGGAGGCAGGGTGGGCCAACTTGTGCTTATCAATGAGTTCAACACTCGTACCAAATCCCTTCAATGCATCTCTGAGGCGGTTCTTTCTGGCCGAAAGCCTATGCACAAGGGAAAGGACAGCTTTCTGTGGAAGTCCGAGAATCAGGGGAATAATAATGCCTAGGACAAACAGAGCAACGCCGAATGCAGCCTCGTATGGATTCTCCGCGATCCACTTCAGGATGCCCTTGATAAAGTCCCTGACGACCTCGTCCATCCCCGTAACATCTCTTATGCCAATTGTACAAAACGGTGCTTTGTAGGGCAAGGTTCAACTTGTTTCTGCTGACTAGTGGGAACAAAATATTTAACCCATCCCCACAATGGATTGCACAAAGGGATAGGTCGTGCAACGGGGAAACGATTTACTGATTGGTCAATTCGCTATAATAACGGCTCATGACGTCCTATTGGGCTACCCCTTCCTCAATATGAAAGGTACATAGATTTTTCGAGAATAAAAAACCCACACTTCAGTAGTATGGGTTTATACGATGCACGATTCGGTTTCCTACGAACCCGCATCCTGCATCAGAGATAATTTATCATTAGCTACTCCTTCTGTCAATACCTTGTACTGGTATCAAGCACGAGTATACTGAATCGCCCATTACAAAGATGAAACACTCAAAGAGAACACCAGAAGACTCAAGAGCGAGGGCATATACTGCTGTAACAGTATCTACAATGAGGCTAGAGTAATGCAATTATCAGCACCACTGGATGTAGTAGGAATTGTGCTTGCACTTATGATAATCGTTACAGGCTATGTACTCTCATCTCATAGACAATCCTCGTTACTTAAGAAGATAGAGCACAAATTGGTCCGATTTCTTAGAGATTTGGGCAAGGGAAAAAGGAACGCCGATGATACCGACAACACATAGATCGACGACAATCACATTCTTAGCTCGGTTATTATCTGCCGAGTTAAGTAAGGCGTTGACAATAACCCCGCCCAATCTGAACCACGCTACACCGATTATTAAATCCTTCCATCAGTCCACAGAGGGCATCATACTACGAGATGAACCGCGTCTATACTTAACCGACTTGATTTGTATTATTGTGTAGCCTTCCATGACACAAAATGCTACTTCGTGTAATGCCTTGCCGGGGCCAAGGCAACAATCTGATTAAATGTAATCTTGACTTTTTTCAGGGTTTCGGCCCGTTTCCAAAGCTGGAATCGGCCTGAAAACTATTCAATTCTTAAACAATCAGGTTGACATAGACCAGAAAATCAGGTTGACAATTTTGCTGAGGCCAAACAAAAATCGGCCTCAATCGAGGCCGATTCCAGCCATTTTAGCTACGATTTTCCGTTTTAAGTAGGCCGTACAGGGCTCGAACCTGTGACACCCTGATTAAAAGTCAGGTGCTCTACCAACTGAGCTAACGGCCCTTAACTTTGTGAAACTATGCGCAGCCTATTTTTCTACTGTCAAGAGATTGGAAATGTAGATAGCGAAAGCGGGGTGAATGTCGCAAATGAATCCCCCGTCAACTGCCTCTACAGAGAAGGTTACCCTATTTGGCTTCCTGAGGGGATCGCCAAATTTATTAAGCCCCATTTCATCCCAGGGCATATTGTGGCCTAATATTTCCAACAGGCCCTTAACATCCCGCGGGTCTTCTACTATCACTTCGAAAGGAAGCTGATGTGCTAAGCCTGCCAATTGGTTATTATTTAGCTTTATCCTCATTTTCTAATTTATATTTTTGGCTATCAACT
>Ga0315548_1003857_pt1 | contig 11004 bp, 5 predicted proteins | sample SalMarSW160110MG_2_FD_202540 | JGI IMG/M metagenome (GOLD analysis project Ga0315548, IMG submission 202540) | Salt marsh sediment microbial communities from the Plum Island Ecosystem LTER, Massachusetts, United States - Salt Marsh Sediment SW1601-110 ... | reverse complement strand
GAGACTGAGTAGCCTCCAACAGGAACTGCACCAACTGTAACTCTTGCTGTTTCCGATTGTACAGTGTTATCGTTTGCATCTGTAACTTTCAAGTATACATAGTAGATGCCGCTTGATGCTGGTGTGAAAGCCCAGTTGCTTGATGTTGCGCCTGAAACTGGATCGCCATCTAAATACCATTGGTAAGTGTATGGGGATGTCCCTCCGTTAACTGTTGAGGTGAAAGTGACTGAATCGCCCATAAGAATTGATTTTGAAAGCGGACTTATAGAAACTGAAGGCGGAGTTGGAGGAGCAGAATATACAAAAACAGCCTTCAAAGTGTGGCTGCTGCCCACGTAAACAGTGATTGGATTATCTGAGCCTACATCTTCACCGTCTAACTCCCAATGATCAAAGAGATAATCAGCAAATGGGGTAGCCTCCACAACAACGTTTGTCTGAGTTTCATAGATGTAGGTTCCCAGCGAAGGATCGGTTGTGCCACCTTCAGACACTGTGATTATTAATGTGTGGGTTTCAGCAAACACTGCTTCTGAATTGTGGTTGCTATCCATTAAAACGCTTATGGGACTAACTGAACCAACTGGAGAACTATCCAAAACCCAATGGTCGAATCTGTAGCCTGCGTCAGGTATAGCGGTGACTTCGACGCTGGTTTCAGCTGTGTAGGTGTAAGTTCCTGGCGTTGGGTCAGTTGTGCCGCCAGCAGTTGTCGTTATCGTCAATGTGTAATTGCACAATTTGAAGAATGGTTGTAAGGTGTGGTCATCAGTCATCAGCACCGTTATTGGATTATCCGAACCCGCGTAAACACCGTCAAGCTCCCAGTAGTCAAATAAGTAATGCTCATCTGGAACGGCTGTTACAGAAGCGTGTGTTCCGTTAACGTGTGTGTAGGTTCCAGAAGCTGGATTAGTAGTGCCGCCAGTCGAACTTAAAATCGTTAATCTATAGGTTAAAAGGTGAAAAACAGCATGTAACGTATAGTCTTTATCCATTAAGACTGTGATTGGATTATCCGTTACATTGGAGCCATCAATTTCCCAGTGAATGAATTTGTAGTTTATGTCTGGTGTTGCTGTGACTATGATGGAGGAGCCGGAAGCATAAACATATGTGCCAAGTGCCGGGTTAGTAGTGCCGCCTGCGGTTGCTGTGATTGTAAGGGTATAATTGATTAAGTAGAAAACAGCGTGCAAAGTGTGGTTGTCATCCATTAGTACTGTTGTTGGATTGTCTGTACCAGCATAGAAACCGTCAAGCTTCCAATGGTCGAACAGGTAGTTGGCTGAGGGGAAAGCTTGAACAGGAACACTGGAACCTGCATCATAAGTGTAGGCTCCGGGTACTGGGCTGGTTGTTCCGCCTATCGTTGTGGTTAGTGTTAACGTGTAGGTTATTACTGCAAATACGGCTTTCAACGTGTGGTTTTCATTCATTAAAACGGTTGTCGGATTACCAGTGCCATTATAGGCTCCGTCAAGCTCCCAGTAAACAAATTTATAGTTTGCATCTGGAATTGCGGTAACTTGAACGTTTGTTCCTTCATTGTAGCTGTAAGTTTCAGGAACAGGATTAGTGGTTCCGCCAGCAGTTGCTACAATTGTCAAGTTATAGGTTGGAAGAACAACTGTCACATCAGCTTCATTTGACAATGCAGCTGCGGGTACATCGTCAGTTACTTTTAAAGACAATAGATAATATCCTGTTGAAGTTGGCGTGAAAGTCCAAGAGGAAGGGTTTTCAGAAACTTCTGTATCGTTAACATACCACTGATAATCATATGGTGGAGTTCCTCCGGAAACCGTTGAAGTAAAGTCTACTGATTGTCCCAACGTGATAACAGTTGAAGCTGGCTGAATAGAAACTGACAGCTCTGGATTAACTGTGACTTCAGTAATGTTTGATTTAGCCTCTTCGCCAACGTTGTCTGTTACATTAAGGTGAACTAGATAATAGCCTGTTGATGTCGGAGTGAAAATCCAGTTATTTGAATTGGCGCCTGTCACAACAGCTCCGTCAAGATACCACTGATAACTATAGGGAGAAGTGCCGCCTGAAACAGAAGAAGTAAACGTTACATATTGACCTAAGTCTATAACTTTGGATGTTGGGCTTATCGAAACGGAAAGCGGTAAAGGCGCCGCTTGATAAATAACGGTTGAATCTTCCGAGTTTGGAGACCAAGTCACTCCACCCCAATTGCAGGGTGCCCAAGGAAAAACAGAGCCGTAAGCGTCAAAATGTATTCTAGCGTCTGTGGCGTCGGTAAACGTTACAGAAACTGCCAAAATCTTATAGCTTTTAGGCTGGATTTCTCCAACATTTATGTAAGTATCATTAAACCACGTTGGATAAACATCATCTGACCAAAATCCTATTCCGTAAGGTCTAGGCGTACCATGTTGAAAAGCACTTTTCGGTATGGACGTGCCGTTTATTGCTAGGCTTTGAAGATTGTTGTAGGCGGCGTCGTTGAGAGCCACTATCAATTGTGTATCATAGGATTTAATGCATTTACTAGTATCGTATATTTTTACAGTGAAACTCCATGAGTTTCCAGTTTGGTTTAGAAGCCAGCCTTTATCTATCCATGGATCACCAGTATTCTGTTTTACATAGGTACCTTCTGGCAGGGAAATACGCAAAATTTTGGGGTCAACTACTTCTACAACCTCTGTGTAAGAACCGTGTAGCCCATCATTGTCCGTCACTGTTAGGGTTACACTGTAATTATCATATGTTATATAGACATGTTCAATTATAGGAGTCGCAACGGTTGTAACGTCCCCGTCTCCGAAATCCCAAGAATAAGTTGTGATGTATCCGTCTGGGTCATAGCTTGCTGAAGCATTGAAAGTAACCGTGTCATTTGCAACTGGATAGCTTGGCGAATGAGTGAATAATGCAGTTGGCGGTGTGTCTTCGTAAATTACTTCTAAGTATGGGTCTTTTGCTGTACCGTCGTATTCTTTGCTTGCAAAGTACCGTGCAAGATTAGGATTGTTTTGAGACGGATCATCCAAAAGAAGTTTGGCAACTATGCTTAGGATTTTGTCTCCAGAATATTGCGTTTGACCATAAGATGTAATGTCCCAACAATAGTATTGTCCAGTTCCATTCACAAGAATGCTGGTGATAAGCGAGTCGACAGCTGGTGCATTATGCCATGTGATGCTTGCTTCGTCCCAGTTGTCGCTTGTCTCGTGCACGTAAATTCCAACACTTGGATACAGATCCTTATAGGTGCAGTATAAGTAAAGCTTAACAGAAGTTACTGATTTACCACTTGGAACAGAACTTAAATCGAATTTCAGATAACTCCGCCTAGTTCTGCTGTCGGATTTAACGCGTAGGCTTGTTTCAGATCCGTGATTGCCATTTGGAAATTCGGCTTCAACCCATGAGTCCTCAGCAGGATACAGATGGGAAGTATATGCGGACTCGACGGGAAACACAAGCAAAAGGGAAAACAATAGAAAACCAATTAACAAGACTACTGCTAACTGCTTGATTTGTAGCACTACTCCTTTCTCCCTTCAGCAGTAAATATTTAACTTTCAACAAATTTAAAACTTCCGGAATTATCTTCTATATGTAAATAACCAATAATTACTAACCAATTTTTATCGTTTATAAAGTCATACTAGGTACTTTTGGTTTTTTAACCATTGAAAGCCTCGTCAAAAATTAGTTGTTTGGTTTTTGGATGTATTATTTTTGCGGCCGCTGTTTTATGCTTTGGTATCATTTTTATATAGTTTTTTGCTGTTTAACGGTATGTTTATTTTTAACGGTGTGAATGTTTCAGTTGAAGTTTGAGGTGTAAGTGATGAAAAGGAAAGTTTTGTTAAAAGTTAGTTGTTTGTTAGTTGCTCTTTTCTTAGGACTTTCTTCAGTTTTTATGTTGCATGAGCCAATTTGTTTGGGTTCTAGCTCTGATGGAGTAATTATTGTAGAGCCTGGTAAATCGATAATTGACGCTTTAAACAATGCATCCGACGGAGACACTGTATTTGTTAAGAGTGGAACTTATCTTGAATCGAATATTGTAGTTAATAAGACTGTGAAAATAATTGGGGAAAATGCGGAAAGCACTATGATAGATGGTGAAGAAACAACTCAAGTTATATTTCATGTGATTGCGAACAACGTAGTAATAGAAAACTTTACATTACAAAATACAAGCTCTTCTTTCCCTCCGGCTCCAGCGGTTCGTTTACTGGATGTCCAAAATGTTACTGTTCAAAAAAATACAATAAGAAACGCTGGTTACGGAGTTAAGATAGGATCTTCAAATTACACTCGGATCTTACACAGTAGAATTTCAGAAACGGTTTGGGGAATCCGTGTTAGCGATGGAAGCTATAATAATACGATTTCTTGTAATACGTTGGAAAAAAATCAAAAGGCTGTTGACGTTGCAAGCTTAAATTGTCAATTTAATAAATTATATCACAACAATTTCATTAACAATACAGAACAGGTTGTAGGTATTGGATCAGACAACCTTTTTGATAATGGTTATCCTTCAGGCGGCAATTATTGGAGCAATCATGTTGCATCAGACTTAAAGTCTGGACCTAACCAGAATGAAACTGGAAGCGACGGTATACTTGACGAGGCTTATCCTGATCCCATTTCTCAATGGGATAAGTATCCTTTAGTTCATCCAATAATTAATGTTGAAGTTGTTGCTGATGGAAACTGTTTCATGGTTCAAGTTTCAACAAACTCCACTTTAACTGGTTATGACTTTAATCAGTCAGCGAAAAACTTAACTTTATTTGTTGACGGCCCACTGAATACTAATGGTTCTTGTAGAGTTGTTGTTCCTAAGGGGTTGTTGTCGTCCGAGTCGCCGTATGATTGGGCAATAATTATGTATAACGGTGATAGTGGGCAAACAGGTCCATATTGGGCTTCAGAGGATAGTTACAGCAGCTACTTCTACTTCACTTATAGCCATTCTTCCGTATGGAAAATAGAGATGGTTGTAGCTGAAAACGTGACTCTTATAACGTTAATCTTCTTAGCTGTAGTCGTTACGTTGATAATTTTTGGAAAAAGGCTGAAACAAGAGAAGTGTTGAAAAGAAAAAGGGATGAGAAAATTAGAGTTTAAGAGGTGTCTTCTTTCGTGAAGCTAGTATTGCAGCAGCTGCCAAAGTTGTCATTAAGAACATCGTTAGCATAATCAGACTTGATGAAAACTCTGGAACTACATTCTCAGCAGTTATAGTTACTTGTTGATCTTCGACGGTAGAGCTGAAAGTAAAGTATATAAACGCGTGAGTGTCATTCGCTGATGTTTGTGTATCTTTCTGCTCTCCGTTGACTGTTACGTTGAAGCTTCCCCACATGAAATTTTTGGGGATTGTAACATTAACGTACCCCACATTTTCAGCTGTACCAGAAACGTTAAAGGAAACAGCACGTTCAGTCTGGTTGAAGTCCATTGGAACAGGATTTAATGTGTAGTTGCTTTCAGTAACTATAGTGTATGTCTGTTCATCCACAACAATCTCGTGAGTCAACATGTTAATTGAAGACCAACTATACTCAAAAGTGCCATCTTGAAGAGTTGCTGGAATAAGCGTCATATCTGAGTCGTTTACATAAGTGTCTTCGCCGTAGGGTTTTGAGAAGTTAATACCGCAGGAAAGTGATTCACCCGGCGTCATAGGTGCACTGATTATTTTGAAGGTTAAGGTTGCTAAAACTCCGCTGCCGTCGACACCTGGCCCTGTGAGCTGGGATGCGCCTAACATAACATAGCCTGTAACATTGTTAATTATCGGTGTTGGCTGAATTGGGAAATTAAATGGACTGTCAGAGGGTACTGAAGCGGTTACACATGCTAACATGGTTGCATCAAACAGTACTTTGACTTGCCAGTTCCAAAGATCTATAACATCTGTTACCGTGGCGTTAACGACAAAAGTGCTGTTTACCGGTGTTGTCCAAGTGCTAAAGGTGTTTGTAGACGGAATTACTGATAGTATCGCGCCGTCTGCTTTGACATTCACTGGTAGCATGGAAAGAAGTAGCGCAGCAATTAATATCAAGTAAATTAGCGATACACTGCGTTTTAAGTTAATTTTCTTCATACGTATTTTCACCTAACCCACAAGTATTCAAGAATCGAATATTTGAATCTTACGATTTAAAAGTGAATATCTATTTTTGGGAAACATTAAAAAGAAAAAAGGGGCGAAAAACGGTTCAATTTGGAAGTTTTATGGGTTTCTTTGAATGTTTGGTTAAGATTGCTGCTGACAAAGTTGCTACTAACAGGGCTATCAAGAAGGTGATGATGGCGAATTCAGGAATAACAGTGTAAACGTAGTAAAAGCCAGCGTTGTTATCAACAACATGGTTTCCAGCGTAGTCGTAAGCTTCTATCTTATACTGGACTAGCGTGTCCAAGTCTTGACCTAGAATCTCAATTTCCCAGAAACCACTAGTTCCATTAAAGTCCATAGACAAACTCATTGGTGTCGTCCAATTATCCGTCGTATACGTGAGCGTAACGTTCTTTACGTCAGTTCCGTAATCCGTAACATTCACTGAAACCTTGACCGCTTGACCTGCTAACACGTTATCACTCAACGGATCCTGCTTAACCTCAACAATCTCTGGAGGAGGAATAACCACAAAAACAGCATGCAAAGTGTGGTCGGCATCCATTGTAACGGTTATCGGATTGTCTACACCAACATCAGAACCGTCAAGCATCCAGTGATCCAGTATGTAAAATTCGTTGGGAATAGCTGTAACAGTGACGTTAGTACCAACAGGATAAGTGTATTCTCTAGGCTCTGGGTCGGTAGTGCCTCCTACACTAGCCGTTATTGTTAAATTGCAAGTGTAAGGAACGCGATAGCTTCCTCCAATCAACTCTTCAAAGGGTATTTCATTCATATTGGTATCCATTGCGTAGCAGGTAATATCGTCGTTGGGGTTAAGTGGGTTAGCTTCAAGATATGTAAAGTTCAAGTCAGTCCAAACTATTTCGAGATAAGCTGTTGCTAATGTAGCGTTAAAGTGTAGGCTTACGAGCAAGCCTTCTCCCTCTGCGAACGGTTCATGCCAAACATTGCCGCTGCCAGGCATTGTAAATACTCCAACCACCCAAGCGTTGTAGCCTGGTAGAAGATTTGGGTCGCCTATAAAGTCGTGGCCGTCTATGTAGAGTATTGTTTCACCGTCGTTTGCGAAGCCTTCCATAAACGTTCCTGCAGTATAATTAACAGGATCTAGAAGTGTAGCGTTGAATCCTAAAACTAGCTGGAAGCCCGTAATGTTCCACTCCTCAGTAACGTTGCCGACCCAAATGTCAATAGTAACGTCTTCGCCTAATGCTGTAGCATTGTAGACACTAGGTTTCACCTCAAGATAAGGATAAGGAGGCAGAGGCCGTAAATACTCGTAGTAACCGTCTTCTAATGTTGCTGGAATAGGCACCATACCTGAGTCATTCAAATACGTGTCAACGTCATCTAAAGTGAAGTTGCATGTAAGTGATTCACCCGGAGCTGAAGGCGCGCTCATTATTTTGAAGGTTAAGGTTGCTAGGGTTCCGTTGCCGTCGATGCCTGGTCCCGTGAGCATGGATGCACCTAACATAACAAAGCCTGTAGTGTTATCAATTACTGGTGTTGGCTGGATCGGAAAGTTAAATGGACTGTCAGAGGGAACTGAAGCGCTTACACAGTGCAGTATGCTTGCGTTAAACAATAGTTTAACTTGCCAGTTCCAAAGATCCGTAACGTTTGTTACCGTGGCGTTAACAACAAAAGTGTCGTTAACAGAAGTAGTGTCAACATAGAAGACATTGTTCTCTGGAATTACTGATAGTATTGCGCCGCCTGCTTTAACATTCACTGGTAGCATGGAAAGTAGTGCAGCAATTAATATCAAGTAAATTAGCGATACACTGCGTTTTAAGTTAATTTTCTTCATACGTATTTTCACCTAACCCACAAGTATTCGAGAACCGAATATTTGAATCTTACGATTTAAAGGTACAGAATATCATTTTTGGGAAACATCAAAAAGAAAAAAGGGGTGAAAAACGGTTTAATCCTGAAGTTTCTTTGAATGTTTGGTTAAGATTGCTGCTGACAAAGTTGCCAGTAACAGGGCTATTAAGAAGGTGATGATGGCGAATTCAGGAATAACAGTGTAAACGTAGTAAAAGCCAGCGTTGTTATCAACAACATAGTTTCCAGCATAGTCATAAGCTTCTACCTTATACTTAATCAACATGCCCGCGTCTTGACCTGGAATCTCAATTTCCCAGAAACCACTAGTTCCATTAAATCCCATCCACGAACTCTCTGTTGTCGTCCAATTATCTACTGTATACCAGAGTCTAACGTTCTTTACGCCGGTTCCGTAACCCGTAACATTCACTGAAACCTTAACCGCTTGATCTGCTAACACGTTATCAGCCAGTGGATCCTGCTTAACCTCAACAATCTCTGGAGGAGGAATAACCACAAAAACAGCATGTAAAGTATGGTTTGCATCTACAGTCACAGTTATCGGATTATCAGTGTAATTAACGCCGTCAAGCATCCAGTTAGTAAAGTCATAACCAACATCAGGAATAGCTGTAACAGTAACGTTAGTACCAACAGGATAAATGTGATCCCTGAGGGCTGGGTCTGTTGCTCCACCAGTAGAAGCTGATATTGTTAGAGTGTACGGAGTACCGTACAGGAAGTAGCCATTTTCCATAGTTGCAGTGATTGGAGAAAAGTTTGCGTATAGTAGATAGGTCTGTGTTTCGTCAAATGCTACGTCACAGTAAAGGAATGAGTCGGGATCTGGTTCCATCATTATTGTAAAGTTGATGCATGCTAGGGTGCCTGTTGCGTTAACGCTGGGTTCGGTTCCTGTTTGGTTAGCACCTATGAGTATGTATCCAATTGTGTTGTCGATTTCAGGGGTAATATGAGTTGAGAAGTTGAATGGACTATCAGAAGGAATCGAAATATTCGCGCAGTTTAGTAGTGTTGAGTTGAATGTCACTTTGATTTGCCAACGCCATAGGTTATGGATTTTTAGTGATGTGTTGACAATGAAGCTATCACCTGCACCCTTTTCAGCTGTTGAGAACTCCTGTGGAGTTACCGCTAAAACTGGATGTACATTGTATTCGTAGTAGCCATCTTCGAAATTCACTGGTTCAATGGTTCTCGAAGTTGGATCCAATAGAAAAGTGTCTTCATCGTATGGCCTTGAGAAGCTAATACCGCAGGAAAGCGGTTTGTCAGGTGTCGTAGGAGCATCGATTATTTTAAAGGTTAGGGTTGCTAAAACCCCGCTATCGCTGACACCAAGAGTAGTGCCCATCTGGGATGCACCTAACTGAACATAGCCTATAACATTGTCAATTAATGGTCCAATTTGAAATTCGAAGATAAACGGGCTGTCTGAGGGTATTGAAGCGTTTACGCATGTCAGGATGTTTGGGTCGAAAAGGACTCTAATTTGCCAGCTCCAAAGGTATTTAACATTTCTTAATGTGGCGTTAACATCAAAGGCGCTGTCAACAGGAGTTGCATCAACATTGAAAATGTTGTTCTCTGGAATTATCGACAGCACTATGCGAATTGCTTTAACATTTGCTGGTAGTATGGAAAGAAGTAGTGCAGCAATTAATGTCAAGTAAATTAGCGATACACTGCGTTTTAAGTTAATTTTCTTCATACGTATTTTCACCTAATCCATATGTTGTTACGGATATACTGTTCCATGAACTCCTTTCAGAAGTTTTCGCCTTTTAACATATCCATATACGCTTTTAGCTACCATGTAGACTATCCATAGCACTATTAAACCGAAGAAGGACGCAATGACCGGGGTGTAGTCTACGGGCGTAAGAGTCAAACCTATCGTGATGCTTTGAGAAGCCTGACACATACTCAGGCATATGAGGCTTATGTCTTTCACATCTATTCTTCCATCATCATTAAGGTCGCATATTGGATTCCAGTTAGGATCGCTTGGTTCTGATCCGTAGGCTTCGCGGAATAATTCCGTGTCAATCGCCCCATCATTGTCCACTACCATAAGTTTAACTTTAACCAGCCTGTAAGTTATACGATAAATATGATAAATTACTGGAGTGTTAACTACAGTTATGTTTCCGTCGCCGAAATCCCAAATATACCTTACGATGTTTCCATCATGATCATAAGAGCGGGAAGCGTTAAAAATAATGGGTTCGTTTACAAAATAAGTTGTGTTACCGATTAAGAGCAGATTTTCATGTTCTAGCACAGTTGGTGAAATACTAAAGATGGCAACAGGCGGAACTCCCCTTCCTATGGTGGCTATCGCACAGCTTTCTTCAATAAAGGGGATTTCACCCACGTCAAAGTCTTGTAAGAATGTCCAGAATCCGTATGGGAACCACGTTCCATCAGGCATCATCCATGCTCCTGGAGGAATAGCGGGATCAGTTAAAGTTGTAACTCTGAGTTTTGTCTGTCCAACCCCTATGACGGTGAAGTTCATTGAGCAAAGAATCCCAACATCTGGAACGGAAACCGTGTCAAATAGAAGGCTTGCTCCATAAATTATGAAACCGTAAGTTGTAAAGTTATAAAAAGTTAAAAACCCAGGTATGGGGTTTTTTCCCTCAAAGACATTGCCTTTTGGAAGCCATGCAGACGTTAAATTCACAACTTTAACGTCATATTCTATTGCAATCTGCCAGCTGAAAAGATTTGAAACATCGCTAACAGTTACGTTAACTGTAAAAGTGTCATCAAAAGACAAACCAGTTATTTTTCGAGGGGCTATGGAGATTTTTGTTTCTGTAGAGGCGTGTACATGAGGAATATTGAAGGAAGAAGTCATCAAAAGAATTACTATTAATGGTATACCAAGCTTCAGGTAAGAGCCCCTGTTCAACGTGTGCACCTTCAACATCAACTTAGAATGATCAGCAACTTATAAGATTGCCGCTGGCTTCTTAGAGATTTAT
>Ga0315548_1003854_pt1 | contig 11013 bp, 12 predicted proteins | sample SalMarSW160110MG_2_FD_202540 | JGI IMG/M metagenome (GOLD analysis project Ga0315548, IMG submission 202540) | Salt marsh sediment microbial communities from the Plum Island Ecosystem LTER, Massachusetts, United States - Salt Marsh Sediment SW1601-110 ... | reverse complement strand
TTGCTGTGTTTCAATCCTTGTTTTAATGGATTTCATCCTCCGACTGCACGTTTTTTCGGCTTCTTTTGAGGTTTTAAGTCGTTTTTGGGGTTGTTTAAGAGTCATGTTTTTCACCACCACTTTTTATTGAACCACTTATAAACAGGTGCCATATTATGCAAAAAACGTATTTGTTGTTTGTTCTTTTAGGAACCCTAATTGTTTGTTATATACTCCTGTTTGTTCAATCATCATCTTTGAGATATAACCCATGTCAATGAAATCCATGTAGCCTGCATTTTCTTTAAATTTCTCCGGGACAGAAATAATGTAGTCCCTTAACTGTTTCTTAATTCTCATGAATTCACGTCGTTTCTCAGAATGATCGGTAATTTCCTGTATTCTCTGGAACTCTTTCCATACCTTAACAGCTTCATCGTCATACTCGATGAAAACATCGATCTTGGGGTAGTCTTCAGCTATAAGTTTAAAGTTACGTTGAATTTCTTCAAATTCAAGTCGAGCAATATTTTCAAGTAATTTGTTTGCTTCATCATTGCTCATGGAGTGCTTTACTAACTGGTAATAGTCCTCAACTACCTCTTTAAATCCAGATTCAGGTATCATCGTTTTTTCCTCAAGAACCTGCAGTGTCTTATCGATAAGCATCGAGTTCCCGCCATAAATATAGCTATAAAAGAAGCGTCGGTCATCTTGTATCCTGAAGACTTTAACTAAACCACGTTTTTCGTTAAAGTTTCTGTTACATCTACCAGAAGCTTGCACTACAGAGTCTAACGTACCAAAATCGCGGTACACAACATCAACATCAAGATCCACGCCAGCTTCAACAAGCTGCGTACTAACAATAATCTTTCTTTTTCCTCTTTTACATATCTTGGTTATACGATCAAGCCTTTCCTTAGGAAAAATCATAGTTGATAAATAGACAAGCTCTTCCTCACATACACTTTTCTGAAGGTGTTGATACAGTTGCTGGGAGCTACGTATTGTATTCATTATTATCAGAAAACTTTTTTCAGGATTAGCTTTAATATCAACTGATACTTGTTCCATAAAAACATCTAGAGTTACAGGTTCAAGGCATGGAACAAGATCTAATCGATCAAACTGACGGAAATACTGATCATTGTTTGCACACAATTCTTTGATTTCAATTCCTGGCTGAAAAATGAGTGGCTGAGTAGCAGTCATAAAAATAAAGTATGTGTTAAACAATGCTGATAACGTTTTCAGGTATTCTCGAAGTAATAACCAATATTCATGTGGAAGTGACTGGACCTCATCAAGTATTATAATTGAATTAGCTAAACGATGATATTTCCGTAGAGACCGATTCCTGTTTGTGAATAAAGTGTGGAAAAGTTGAACAAATGTTGTAACTATAACCTCAGAATTCCATCCTTCAACAAGAAAAAGACCGTCCTCGGGTTCAAACTCATTTTCATCCGTAGAATAATGTGTGTCCGCTAGGTGATGATGCTTCAAAAGAAGATCATTAGTAGGTTTTTTTTCCATGACTGTTTCAAAGACTTCCTCAAACACTTGATAGTTTTGATCAATGATGCTAATGAATGAAATACAATAAAAAATTCGGGGATCAAGTCCCTGTTCACGTCGAAGTCTAGATGCAAGTTTATTTGCAAACGCTAATCCCGTTAACGTTTTACCTGTTCCAGTGGGAGCATTAAGAGAATATATCTTCTGGTCAAGATCAAGCGATTCCACACATTTTGTTGTTTCTTTGTATATGCTATTTCTTATTTTGTTAATTTTCGTGGTTGGATTATTGAAGTCTTTTAGTTGCCGATACACGTCTACAATGTTATCGGGAATTGGCTCATGCCTTTTCACAGTGATGCCTGAAGCATGCTCTTTGTCTGCTTGCAGCAAAATTGAATAACAGAAACTGGTTATAATCGCTGGAAACAGGTTGCCTTTTTTCAAGAACTTCCACAAGATTCTGCGGCTTCGTGTCATCTGCTCTAATATTGAATCTAAGTCTTCTTTGAATGTGATGAATGTTTGCTCAGAAAACACATTTTTGTAGAGTTCAGTTACGGTTTCAACAGTTATGGACTCAAGTTGCTTTTTCAAAATATCTTGTTTGCTACTGTCTTGGATGAGGTCTCTAATTTCCTCTCGTATATTTTTTAGATTCCCATGATGCCTTTTTACTACCAAATAGCCTATGAGGGGCATGACTTCATCGAGGGGAGAATCAGACATGTAATACTGGCTTTTTAAAACATAATACGTAAACACCGCGGAAATAAGACCGTGATGAGTTTCTTTCCTGTTTTTCAACTTTCTTTTCTGTTGTTCATCTGTTTCATGAATATATTCCTGAAAAAAAGTTGTTGCTTTTCCAAAGTCATGGCACCACCCTAACATTTCAAGAGTTTTTGCAAGTTTATCTTGCGTAAGATTAATTGATTCAAGGTTAAGTTTAGGTTCCATACACAGATTACTGCATAGTTCCGAGACTCTTTGAAGATGGTCTCGAAGTTGTTTATCTGGACGAGCCAGTAGATTAAAGGAAAGTGATGGCTTCATCGTTTTCAAGTCGGACGAATTGGTTGACCCTTGCTTTTAGTGATTTATGTTTTCTTTCAAAAATCACAGGCATGTACTCCGTGACAGTTCTATCTGGAAGCATGTTCCTAGGCATAGTCTCTGATAAATACTCATAATCATCCTGAAAACTTAGCTCTATCAAGTTCTTTTTAGGCAAAGCAGTTAAAATCTCCATTTCAGAATCAGTTTCAACTTTCTCTGCACGGTACTCTTTTATGTACTTGAAGTTGGCTAATAATTCGCTTAATCCTAGACATGGAGTGTAAACGGTTTTATGTGCTTCAAGCATTTCCTTGAGTTTCCGGTAAATTGATGCATCTCGATGATGAACGAAAATCCTGTATTTTGGGTCTTTCAGAAGCTCAAACCGAATCTGGGTTCTTTGTTTTATTTTGTTCATCATTTTTCCTGATTTTTTTGTATCGATGAGATTTTCAGCTAACGTGATCTTTTTCACGTCATTTAATAATTGCACTGCTATTGAAGCGTCTTTATCAGAAAAATAATGAAGATACTCTGTTTTATCTAGACCGATGATTGCCGCTAAGAGCCCACATAGAGTTGTTCTTGGAGGTATAGAAAAGGTGAGAGGGCTTGTTGTGGTATAATGTTTCCTAAAGTGCGCGTAGTCTCCCCAGAGGTCAAAAGCAAGAACTCTATCCATTATACATCACAGTTAGAGATCAAGCTGATTCACTGTTAAACCGTGTTTAACAAGCTCTTTTGCCAGATCGATTTGCTCGCTTTCCCGTTTGAATGTTACTCGTTTATCCAGCATCAAATCTATATCCTTTATTTTGTCATTATTAGCATGCAGGGTATCAAGTAATTTTGTTACATCTAGAACGTAATCTTTGGCATCTCTGAGTTCCTCAGCTCTAATTTCTGATTTGAGTTCCAGTAAAGCGTTAAGGTCGCCTATATGATAGTTTTTTTCTTTGTAGTTTACTTTCATGAGAAGCCTAGGCATCTGACCAACTTTAGAACGGCTGATTAGGTTTTTAGTTCCGTTCCAAAGGGCATCCATAAGCAGTTCAACATCATTATTTGTAAGCTTAGTGTGTTTGGCAGCGTTCTCGTTAATTACTCCATAGAACCCTATGAGACTGTAAGGAAGAACATACATTTCAGTAAAAGTACCTTGATCTTTACCTTTGCCTGATGGATAAACTGTAGTGCCCTTAATGAATTTAAGCTGCACTTTATGAAGCGATCGCCCTATCTTAAACTGGACGGGTCCTGTGAACGTAATAGTGTTCTTCTTAATAGCAGCTGTCGCTCCAAATAACCTAATGTCTATGCAGTTGTTGATTAGGTCGTCCGCCGAGTTAATTTTCAGATCGGTCATGCGTTCTTCTTTAGTCTTTAGTTTGCCGTCATCTTTTTTCACACCTAAAATGAATATTTCTTTGTTAAGGAAGTCATGTAGATAGTCGCGGATTGTTCTTTTTAGTCGAACATCTGTAACGAGATTTAGCATAGTTTCTTCGTCTATTCGTGGCTTGTTCTCATCCAGAGGATCACCATTAGGATTACTGTACTTGACGTCATATAGGAACACTATTTCGGATCTGTTAGATACTATTTCACTCATCATCTTTCACCTCTTTTGATTGTTTTAAATAGCTAGCCAGATTCATTCCCAACACGAAATAGAAACTGACCTCATCTTTGGAGAGACCCCAATCACTGCTCGCCTGAATTAAGTACTCACTAGCAAGTTTCTCCAATTCTCTATAATAGTTTTTGTTGTATTCTTCAAATTTGTTCTGTATGTCCGGAAGAAGCGCTGAAACTTTTCTTTGATCTAACCGAAGTCCCTGAAGTTTTGTCCTGAATGGTGTGGCGCCCCTTTCTGTATACTGGATATTCAGTAGAAACTGTGCGAGAGCACCTACAATGAATACTGCTCGCGTAGAGTTTCTGTTGAAGAATTCAGGGAACCCATCAAAGACGGCTTCAAGTTTTTGTGTGCTACTTGTATGTTGGGGGTCATTCATTATTTCACGAATTTTATTTTCGTTCATGTTATCACCATGATCATAATCACCTAGAATGCCTAATCGCTGTAGATACAGTAAAGAACAGAGACCTCTCATTCCCGCTTCTTTTGTATTGTAGCCCTGTGCAAACTGTTTCCTCATACGGTTAACTACTCCATTGAGGAAGAAACGGTAGCTGACTTTTTCGTTCTGGAAAACCTTAGCCACTATATTAAGGAAATATGAACTCTTGTCTTCATCCTTTCGTTTCCTGAAGAAATACCAAAATGAACCGAAGTTAAACTCGAGTGGTTTTTCTCCGGTTGGTTTTCCTTTCTCATAAATCTTGACATTATATGATTTAAAATATGGATTTTGGTCTACAAACTCTTTTGCTTCGAAGAGTTCGCGTAATCTACGCGGGAACACATCTTCAATGTACCGTAAAATCTTGAACTCGTTATTTGAAGCAGCATAAATTAGGATATTACAGTAGAACGTGTTAGATTTATCTGAGAGATGATAAAGGATCTCTTTCTCTGTTTCCCCTAGTAGTTTTTTATAGTCCTCGGTTAAGCGAATTTGCGCACTTTCCCCATGAATCGGGTCCGAGTGATAATCTTGTAGTGTTTCGTAGACTTCGCTATCTACATCAGGATTAAGAGGTTTTGGAATCAACAGATAATCAAAACCGTAAAATCTAAACTTGGAGTTTTCCTCTAGGAACCTTTTTCCTTCTTCAAGAGTTAATGCGCAGTCTCTGCAGACTGGATAGTTTTTCCAAGCCTTGCTTTGATCGAAGCCCCCAGACACCATACCTGGCTTATCGACAGTGTAGAAGTTATAGGTTGAGACAAAACCGTATACCTCTGACCTTTTTTTTCTACAAATAGCACAGGCATTATTTTCAGATTTTGAAATTTTATTAAATTTTTGATAATAATTCGACAAGCCTTTCACATGTAATATTTTCCTAAACGCAGAAAGGTCTCCAAGATATTTTTTTTCACCATTATCATTAAGAACTATTGTAATTATTCCACTTTCTCTCTCTTTTTTAAGCGCTTCATATTTGGCGGTAATGCCTTCAAGTATTTGCTTTCTGTTTAATAGAATGCACGCTTTAATGTTAGTTAGGAGTGCCTGTTCCTTTTCAGTGAGCCCGTATGAAGGATCAGAAAAGTCGGTATTGAACCATTTGAGAAATTTTCCTTTAAATGTTTTCTTAGGCTCTGTTAATCTACAGGTTGGTGAAAGGTCTGCTCCACTTGAACCACCGCGCCTGTAAAGATAACGAAACTTCTTCTTTGGATCATATGTATCTATGCTGACTCGAAAAAAAGTTGTACCTTCATTGTTTTTGTTAAGCTCTACAGTTATTATGGTTTTATAAAGATCTGAACTTTTTGGATCCTCGCATAAGATTTCAGTTACTTGTTCAGCATCATCAAGACTAGCGCCTTTGTCATCTAGAGCATAAACGCCAACGTTATAGATGGCTTCAATCATGATACCTTTAATAACAGCGAATATTGTTTAAAAATTTTTGCATCAATGTGGACAGATTCTTCTGTAGCAGCAATCAATGCATCTTTTCTTATTTCCTGTTGTTTCGGGGAACTGTTCCCTTTGAATAATGTGAAAAATATTTTGTATTATGTCTTCTGCTTGTTGAAACAGTTTCTCGTTGAACGTTATCTCTACAATCTTGTTTCCGCTACGGGTATAACACAGATAACCTCTATAAACTGGACGGTTGAAGTGTTCGGCTATCATTAATCCATACAACACAGATTGGTATTTATGAGTCTTAAACACGCGGTTATGGTATTTAGCGAATTTATAGTCTAATGGAGCAGCTGAACCATCCTCAAGAAAAAGCACCTCATCCATAATCCCTCTAATCCGATGTTTCTTTGAAGACAGGTAAATCCCAGTGAGTTTATCCGTTACTCCGTATCGTTTCCTCAGATATCCAAGGTTTGTTTTCTCTTTACTTTTATGAATTGCTCTACCCTTCTGCACTTTGATTAATCGTCCTTCACGTTGAGGTATTCCCAAACAGTGCATAAAATAGGTAAATCGGGGACAGAAAAGATACTCGATTACATCGCTGATTGTAATTGACTCTTCAGATAAACATGACGCCAAGCTTATCCCTCACAAGGTCAAGGTCAAAATCTTTTCCCAATAAGTCTATTCGTTTTAAACACGTATTACACATAGGAAAAACGTAAACTGAATCAGTTTCCTCGATTAGATCACGACATTCAATAACAAGAGAATCCTGCTGATTAGCGTTCAATGTACCTAAGAAAGCGCTCTTCTGAACCCTATATAACCCATAACCTTTACATCGATTAGCTACAGCATTTCTGACGTTGTCGTCACTAATATCATATATCACCCAAACAAGCAAAGAATTCACGTTCCCGTTAGTTCATTTGCTATGCAGTAACAGTTAGACTGGATAATGTTTCGCAACTTAGTTTTCTTTCGTCGATACATAACTTGTTTATCGAAGTGGTCATTTAAAGCGGTCATTAAAATCTTCTTACCATTATCATTAAGCACATATCCACCTGCGACCTGATCAAAACAGTTATCCTTCATCATTTTACGTGTGAAAAGAAAAAGCACTGTCTCGTCAACATGACTTCTATATTGCTCTATGATGTCAAAAACAAATGATTGTTTGTTATAATCATCAGTATGAAGAAAACCAACATAAGGATCAAGCCCCGCTAGAATACATGCCCTTTCAACTATGCTATAAAGGACTCCGTAACCATAATTTAGGGTGCAATTAAAAGGATCCTTTGCGGGTCTCCTGCTCCTTCCGTTGAATCTCCATTTCTTTGGTAGGGTTTCTGAAAGGATTTCAAAATATATGCGTGATGAGATCCCCTCAAGACCAAGAATGCTTTGCCTGTTTTCTTCAACATTACCCTCAAGTTCACTGATCTTCCGATAATAGGTTTGAAGTTGTGCTATAACGGATGCTAGTTGCTCTTGCTGATTAGGTCTAGTTTTTTTCAGTTTCTTTAATAAGTTAATTTGATTTTTCAGTTTCTTTTTGATCCATTCTTTAACCAAAGTAAGTCCTTTCACGTTTGTACTCGCTTCTAGTTGTCTTCGCCTAATCAATGGTGTGCTTCCTAAATTTGGATGCCATATCCTAGCATATGGATCGCCATATTTGTCAAGAAAAACAATGTCAATGTTGTTTTCCATCGCACATTGAATAGCATCAGTAGAAACGAGAGCTGAGGTAGATATCCAAATGTTGTCCACTTTAATTACAGGTACCTCAACATTTTTTTCGTCTAGCATAATCAGGAACATGTCTTTATGTTTTCTGAGGTATGCACCAAAATTGTTTATAACAAGCTGCATCTTTCTCCCTCCAAAATAACCCCAAATCCTCTGGATACTGATTTACCTATACTGAATAATGGAGGCATATCAAAGTTTATTTTGAATTGCCCGTAAAGCCCTAGTAGTGGACTGCCCTTAATGTTACAATTAACTGGTTTAACATATTCTATGTCAGCAATAATTTTTTTATCTACTTTGATGTCAAGTCCCTTTGCTGCAGAAAGGATGTTCCCTATAAGTATTCGCGATAATAATTGTTTTCGTGCTGTCCAATTCATATCTTTGTATTTCAGGTAATTAGATTTGTTTAAGGCCAGCCAAGGCGTAACGAAATAGTATTGTTTCTGTGAATCTGTAACCGTAAATACGTGAGATTTTATGTTCAATTCTTTATCTAGGATAGGATATTTTTCAGTTCCAATAGTTATGTCATCTAATTCACCGAATAACTTTGACACTTCATCTGCGCCTGCTTGTATACCAAAAATTATTGCTTTTCCACGTAGAATTAAGTAATGTATTAACGGATACCTATACGCTAATTTACTGTTTTGCAAATGGTGATGGAATAGTGGGTTGTCTAAGTGTTTAGAGGCAATATTTCCTCTGAATTTTTCTGGGCTGTTAGGAATTAACTTACTTGAAGTTAATACAAGCGTTGAGACTTTAGTAGACAAGTTATGATAAACCTCTCATGTTTCATATATAAGTTGTTATTTTTTATATTATGATCGATTCCGTTTGCTTTTGGAACTAGACACAAGTATTTTAGGAAACGAATTCCAACTTGGGGAAGAAATGAACAATTCAATAAACGAAAAATTTGTAACATTGATTTTGAAAAAAGAGAGACCTGTTAAGCTATTGCTTCTTAATCTAGGCTTGGAACACCTTTAAACAAACCAAATTGTGCCCGTCCAAAAACGCGATCCTATTTCGCTCCAATCTCGTCAGAACCCTCAACTTTTTCGATCGCTAAGCCCATGTCAACCAATATTTTTCGGAATTCTTTGGCAGAAATTATGTCGGGTCTATTTTCTTGAGATGTTTACGAGAATAGGGAGTAACGCTTCTACATCTGGTTTTTCTGGCATTCCCCAGTTTAGTCGGCAATCAGCTTTTTTAGGATCTAACTTAGCCTGTTTATAAGTGGGGTAAAGATTTCCTTTTCCACATTTCGTTTAATAAACCGCTGCAGACTCATAACATGGCGTTCAGCCACCTCTACTGCAGCATTGGCGCTCGCTTCGGTGAAGCCTGAAGTAGTAAGAAGCTTAGGGATGGGTGTCTGGCCACCCACATAAATTTGTAGGTTAAAATGTGGTTTACATATACTTTGTATCTGGTATTGGATCTACACTTTATAGGTTCTCTTTGATCTTGTCAAAATGTTTAGCGATTTCCATGCCTTTGTCTGTTAAAGAATAGTGGGTCTGTATGGGCTTGGTTGTCACAACTCTCCTCTGTATCAAGCCTTCGCCATCTAATTCTTTTAGGTTAAGAGAAAGCGTTCCCCTGCTAGCTATCAGATTCGTTAAGTCCGTGTATCTTACTTCCCCTTTTTCATAGAGGAAAAGAAGAATTCTAACGCATGGTGCCTGCAGTAACGCTGATATTTTCACTTTCAAACCCTTTTTATCATGAACCATATTCTGCTGATAATATCATAACACGATAAATCGGGTAAGGTTCAACAGAATGAATTATATGCAAGTTGGTCAAATTCCCTATAAGGGCAAAATTTTGGAACCCGAAGTCCACATCGTAGAGCGCTACATGCAACTCGTGAAGAAATGCTTCACCATGACTAACGTAATGTTAGGGGGAGGAAAAGAGGTCGACCTGCTTGCGTATAACCCGCGAACGAACGAAAAATATCACATTGAAGTTAGGGTAACAATAGGGCGAGGTTTCCGGCTGAGAATGAAAGACACCCAGACAAAGGACGGCAGCAAACACCGGAGAGGTTTGGATACCTTAAACGAAATCAAGTTCACGCCTCAGATCGTAGTTAACAATGTTAAGGAGATTTTCGGCGACTCGGAATACATGAAAGTGCTGGTCGTATGGGATGTACAGGACTGCAATGTAAATGAACAGGCAAAAGACAACTACAATATTGAAGTGTGGAAGATTTCAAACATCATAAAGGAAATGATGAAAGAAATAGGCACTAAACCGTACAGAGATGATGTGCTCAGAACCGTTCAGTTGATCTCAAAAATGAACACCCAACAGCTTGATCATCTTAAGCCATGACTACAAACGCAAATTTTTTGTTCACACTTCTACTACGGTTCAATCGTTATTTTTAATGGATTATACCCTCCAATTTAGTTTCGCGCTTCAATACCACGATAATCCAAGTATTCAGCGACCTTCACCTGATACACAGCAGCCGACTGAATAATAGCACGCAGCCGCATAACCTCAGTCTTAGACAAACCAGGCGTCTCCAACTCTTTCATCGCAGCAGCAGCCGTCTTCAAAACAGTCTCAACACTAGGAAGCTCCTCAGGCAACACCAAAGGAGACGATAATAACAGAGACTCCGCAGAACCACTATTATTATCATCCACAACCAAATTTAGTCCTACAAATCCCAACCGATTCATCTTAGAGCCCACACTATCTTCAGTATTCCCAACAACCTCCGCGATAACACTAACAGGCTTCTTTGCAGCAACCAACTTCTTCACCACAGTCTCGACAGTCGGAAGCTCCTCAGGCAACTCCAAAGTAGAAGAAAAAACTACTTGATTTTCAATCTTTTTTTCTTCTTCTACTAATCCTACGAATCCCAACCGATTCATCTTAGAGCGCACACTATCTTCAGGTTTCTCAAACATTCAGCAAGTTTTAATCCTTGTTTTAATAAAATTCATCCTCCGAAACGGGGTTAGAAGTAGTCGTCCCCAACAAAAAAACTGAGTGAACGACTACTACTTCTGATCTGATCATCCGTTTCAATCCCCGTTTTAATGGATTATATCCCCAACTTAGTTTCAAGGCGCTGCTTCCTCTGCTCCAGCTCACTAACTTTTAGACTGTGAAAAGCTATTTAAAAAATCGAAGC
>Ga0315548_1003849_pt1 | contig 11020 bp, 13 predicted proteins | sample SalMarSW160110MG_2_FD_202540 | JGI IMG/M metagenome (GOLD analysis project Ga0315548, IMG submission 202540) | Salt marsh sediment microbial communities from the Plum Island Ecosystem LTER, Massachusetts, United States - Salt Marsh Sediment SW1601-110 ... | reverse complement strand
ATTAAAATCATTGCTGACATTAAAGGCTTAAGAGTGGGAGAAACTTCCACCACTTCAGCCACGATGGAGTAAAAAATAAAAAGGAAATAAAAATGGAAGAAAAAACAAACTTTTTTGAAAAATTCTGGTATCTTTTCGTTGTTGTGGCCATTATTTTACTGGCTGTTGTTGGTGGTTTATGGTTTTATAATCAAAAGGCTCTTCAAGAAAATTCCAGCCAGAGTGCTCCCCAAATTCAGGAAATGATAACTGAAGAAACAACGCCACAAGAAGAAGACGCCCAAATAGCCGCTCTTCAACAACAAAGCGATTCAGATGAAATCAGTCAGATTGAAACTGACATCCAAGCAACTGATTTAAGCAACATTGATAAAGAATTAGCTGATATTGAAGCTGAAATTGCCAGCCCTTAAAGTCAAATGGGATTACAAAATCTAGACCAATTTTTAAATAGTCCGCGAGGTCTTTTACTTATCGCCTGGACCCTGTTTTGGAAAGGTTGGGCTTTGTGGCGGGCGGCCAAGAATGATCAGAAAATTTGGTATGGGGTTTTGTTGGTGATTAATCTTTTAGGTCTTTTGGAAATTACCTATCTTCTTTTCTTCCAGAAAAAAGGTAAACTCTGGCAGAAAATCATCAAAAAAGCTTAAAATTCGGCCTTTCTCCTGAAATGACTATCTGTTATAATGTGCCTATGGAAAAACAAACTCAAAATCAGCAAAACCAAAAACAACCAACTCTTTCTAAAAAACTGGGTTACCGGACTTCGGACCGTTTCCGTCGGAATGTTTTTCGCCGTAATCCAGCCCTAAAGGCCAATGTTCGCAGTTTTGGGGGACACCGATGACTTCTGCTTTAAACCGTTTGGAAAACGGTAACCTTGAATTAACCATTAATATCCCTTGGCCACGAATTAAAACCTCTTATCAGCAGGTTTTAGAGAAATTAACTAAGGAAACAACTCTCAAAGGTTTCAGACAAGGTAAAGCTCCGATTAAACTAGTGGAAAAGAAAATCGGTAAAGATAAGCTTTACCAAGAAACTTTAAAAGAAATTTTACCTCAAATTTACCTTGAGGCGGTCAAGGAACATCAACTAAAACCAATTGTTAACCCTCAAATTAGTGTTAATTCTCTCGCTGAAGGTAAAGACTGGCAAATTAAAACCATTACTTGTGAGCTGCCAAAGGTTGAATTAGGCAACTATCAAGAGGAAGTCAGAAAAGCTTTAGCAACAGAAAAAATTTGGACACCTGGCAAAGACAAAAAACCAGCGCCAGAAAATGAAAGCCAGAAAATGAATAAAATTTTCAAAGCCTTGCTGGAAAATGTTAAATTAAAGCTTCCAGAAATTCTTGTTCAAGAAGAAGTCAACCGCATGTTATCTCGTTTAATTGATCAAACCGCCAGACTGGGGTTGACAGTCGAACAATACCTGGCTTCTTCAGGAAAAACCCAGGAACAAATTAAAAAGGAATATACTCAGCAGGCCCAAGAAACTCTTAAACTAGAGTTAATTTTAGCCGCCATTGCTGATAAAGAAAAAATTGAAATCAGCGATGATGAAGTGGAAAAAATGATTGCCGCCATCCCTGAAGAAGAAACAAAGAAAACCTTTAAAACCCCGGAACAAAAGGCCTATATCAGACAGCTTCTCCGCAAGCGCCGAGTCATTGACAATTTGACCAAGCTGTAGTATATTAAGGCCACTGCCTGAGACAAATGGCGCCAAATAAAAACCTCAAAAACAAAAGGTCAACGCTTAATGATAGTCTTCTGGAAATTCTTCGAGAGGGAGGTTTCCCTTCTCAAAAAAGCAAACAAGAAATTGAGAAACAGGAAGTTTATAGAGAAAAATTTGAACAACTTCAGCAAGTTCGCTCTCAAGAACAAATTGTTTTCAATCAAAAGGAACAACAAAGCCAAAATAAAGTCAAAGCCATTCAACAAGAGTTAAAGACTTTGGCTGTTTCGGTTAAAAATCTGGATAAAGAGGTTGATAAGGCGGTTGAACAAATGCCGATTCATCCCGGTGTTTACCATCTTAACTTTCTAGAGAAATTAAAACAGGCCGTGGTTCTCTTAAGAAAAAGGGTTGAGGAAGCCTCAACCTGGCTGGAGCTTTTCAACCGCAAACAGGCCAAAAAACGCGGCTATTGGCCTCAGGCGCAAAAACTGGGAACTCAATTTTCCCAGTCTGGCGAAAGATACGTCGCCACTTCAGTCGGCTAGTCTTGCTTAATGATTCCTTCTTTAGTAAAATTTACTCATGGACAAATTTGAGAGAGTTTACCGCTCGCCAAAAAAAATTTTTCTTCATAATTTTCTGGGCGGCATTGCCTGGGGTTTGGGAACTTTAATCGGAGCTACCCTTGTTCTAGCCCTTTTAAGCTTTACTCTGAGCAAAGTTGGGGTTATCCCCCTGATTGGTGGCTGGATTGCCAGTTTAGTAGAATTTATCAATCAATACAGCCCGAAATAAAGAAAAATAATAAATAATAAATGAAAGAAAATCAACTTGAAATCATGCGCCATAGCTGCAGCCATCTTTTAGCGATGGCCGTAGTCAAACTTTTTCCTAAAACCAAATTGGGGATTGGGCCAGCCATTGAAAACGGCTTTTATTATGATTTTGAATTTACCAAGCCGATTGAGGAAAAAGACTTGGCCAAAATCTCAACCAAGATGAAGGAAATTGCCAAAAAGAAATTTCCTTTCATTAAAAAAGAAGTAACTATTGAGGAAGCAAAAAAAATCTTCAAAAACCAGCCTTATAAACTAGAATTGATTGAAGATTTAGCCAAAGAGAGGAAGAAAAAAGTTTCTCTTTACAAAACCGGTGATTTTGTTGATCTTTGTTCAGGCCCTCATATTAAAGATACTTCTGAGATTGGACTTTTTAAACTTCTTTCTATTGCCGGAGCTTATTGGCGGGGGAGCGAGAAAAATAAAATGTTAACCAGAATTTATGGGACTTGTTTCCAGACAGCAAAAGAATTAGAAAAGTATCTTTGGCAAATTGAAGAAGCCAAAAAAAGAGACCACCGAAAAATTGGAAAGGAATTAGATCTCTTCACCTTTTCCGAACTTGTAGGACCAGGCCTGCCTCTGTATACCGAAAAAGGCACCATTATTATTAACGAGTTATATAACGCCTTATTAGAAATAAGCAAGAAATATGGTGTGAAAGAGGTAAAAATTCCTCATTTAGCCAAAATAGATTTATATAAAATCTCCGGTCATGCGGAAAAGTTTAAAGATGAATTGTTTAGAGTGAAAACACATTATAATATTGAGTTCATCCTTAAACCGGTAAATTGTCCTCACCACACTCAAATATACGCCTCTCGGCCAAGAAGCTATAGGGACCTTCCAATAAGATATATTGAATCCACTGTTCAACACAGAGACGAAAAGCCCGGAGAAGTCGGAGGGCTGACAAGAACAAGATCTTTTATGGTCGATGACGGACATACCTTCTGTACCGTAGATCAAATCAAAGAAGAAGCTAAAAATACTTGTAAAATTATTGAAGAATTTTACAAGGGGGTAGGGTTGTGGGACAACCAATGGATCTCGTTGTCTGTCAGTAATCCTAAAACCCCTGAAAAATATATTGGGGAAGAAAAAGATTGGAAGAAGGCAGAAAAAATGATCCAGGAAATTTCCAAAGAGCTCAATCTTAAAGGAAAAATTATGGTAGGAGAGGCAGCTCTCTACGGTCCCAAAATAGACTACATGTCTAAAGACCCTTTTGGCAATGATATACAATTAGCAACGGTCCAAATCGACTTTGCCATGCCAAAAAGATTTGGCTTAACTTATACAGATAAAGATGGGAAAGAAAAGACGCCGGTAATGCTCCACCGCGCGATTTTAGGTTCTTATGAAAGATTTATTGCCTTTTTACTTGAACATTCCGATGGTGCCCTCCCTGTTTGGCTTTCGCCGGTCCAAACCCTCGTTATTCCCATCACCGAAAAACAGAATGATTATGGCCAAAAGATTGTTGACCAGTTGTTGGAGAAAAATATCAGGGCCGAATTGGATAACCGCGGTGAGACTATGTCAGCTAAAATCAGGGATGCGGAATTACAAAAAATCCCCTATATTCTGGTGGTTGGTGACAAGGAGATTAAAGCAAAAGCAATTAATGTCCGCGTTCGAGGAGAAAAAATCTTGGGAAGTATGAAACTGGATAAATTTTTGAAACTTATTCAAGAAGATATTGCTAAAAAAAGACAATTTTGATAAACTTAACCAAATTTGAGTAAGAAATTTAACAAATTCTACCGTATTAATCAATATATTCGAGCTGAAAAAGTAAGAGTTATTAATGATAAGGGGAAGCAGTTGGGAATTATATCTCTCCAGGAAGCCTTGAAAAAGACTGAAGAGGCAAAATTAGATCTGGTTGAGGTGGCTCCGAAAGCGGTTCCTCCGGTATGTAAAATCATTGACTTTAAAAAGTTTAAGTATCTCGAGGCTAAAAAAGAGAAAGAGGAAAAAAAGAGAAGTAAAAAGACCGAGCTTAAGGGAATTAGACTCGGTTTGTTTATGGCTGAAAATGATTTTAACTTTCGTTTAAATCACGCCGAAAAGTTTTTGAAAGAAGGCCATAAAGTTAAAATTAGTTTAAGATTTAAAGGCCGTCAGGCAATGCGTAAAGATTTGGGGCTCCAATTGCTGAAAAAAGCTTTGGAAAAGTTAAACTCTTTTGCCCAGGTTGATGTTGAACCAAGAATTATTGGCCAAAACGCAGAAATGGTTCTCTCACCTCTCAAAGTAAAGAAAAAAGAGAAGGAAAAGGAAAATGAAAATGAAAATGAAAAAGAAAAAATTAAAGACTAAAAAATCTTTGATTAAAAGATTTAAAATTACCAAAAAAGGAAAAGTTCTTTTCCGCGGTTCTCATGTTCGGCATTTAAAAAGGAAAAAGCGAAAAAAACAATTAAGAGCCCAGAAAGTCCCCCAAAAACTTACCGGCAAAATGAGGAAAAAGATTAAAAAACTAGCAGGGAAATAAAATGAGAGTCAAAACCGGAACAATTAGAAAAAGAAAGCATAATAAGGTTTTAAAACAAACTAAAGGTTTTCGTATGACCAAAGGTCGGCTTTACAAAGTTTCCAAAGAAGCCGCCTTACACGCCGGCCAGTATGCTTTTGCCGGCCGCAAGAAGAAAAAAAGAGACATCAGAAGACTCTGGATTCAAAAAATCAACGCGGCTTTAAAACCATATGAACTTTCCTATTCCCGCTTTATCAATCAGTTGAAAAAGAAAAATATTACATTGGACCGCAAAATTCTAGCTGAGCTGGCCAGGACTGACAGCCAGACTTTTGAATCTCTGGTTAAAGAAGTTAAAAAAAGCTAAATTTCTCCTCTTGACAACCATTAAAATTTTGTTAAGATAGATGACAATGCAAGTTCCAACCATTACCCTACAGCATGTAATGCATTTTTTCTTTTTGCCTAACGCTGTTTAAAGGGGAGGTTGGATTTTGCACATTTAAGGGCTCCCCAAGGGGAGCTTTTTTAGTATATAATTAAATTATGGATATCAGCCTTTTGCAAAATCTCAAAAACCAAGCTATTTCCAGTATTTTGGAAACTAAGAACGAGCAGGAACTGGAAGAGCTGCGGATTGAGTATCTTGGCCGACGCGGCCAAGTTACCAAACTGATTAAGAAAATTCCTTCTCTTTCTCCGGAACAAAGAAAAGACAAAGGCAACCTAATTAACGAAACCAAAAAAATCATTGAGGAAGCGATTATCTCTCAGAAGAAAAATCTCCAACATCAGAATGGGGGAGGAAAAGAAAACTGGTTTGACATCACTATCCCCGGAGAAAAACCAGCCAAAGGCCATCTTCACTTGATTACCAATGCCATTGAAGAAATTAGCGACATTTTCAAAAGAATTGGCTTTCATTCTATCTCTTATCCGGAAGTCGAATGGGACTGGTATGCTTTTGAAGGCCTGAACATGCCGGAAAACCATCCGGCCCGCGATGAATGGGAGACTTTCTTTGTTGAAAACTTAAAACACCCTAAATATGGTCAAGCAGTTTTAACCCCTCACACTTCTTCAGGACAATTAAGAGAAATGCAACGTTTGGGCAAACCACCTATCCGCATGCTGGATATCGCCAAGTGTTACCGGCGCCAGATTGATACCTCCCATGCCCCAATGTTCTACCAGTTTGAAGGCCTAGTGATTGACCAAGGCGTTAATATCACTCATCTTAAGGGAACTCTGGATTTTTTTGTCAAACAATACTTCGGCCCGCAAAGAAAGGTCCGTATTAGACCATTCCATTTCCAATTTACTGAACCTTCTTTTGAAGTTGATATCAGCTGTATTGTTTGTGGCGGTCGGGGCTGTAAAGTTTGCAAACAAGGCTGGATGGAACTCGGCGGGGCCGGTATGGTTCACCCAACGGTTTTAAAAAACGGCGGTCTTGATCCAAAAAAATATACTGGTTTTGCCTTTGGTTGGGGAGTGGAAAGGGTTTTGATGATGAAATATAAAATTGACGATATTAGGCTTTTATTTAGTAGTGATTTAAGATTTTTAAAACAATTTTAGAAACAATGAATATTCTCATTCTTGATTCCTGGCTCAAAGAATATTTACAGACAAAAGCTACGCCAAAGCAAATTGGCGAGTATCTTTCCTTATGTAGTCAATCAGTGGAAAAAATCACCAAGATTAAAAATGATTGGCTTTACGAGATTGAGATTACCACCAATCGGCCTGATTGTCTTTCTGTTTATGGTATTGCCCGAGAATTGGCCGTTATCCTGCCAAGATTCGCTATCCCAACTAAATTAAAACCGCTGGCTATTAGCCAACAAATAAAAACTACTGATAAAAAGGGTTTACCCCTTGAGGTTAAGATAAAAAATCCGTCTTTATGCCCGCGGTTCACGGCGATTATCTTTGACAAGGTTGTTATCAAACCTTCACCCAAAGTTGTCCAGGAAAGACTGGAAAAAAGCGGCATCCGTGCCATCAATAATGTCGTTGATATTTCCAATTATTTAATGTTGGAATTGGGTCAGCCGATGCATACTTTTGATTACGACAAAATTAAAAAGGCCAAAATGATTTTAAGAGAATCAGCTGGCGGAGAAAAAATTACTACTCTGGACGACCAAATCCGGCCATTGTCTGACGGAACAATTATCATTGAAGACGGAGAAGGCAGAATTATTGATTTATGTGGTATTATGGGTGGTAAAAATTCGGAAGTTGATGAAAAAACAAAAAGAGTCTTACTTTTTATTCAGACTTATGATCCAGTAAGAATTCGCCAGGCCTGTCAAAAACTGGCTTTCCGAACCGATGCCGCCTCTAGATTTGAAAAAGGAGTTGACCCTGAAGGGGTTTTAATCGCCATGGAAAAGGCGATTGAAATGTTTGAAAAAAATGCTGAAGCGGAAGTTGCCAGCCAGCTGATTGATATTTACTCCAATCCGCCCCAAGAAAAAAGAGTTAAATTAGACATCAATCTAGTCAACAAAATCATGGGAGTAGAAATTAAGCAAAAAGAAATTATCAATATTCTTGAATCATTGGGCTTTGTTATAAAAACCGATGGAGGCTCATCAGTTACGGTCACTGTTCCTCATTGGCGCCAAGGGGATATTGATATCCCTGAAGATTTAATTGAAGAAATTGCCAGGATTTACGGCTATCACCGTTTACCGGTAAAGCTACCGCCCTTAGCCATCATTCCCCAGAATAAAACAGATTTGTCTAAATGGAAGACTAAAACCAAAACGGCTCTTAAGTTTTGGGGTTTTACGGAAACAGTTAATTATTCCATGCTCAGTGAATCACTTTTAAATGATGTTGAGATTAAGCCAGAAGACTGTTTAAGAATTGCCAATCCATTGTCTGACGAGTGGGTTTTCCTACGGCCTTCCTTGATTCCTTCTTTACTGCAAGTTGCCGGTCTTAATAAAAAGGAAAAAATTAAAATCTTTGAATTAGCTAATGTCTATTTATTCCAAAGCGAAAACCAGCTGCCAGAAGAGAGTTTAATGTTAACCGGACTAATAACTGGGGAAAGTTTCGCTAAAGTTAAAGGAGTAATAGAGGCAATTCTGGAAGAATTAGGTATCAAAGAAGTGGAAATTAAACCTTATCAGCTTCAGAAAACCTTTTACGGCAAGATTTTCCATCCCAGCTGCCGAGCGGAAATCACTCCTAAAAACAACACTTTAGGAATTTTCGGACAAATTAAAAGAAATCTTGCTTTGAAATTTGGTTTAGAAGAAAAAGTCTTTGTTTTTGATTTAGACTTTACCCAGATAAGTAAAGAAGCTAATGAAATAAAAAAATACAAAGCAATTCCTAAATATCCGCCGATTATTGAAGATTTATCGTTTGTTATTTCCGAGAAAACCTATGTCGGAGAAATTATAAAGGCCATCAAAACCACCAGTCAAATTATTCAAAGTGTAGAATTAATCGATTCTTTTGAGAACAGCCGAACTTTCAGAATTACCTACCAAAACGCCAAGAAAACTTTAACCGATAAGGAAGCAGAGAAAATTAGAGAGAAAATTATTAATAATCTAAATAATAAACTACAGGCGAAGCTTAAACAAAAAGATTAAAAATGTTTTTTAACAGGAGGAAAAAATCGATTACGGGCTCTAACCATTGGAGTTTTTCTTTCTTCATCTTCTTTTCTTAACCAAACGTATATATCCGGTTGCTCTTTTTGCAATTTGTTCAGAAAACGCATCAGCCTTGAATCTTTTTGGGCAGGTTTAATTTTGCCAACTCTTAAATTAGCCCAAATATTTTCAATGAAAAGCAAAGCTTTAGTATTGGGGTCTAAACTATTCTGAGAAAGTTTTTCATTTATTTCTTTAATTCTCTCTTCTGCGTCTTCAAAAGTTCTTAAATGTCTTTTAAGATATTCTATATTATCTCGTTCTTTTGCCTTTTCCCGACGAATATGTTTTCTTTCTCCACTAGAAAGTCTTTCTTTTGTATTAACCATAGATTAGTTCTATATTATAACACACCTCTCAAGGGGTTGGTGAAGGGCTAGGGGAGGGTTGCCAGTCCCAAGGAACATTGACACCAATTTCAAATTCTCTTTCACCCTGGTTATTTTGGTCGTCAAAAGCTTTGACTCTGATTTTATAAGCACCATCTTCAAGATGGAAAACCTTTTCAAACTTCTTATTATTTTCAATCGTTTCCTTGATTTCACCATTAATAGAAATCTCAATTTTTTTAATATCATTGGTAGCTACGATTTTACCAGCCACCTTAACGTCATTACTATCGATTTGGGTTCGGTTGGCCGGTTCATTAATAGAAACTTCTATTTCATCGGTTGAACCGCAATATTCCTTGGGCGGATGATAACGTGAATCACCTTGCCCGGCCAGCCATTCGTCAATTCCTTGCTGCCAGCGGTTAACCCCCTCTGAAGAAAGCGGATCATCTTCCTGAAAAACAAAGTATTCCTTTTCTTCGTAGTCACCTCTGGCAATCTGGGCAACTGTGGCTAATTTATCTTGGCCGCGGCAAAGTTTTAATTTGGTATGAATCGGATCGTCCCCACTCGGCTCAGTGCCTTTAATAAAATATTCAATTCGTGAAGGATAGCCATCGTGAGCCCGATAACCAGAAACCTGATCAACCTCAGCGGTCACAATCCCTTCCGGAACTTTAAAACTAAGATTACTTTTATTAGCCAAAGCGGCCTGAATAACTCGGCGCCAAATTGGTGCCGCTCCGGAAATACCAGAAGCAACTTCTTTCATCGGGCTGTTATCATTATTGCCCACCCAAACTCCAGTAATAACCTGAGGTGTCCAGCCAATCGTCCAGTTATCTCTTTTATCGTTGGTCGTTCCGGTTTTAACCGCCACCGTGCGCCCGGCGATATTCAAAGCGCTATTGGTGCCAAAAGTCAGCAGGCGGGCATTATTATCTGAAAGAATATGGGAAATAAGAAAAGCCTGTGATTCGGTAATAGCTCTTCTCCCTTGGGTAGTTTTTTGTTCAAACAAAACTTTATCATCTTTATCAGTCACTTTTAAAATCGATATTGGTTCAATCTTTAATCCGCCGTTGGCAAAAGCGGAATAAGCTTCAATTAATTCCAATAGTCTCACCTCGCCGCCACCTAAAGTCACCGACAAACCAAAACGTTTTAGATTATCAGTTGTTGGCTCCAGGGTTGATAAACCGAGTTCATAACCGGTTTGCAGCATATCTTTAAGGCCAACCTGGGCTAACATCTTTACGGCTGGAACATTGATGGAATTACCTAAGGCAAAACGCATTTGAAGAGGCCCATGAAATTGACCATCATAATTCACCGGTTTGTAATCCGGCTGACCGATGCCACCAGGAAAAGTTGTTGGCGTGTCCATCAAAAGAGTTGAGGCGGTGTAGCCTTTTTTCAAGGCGGTCAGATAGGTGACTGGCTTGATGGCTGAACCTGGCTGTCTTAAAGAAAGGGTGACGTTAACCTTACCGTCATAATCCGGATCATTGTAGTTTTTTGAGCCAACCATCGCCAAAATTTCACCATTGTTAGGGTCCATCACCACGGCTGCACCATTGGTAATATGAACTGATTCCACCTTGGCAATCTCTTCAGTAACCGCTTCTTGAGCTGCTTCCTGAATATCCAAATCCAAGGTGGTATAAACTCGTAAACCGCCACCTTCAACGACTGACTGGCCATAACGCTCTTCCAATTGTTTTTTGACATACATAACAAAATGAGGAGCCTTGAAGTTTGAACCCTCAGTGGCAAATTCCACTTTGTCCAATTGTTTAAGTGCTTCTGCCTCTTGCTCACTGGTAATATAACCATCTTCTCGCATTCTTCTTAAAACCTGCTGAGTCCGAACAATATAAGCTTGGGGGCTGTCGCTAAAAGGTGAATAGGCGCTTGGCCGCTGTGGCAAACCAGCCAGAATGGCTGACTCAATTAAATTTAGCTCACCGACATTCTTATTAAAATAAGTTTCAGCTG
>Ga0315548_1003843_pt1 | contig 11035 bp, 13 predicted proteins | sample SalMarSW160110MG_2_FD_202540 | JGI IMG/M metagenome (GOLD analysis project Ga0315548, IMG submission 202540) | Salt marsh sediment microbial communities from the Plum Island Ecosystem LTER, Massachusetts, United States - Salt Marsh Sediment SW1601-110 ... | reverse complement strand
ACTTAGAACAGAAAGTACAATCATTAAGATTGGAAATGCAAACTCTTCAATTACGGTTTACTCAAATTCAAAGTGAGTTGCCTCAAGCGATGGCGGAATTACAAGCATATAATCAGCCCGCACCAGTTGAAGAGGACGGAAATGTAACAGTTGAAACTGAACCAGAGCCCGCTTCTCCAGATGAAGAGAAAGTTGAGGATCAGTTGGAGGAATAAGTTATGCATAGAACAGAAGGAGATTATAACGAGGACAACTTATTTCAAGATGGGCCGCCAGGCACCCGGGTTGAAGCCGCATGGCTTAATGCCGTACAAGAAGAAATTGCTCATGTAATTGAAGATGCGGGAGAAACATTAAAAATAGAATCCACAGATACCCGGGATCAATTACTGACAGCAATTCTTGCCCTTATAAATTCTCAGGGATTCTTTTATTCCACCGCGATAAAAACAGTAAATTATACTGTTAATATAGCAGATGATGGTAAACTGTTATTAATTGATGCTTCTGTGGGCAATGTAACACTTGCGTTACCTACCCCAACAGCATCACTTGATGGATTCGCAATAGGGGTAAAGAAGACTGATAATTCCGCGAATACAGTAATTCTTGATCCTTCAGGTGCTGCAAATATAGAGGGGGCGGGAACATTTACTCTTCGTTTACAGAATGGAACTGCGATTGCTATTTGCAACGGGACTGAATATTATTTGGTCTCACTAAATGAAATCACCAATGCGATGTGCGCGGCATCCTTGAAAGACCCTGCCGCTGCTGTTGCCGGACTTCGTACCCTTGGATTTGGAGCAGCTCAGGCAATGCCAGGGGATATGAATGACGCACTGATAAAAGCCTGGGTAAATTTCAATGGAACTGGAGTGGTTGCAATCAGGGACAGTTATAATGTTACCTCTGTTATTGATAATGGTGTTGGGGATTACACAATTGTCTGGGATACTGATTTTGTAGATACCAGTTACTGTTATTGGGGAACAGTCAGAGATAATGAGAGCATAATTAGTCCTGCTGGTGATTTATTTTTGGGAGTTCCATTCGGCGGAACTAAAACAGTAGAAGCATTACAAGTGATGGTTTGTACTGCCGACGCCACACAATTAGATTCTCCAGAAGTTTGTGTTGCAGCAATAGGGGATCAATAGGAGATCAAGTATGATAGTTCGAATATTATATCGTAAAGATGGCGGTGTATCTATCATTTATCCAGCAGAGAAATCGAGACGGGCTGAGGAAACTGAAAAGGATTGGCTTACCCGTGTTTTTGAGAAAGCTAATCCTGATAATTTATCGTATGAGGATATTGACCTTGAGAAAACTTCGTTACCGACTCCAAGATTTCGTAATGCCTGGGTAAAAGGGAATAAAGGGGTCACGGTTGATCTTTCCAGGGCCAAGGCTCAAGTTCTGGATGAAATTCGTGCTGTTAGAAATGCCCGATTAGATGAAACTGATAAGTTAATGTCTCGGGCATTGGAAACTGGAACGGTTGAGGAACTTGAGGAATTGAAACGGTACCGGCAACAATTACGTGATCTTCCTCAAACTATCGGGATTGATAAAATCAAAACTGTAGATAAATTACTTGCTGCCTATCCGGAAAAAGTAACAGCGGAAGATTGTCTTAATTTAGTAGGATCATAATCTGGGTTGATTATTCTCGCTCTTTTGTATGCAGCTTTGGCTTGTTTACCCCTTCCCATTTGAGTTAGGCATTCACCTTTTCTATGCCATACTTCAAAATTGGAAGGGTATTTTTTTAGGTATTTTGAATATGCATTTAGCGCCTTTTCCGGCATCCTGATAAATTCATAAATCTCACCAACTCGTAAAAGAAAGGAATCAAATTCGTCAGTTTTAGACATCACCAATTCAATCTGTCCCAGTCCCTTTTCTATATCGTAATCCCGCAATAGAACCTGCCCATACTCAAATCGGAATCGATAATTGTCTGGGTGTTCTTTGATCAATTCCTCATACACTTTTAGTGACTCTTCAAAGTGCTCGGCATGATGTAATGCAGTAGCCAGCCCCCATTTTGCTTCTGTTGCATCCGGCATGAGTTCATGTGCTTTTCTTAACAGGACAAGGGCCTCTTCAAACTTTTTTTCCTCTCGACCTAATTGCCTGCTTTGTTCCATAAGGTTATTATATTCGATCAATTTCTTTCGTTCATCTGCATTATCAGCTTCCTCTTTTTTGGCAATTGCAATTGCCAAATTTTTCATACTAATGGCTTTATTTAATACTGCTTCAGCTGCTGCGTTTTCTGTTATTGTTAATTCTAATTTTCTGGTTAATGCTCTTTTTGCATCTAATAATGGGTGTGCCCAGTTACCGGCAGCAAAATAAGTTTCTGCATCTTCCAATAATACTTGTTCTGGTTCCTTGGATATCAGTAAAGAATCGTCTTTTGTCTCATTATATTGTTTGAGTAACTCCAGGGTTTCTTCATAGGATTTTTTCAGAGATGTTGCTGCCTTTTTTGCCGTTCGTAAGATCAGCACATTTCGTTTAACCCGGATAAGGGCATCATTATTATTTCTCAGAAAGTGGGTTAAACTTTCTTTTTTCTTGAGAGCCCGGCCCTGAATTGCCCTGCTTGCTCCGTAAATGGCAACGTTCACCAGTGGATTTTTAACGGAAGCAACGTGCGCGGCTTCTGATTCCTCAAAGTTCTTCGCTGATAATATGATCACATTTTTCAATTTTGAACCCTTTAAGGTCTGAATTACTTTTCTATAAAACAGTTTATTGGATTCAATAAAATCCCCATTAGTTTCTTCCTGGGATTGTCTTAACAAATCCGAAAATAATTTCTCCTTTTTCTTGGACAGTAAATTTCGATAATTCGGCCGGCTTATCAGAGTTCTCATACCTTTGCAAGTTGACAGACCCCGCCGGCTGTGAAGAATGATCTCATCAAGATTAGCAATATCATTTTCCAACAGAGGAATAACTTTTGTAACCAGTTCATCCCCGTTCTCTGCTAAAGTTAATTTGTCATGGAGTTCGCTTTTATCAATTGGCTCTGTACAATATTTATCGAGGGCATCTTTCAAAGACATTAAAGTTGTTCCCTTGATCCGTGCTCCACCTTCAGTTGCGTTGATCACTGTTTTATTCATAACGTATACCTTTATATACCTTTTAAATTAACATCGTTTATAATCAAATATAACCATGTTTTCATGCAAGATAATACCGGTTTTAGCCAAGTTAATGCCCAGTTAAATGATCGTCTATCATTTGCTCAAATGTCGTTAGAAAGCTCAGCAAACCTAAATTTGTCAATGCAGGGGTCCCATAGTACCCAGGAACCTGAGCAATCGGCCCCATCGAATACCCTTTCTTGCCATGCAATGAACACCGATGATCTTTTACTTCCCAGATCAGTTGTCCATCTTTACTTATCTTTACTTCACCCATAGCATCAGCCTGAGCAATATGAGAGGTTTCTCCAAGGGCTAAATCCTGTCCAATGAATATTATGGGGTTACATTCAAGCAGTTTAGCCAATCCGAAACACAGATGCGCCACTGACCCCCCGGCCGGGATGAATCCCTTTTCGGTAAGAATCCCAGTTGCCATATCCTCAAATCCAGGAACCGGAGTACCGGCAATAAATTTAGGACCCTGCCAGGCCTTCAATAAAGGGGCGTATGCCCGATTAACTGTAACAAGTGGGACCCCACTATCCAGCAATCCTTTAAAGTGGCCCATATTCACTTCCCCGAAATCAACGGTACAGATGAAATCCGGTTTGATATCATAGGCCAATAAAACTCGTAGGGCTTGCCCTACAGCAATTATGACAACCTTATCCTCCATCCCCATTAGATTATGAATATTTTTTGCCAGAGAAGGCCCAGTGCTCACCAATACTGCCGGCTTGTCCTTGAACATTCCCTTTAATTCAGCAACTCCTCTGTGTCGAATTACATATGGCATACACACAATATCATTATCAGCAATCTTTGCCCCAGCTTCTCCGGCTACAGTTCCTATATTGCACATTATCTGATTAATTACGTTAGATATACAACTTGAAAGTTTGCCGTATATTTCTGGTTTCGATCCCGTATAATGATCCACAGTAACCAACCAGTTTGTGATTACGAATTGATTGCTGATATAATAAATTACCGCACTGATTTCTGCTTCTCCAGGGGCAACAATTATTAGATCTCGATGGAATATCGCTTTTGCAAAATCAAAGTTACTGAGTGCCAGTCTTATAATATGGCCGACCGGTTCCACTACAATTACGCGATGTCCTTTTTCCATTTTGGATAATATCGCATGCACTAAATACCCTAATCCGAATCCAATTACAATACTAACATTTTCCTTATGCAGTTGCATTGCTTTGACAGCCCTAAATGCCTCTTTTTTTGGATTGCTCATACTGTATGCTGGGCGGATCTCACTCCCGCAATGCACCAGAATATTGTTGTCCTTATTTTTACTTTTGATTAGCTGAACCCAATCCACATTCTTTTCTTTCTTAATCCATTTATGCAGTTCTGGGTTTACTTCGCTCAGAGTTGTTAGATTCTTTTTCAGTATTTTATTCATTATCAATTTCCTTTTCTAAACCAAGGATTGGATAGATAAAGCACAAGAACAAATAGAACCATAATTATACTTTCGTTCATCACAAATCTGTTTTTGAAATATTTGTCCAGCGCATCTCCAGAACTATTTGCCCACCAATAACCAAGAGCAACGCAAATAAAATACATTGCAGTTACAAATGACATCCAGCCATTACGAGAACAAATGAATTTACGAATTTGGGATAATTTTGATTCTCCCATCACACAAGTTTCTCCATGAGTTCGTTGATTTCATGATCACATTTGGAAATTCTGGACATTATTATTTTCGCCTCTTCCGGAGCGCACTTAAACGCCAATCGAAAAAGATCCATCCAGTTTTTATTGTTTTGTTCCCGTACCTTTTGAATTTGGTCGATTGTATCTTCTGAGGTAGGTTTGGTAAATTTTTTCATTAAATAATCAGCATATTCACTCATTCCACTCATCCTTAAGTATTCCATAGACATTTACATCAACGTATTTGCCCTCAAGGTAAACCCCATCTCTAAAAGTGCCCTCTTGAGTCATTCCAAGTTTCCAGGCGACCCGATTCATTCCTTCATTTGTAGAAGAAGTTCCAGTAAATATTCGATGTAAGTTTAATTTATTGAATCCATGGGAAAAGAGCAGTCGGGCAGCTTCCGTACAATACCCCTTACCCCAATGTTCCTTTTCTCCAATTACTACTGCAAATTCTGCTGAACGATATATATAGTTAATAGATTGTAGAGTGAAATTTCCAATATGAACTCCGTCAACAAGGCAGGCCCAAACAATTGTTTTATTACTTTTTTTGAGTTCTTGTATATATTGGTCCCTCGTCAAAGACGTGTATGGGAAGAGTCCCCAATGATTATATTTGGTTACTTCCGGATCATTTAGCCAAGACAGACAATTGGTAGGGTATTTCTCTTCTACCAATTCTATAAAGCCGACCAATTTAAGGCGGTTAGTTTTTGCTATAGAAATCATTTAATCATCTCCTGTATCTGTTCAATCGTCAGCCAATTATGATTCGTTTCACTCCTGTACTCAAACTCAGGGTAAATTGTATTGTCTGACAGCCCAAAAATTACAAATTGATTATTAACAAGATCCTCAAATGTTTTCCTGCTCTCTTCTTTGGTAATCAAAATCTCATGAAGCTTTTCCCCGGGACGAATGCCAATGTATTTAATCGGGGCATCGCCAGTAACAGCATTAGCAACTTCCTGTACTGTTGCGCTGGGCATTATTGGGACAAATATTTCTCCACCTTGCATATCCCTAAGATTTCGTAAAATAAACTTAGCCGCATCTTCCAAAGTGATCCAGAATCGAGTCATGTCCTTATGAGTAATGGTTATTGTTCCAATCTCTTTGACTTGCTTTCTAAACAATGGAACGATACTTCCTCGACTGCCCAAAACATTACCATAACGGCAACAGGAGAAATGCGGAGGGCGCCCGCCTGAATAGGTGTTGCCCTGGATAAATAACTTCTCGGCACACAGCTTTGTAGCTCCGTACAAATTTACCGGATAGACGGCCTTGTCCGTTGAAATATTCATCACCCTTTTAACTTTATTTTCCACAGCGGCATACAGTATATTTTGAGCCCCAATAATATTCGTATTAATTGCTTCCAGTGGGTTATCTTCACAAGATGGAACTTGCTTTAGTGCAGCAGTATGGATGATGAAATCAACTCCCTTTGAGGCAAGCTCCACTCGTTTTCTGTCTCTAATATCACCTACAAGATATGAAACTGGGGCCAGACCGATCTCACGTTTCATTTCCCATTGTTTCAATTCATCTCTGGAGAATATTCTGATCCCTTTTGGGTTATGCTCACTTAAAAGTAATTTAGTGAGCATTCTCCCAAGAGATCCAGTGCCCCCAGTAATTAGGATTTCTTTACCGTTAATATGCTCCATTTATTCTCCTCTCAATCCGGTAACTGGATTAGCACGCCATGCCAATTGTAATTTTTCGTTGGCACTTGGTATTTTCGTTCCTACTCCTCTGGCTTCTTCCATTATTCGGACTGTATGAATGACTTCTCTTAGCTTCTCAGGAAGCCAGCAATGTCCCTCATTGAATTCCCAACCTTTGCCATCAATATCAAAATGGCATTCAATTACAGCGGCCCCTTGTCTAATTGCTTCATAAATTACGCCTGGCTCAACTGTATGATCTGACCATCCTACCTTACCCCAAAAATTCAAATTCATTTGTCTAAGTACAGATAGATTACACTCCCTTGGAAGTGCCGGATAAGAGGAGACACAATGGAAGAAAACAGTAGTTGTCTCTGTTATTGCTTCAAGGGCCTCTCCCATTGTTGCCATTCCGGTTGATAGCATTAATGGTATTCTTGTTTTTACACATGCATCGGAAAGCTCTTTCCATAGAAGTTCATAACTTCCAATTTTCAGAAAATCTACAAAGGGTTCAAGAATTCTAACCGAGTCCAAATCAAATGGGGTGCAGCCAAATTGAATTCCGATTTCTCTGCAGTGTTTTGATATTTCAGGAATGAAATTATGCGGGAGTTCTCTCCCTTTTGCGAACTTAACCATATCTGGATGTCGCCCTGAGAATAGTTGATCCCCATGAAACAGCTGAAATTTAACAGCAGATGTCCCTATTGATTTTGCTACGTTAATTTGATTAATACAACGATCAAGGTCCCCATTATGATTTGAGCCGATTTCAGCAATAAATTCTACTGGCATTCTATTTTAACTCCTTATCTGTTTTTCCTTGTCATTTTATACATCATTACCAATCCCGAATGAACTCGCATATTTATTAACATAGAAAGCTATTACATCAACTGTACTTATGCTTGGAAAATATGTCTCGGTCATTTCCAGAAAATCATTGGCATTAATGAAAGTAACATCTTCATCATCTAAAAATTCTTTCTCCTTTTCATATACTTGATTACCGTCCCTTAATCCAAGAAAAGTTCTTTTCCCGTTTTTATTAAGAACCGCTTGGCAATGTTGAGTGCTTAATGCTACTTGGGCCTCTCCCCTGTTAGGAAAATGTCTTTTAAGAATAGATAATATAGACACGGCTTTATCCACGCAACAGCCTTCTGCTATGATTGTTGTAGTAGGTTGTATAGTGAGTTCAGATGTCCAATAAGTTTGAGATGGTATAATTTCCCAAGTATTTGCCGTTGTAGTTGTGTAAGTTATATCCTCTCTAAAAAATGTTTCATAAAAAACTATACTGCCCGTAGATATGACAGCACAAGATAGGAGAAGAATGCTTATGTCAAAGATATTTGACCATATTTTAGATTTTGCCTTAATCTTAACCGGATTTTCTTTACTATCCAGTATTTTTACATCCTTCATCTGTTACTCCTCCAACTCTCTTCTATTTTCCCATACTTTTTCAAACGCCTGCGCTACCTCATTCATATCTTTGGTTGTTGAATTTGGGGCATGGTATAATGTGAGAAATAGTTTATTGTAAGATAAATCTTCGCATACAGGACAGAGCCCCTCTTCATAAATTCCTAAATTTTGAAATAGAGGCATTGTATAAAGTGGTTTGATATACCCGCATCCAATCGGCGCACCTTCACCTTCCCGTCCTAATCGAGGCATCAATTCTGCTTTAACAGCTTCAATATATTTATCCCTATGTAACCCACCTGCCTTTTCACTGTCCCATTGAAACGGAAGTACATAATAGGTATGGGTACAAGCTTCACGAGGGCCCGTGACTTTTATTGCTGGGATTTGCCGTAATCTATTTTGAAGATATTCTACATTTTCCATTCTTTGATATAATAGATCATCAAATTTATCAAGTTGAACCTGTATAATTGCAGCATCGATTTCCGTCATTCGCATATTGAAGCCAATCAGATTTTTATCCATGTTAATTCTTTTCGTTGATTCTGACGGCATCCCTGCTATAACCGCCTCAGCGTGATTTCGGATCAGCCGACAACGAAAAGCCAGATCATCATTATCAGTAACAATCATTCCACCTTCGCCACAGGTAAGATGCTTGCCGTAATTGAATGAGTAAACACCTATATCTCCAAGAGTGCCGGCATATGCAATATGCGCTCCATCTGCTTCATCATATCCCATACAAAGTTTTGATCCAATCGCTTGGGCAGCATCTTCAATTACTGGAATATTATATTCTTTTGCAATCTCATTTATTCTTGGATCGTATGGTTGCCCAAATAAAGAAACCACTATAATTGCCTTTGTGAATACATTAATTTTTTCTTTCACTGAATCAGGATCGAGGCAATAATGCTCCGGTTCGATATCAGCAAATACAGGTTCAGCATTAAAAATCATAGGTGCTGTTGCACTACAGGTCATGCTGTACGGGGTAACGATTACCTGTTCATAAGAATCATCTCCTACTCCAACTGCCTTACAGGCAATTTGCAATCCACTTGTGCAACTATTAACTGCTATGGCATGTTTTACATTAAATCGATCCTGCCACTTTTCTTCAAGAGCTTGAACTTCAGGCCCTCCCATAAATTCAGGACACCAGTTTGCCCGATATCCGGATAATCTGCCACGCATTATTACCTTGGTGACCGCCTCTATTTCTTCCTGACCGATTGTGTTTTGGTTTGGAAAGTATGTTGATCTGATGGGGGTTCCACCATTGATTGCGAGTTTGCTCATAGAGCCTCCTTTGGTTGGTAAATTGGATAATTGATCATTTTGCCCCCTCCAATATCTTATGAACTTCGATAGCATCGTCATCAGTGCAGAGCAAATCGGCATTGCCGTCAAGGAAGTTTACAGCGTTGTCAACCAGATCATACAGTGCCGTATTCAGTCCAGTCTCTTGCCTGATTACCGATGTCAAGCGATAATTCAGTGATTTATGTCCCCATTCATTTTCCTCAAGAATAGGATATCGCTCAAAGAAGAGGCCGTTGTCGATGAATCTGTACCTGGCATTTTCAAAACAGATGTCGATCTCGAATATGCCGTATTTCCTGCCATCACAAGGTTGGAAGATCACGTTTCTACATTTTTCAAAGCTTAAATGAACGGGTACAGTTAGATCCATATCGGTTCTGTCATTGAAGGCCTGCCCACGGAGAAATTGAGTCACAAGACATTCTCCAAAGAAATATCGTATTAAGTCCACCGCATGGCACCCCTCATGTTTCCATCCTCTGGTGTAGAGCACACGGCAGTTTAGGGCCTGCCCTAATTTGCTTGAGTCAATGACTCCCTTGAACCATCGATACCCTCTGGCATATCGCCGGATGTAATCTACTGCAATCGGGATGTCAGTGTGTTCGCTTTGTTCTTTTATTGTGTTCGCTTCTACCAGATTTCGGCAAAGTGGCTTTTCTGCAATTATAAGACGGAGAGGACTACTAAGCATCAATAGTTCCATCATAACAGAATAATGATGTTTAGTTGGCACTGCACAAATAGCAATGTCGGGAGCTTCTTTTTCATACATGGAGGCGACATCGGAATAAATCTTTGTTGGCCCCCATTTGCCTTCGGCCTTAATAGCTGTGGTCAAATTGTTGTCCACAATAGCTGCGAGTCGTGTTCTTGGATGTTGATAGACTGCATTGGCATGAGTTAAAATGTTAGCCCCACCGGGAGAATCAATATGATTGGGTTTGATAGCGCCTATGCTACCTGCTCCGATTATTGCGACAGTGTAATTATTCATTTCATTTCTCCTTTGATTACCATAGCAAATAGATTTTGCCGTCTCTGTGAAATCGCCATCGCCCTTCTAAATCCATTTTTACAACCCGAACTCCATGAAATTTCATTCTTTCTTTTATCGTCCCATAATCTTGTTTTGGCGGTCCTGGCAGTACGGGAGCATCTCCATTAGGCCATGTCGATAGGTGAGTACACAGAAAGAGAATGAGAAAGATAGCGAGAAGAACAGCCAAAATTATGCAAATGTTGAGCTTCATTACTTGAGTCTTTCTTTCATGTCGATACGCCAACCCCATTCCCACGGCCAAGAAATTATTCGGCTGCCATCAGGATTTTGTCCTTTATTATTTGATAATCGCCTTTAGGACTTTCCATCATAACTATCCTTATATAAATGCAGTTCGATGCCATTTAAATGCAGTTCGATGCCATTCTTTATAGTATCCGATTTTTTGTAACTACAGTGAAGCATATTACAAAATAAAGTTCCGCCATTCCGCAAGTCGATCAGTCCAACGTACCTGCCATTAAAATACAGATGCACATAGGCAACTTCATCAACTTCATCTGGCAGTGGTATCTTTTCACTGTAGAAATAAATCCCGCTCTTGTCTATCTGATAATCTCCTATAGGACTTTCATATCTTATTCTCCTTAAATCCAAGGGCTTTATCATATCTTACGTCTGAGCTTTACGTTAGCCGATCCTCATTTTGTGTTTGATAAGCTTCAAGATTT
>Ga0315548_1003842_pt1 | contig 11036 bp, 7 predicted proteins | sample SalMarSW160110MG_2_FD_202540 | JGI IMG/M metagenome (GOLD analysis project Ga0315548, IMG submission 202540) | Salt marsh sediment microbial communities from the Plum Island Ecosystem LTER, Massachusetts, United States - Salt Marsh Sediment SW1601-110 ... | reverse complement strand
ATATTGTCCCGGCTGCGGCAAGCTGTTGATTGAACGCAAAATATACACGATTCTGCGCAACGAGCTTAAAGACGGGACGTGCCCCGACTGCGGCAGAAAGATTTACGGAGTATGGAAATGACACGCAGAGAATTTTTTGCCAAACTGATGAAGACGACAGCGGCGATAATCGCCGGAACGTGGCTGGTTGTCAAAAAGGCCACGCCAAGAAAATTTGTCACAGCTCTCAAATCCAGCAGGTACCCGGGCAAAATAAAAAATCTATCGAATATCGAAAAAGTAAGTAAGTGGAGCGGCTAATTATGAACAGGATATTAAAAATAATCAAGCCAAGCGGTTGGCTCTTTATAGTGCTTGTGTTTGCAGCCTGTTTGGCGACGACTTTCTGTCAAGGATGTAAAAAGCAAGCCTCACCTGTAGTTAAAACAAAGACATCCCAAACCAATGAAAATGAAACAGAGCTGAAAGAAAAACAAAAAATCGAGGAGCCGCCAAAAGTTGTAATCAAATCTGGAATTGCAGGCTCGTGGTATCCGGACGATGCAAAAATTTTAACCGAGCAACTCGGGCAGATTTTCCAAAAAGCTGAGACAAAGCCGATAGACAATGTGATTGCACTAATCCTTCCGCACGCAGGGTATCAATTTTCAGGACAGACAGCGGTCTCAGCTCTTAAAACAATAAACAAAGAGTATAAAAGAATAATTGTAATAGGCCCCAGCCACCGGACACCAATAGGGGGAATGCTAAGCGTACCAAAGGGGACACATTATCAAACACCGCTCGGGCAAACGCCTCTCGACGTTGAATTCATAAATAAACTTCTCGAATACCCGATATTTCAAAATGTACAAAGTGCACACGGAAGTCAATTCGAAAACGCAGTTCAGATAGAGATTCCGCTGCTGCAATATAAATTTCAAAACTTCAGGCTTGTGCCGATTCTGACAGGTCAGTGTTCGGAGAATACTATCGAAAAAGCCGCTTCCATATTGAAATCAATGACCGATGAAGATACTCTCGTGATAGCAAGCTCAGACTTTACACATTACGGGCGCTCATTCGGTTACATACCGTTTACGCAAGACGTTCCGGAAAATCTCAAAAAGCTCGATATGGGAGCCTTCGAGTATATCGCAAAGCTCGACAGTAAAGGCTTTCTCGAATACAGAAACAAAACCGGAGCGACGATATGCGGAGCAGTGCCGATTGCCATACTGCTCGATATGCTCGACGAAGACAGTAAAGCCGAACTCGTTAAATATACAACCTCAGGCCATATAACAGGTGATTTCAGCCATTCGGTAAGTTATCTTTCTGCTGCATTCAGCGGCAAATGGCAAGGAGGGCCGGAGGTTGAGCCTTCGGTGAGCGAAGAGAAGCTCAGCGAGGCCGAAAAAGAAATACTCCTGGCTTTGGCTCGAAAGACTATAGTTTATTATCTCGAAAACAAAAAGATACCCGAGCCGGCGGATCTGGGCATCGCAATAACCGAACCTTTGAAGGAGCAGCGTGCGGCATTCGTAACATTAAAGAAAGACTCTATGCTTCGAGGCTGTATCGGTGACATCTTTCCAAGGCAGAGTTTATATCAATCGGTCATCGGCAATGCAATTAATGCCAGCGTTCGAGATTGGCGATTTGCTCCGGTCAAGATATCAGAATGCAATGATATTACGATTGAAATTTCAGCGTTAACGGTACCGAGGCCGGTCGCATCGGCAGAGGATATCAGAATCGGCACAGACGGAGTTGTGCTCGGCAAAAACGGCAAATCAGCAGTGTTTCTTCCCCAGGTTGCACCTGAACAGGGCTGGGGACTGGAGGAAACATTGAGCCACTTATCGCTCAAAGCAGGCCTGCCGGCCGATGCCTGGAAGGAAGGTACCGAATTTTTTGTATTTCAGGCTGAAGTTTTCGGTGAAGAATAATGAGATTTGCCCGCAGAGTCCTTATTTTCAGCTACGGTCTTTTTACCATCGCCGCACAAACACTGCTTTTTCGCGAATTTTTAACCAGCTTCGAAGGAAATGACATCAGCGTCGGAATATTTTTCGCATCGTGGTTCTTATGGGTCGGGCTGTCGGCGATTGTTGTTTACAGGCTCCGGGCCTTTACCGAAATCCTCGTGAACAGAATCGAATTTTTGTTCCTCTGTTATCTGCCGGCATTTATCCTGCAATCGATATTGATTACTCAGGCACGGCAGATTGCAGGTGCCGAGCATTTCGCATTGATGCCGATGCGCACTATAGTGCTTCTCTCAATAATCGCCAACGCACCGGTAAGCATTATCACCGGGCTTTTATTTCCCACAGCCTGCCGGTGGGTCCGACAGGATGAGAACCTGGCTGTTTCAAGAGTATATATTCTCGAAGCTGCGGGCAGCTTTGCCGGCGGGCTGGGGACAACCTTACTTTTAGCTTTCGGAGCAGGTTCTGTAAGGATATCGTTTATTATCGCATTTATCGTTGCGCTCTCTGCAGCCTTCGTTCAGCTCGCTAAAATAAAAGAGCGGCTTCCGTATAGCGAGCCACAAAAATTTAAACGTTTATGGATCGGCCGTTTCGCTGTTCAGATGTTCGTATTTTCTCTGCCGGTGATTTTGATTCTGGGATTGGTTAATGGAGTCGATAAAAATATCAGCCGACACATTCGCTCACTGAAATGGACTCTGCCTGCGACAAAGAAAGATGCAGTCGGCTCCTTCTATACCGCACAGGCTGAATATCTTTACGGCAGTTACGGCGGCCAATGGATAGTGTATCGAGAGGGCAGCTTTATAGAATCGCTGCCGGAGCAAAGCAATACCGGCAAAATAGCAGCAATTGCCTTATGCCAAAAGCCCAATGCCAAAAAAATATTAGTCATCGGCTCGGGATTAGACCTCTGCCGGCAATTTCTCAAACTCGAACAACTCGAAAAAGTAACGTGGGCACACAGCGACAATGAATATATCCGTAAAATTAACGAGGTCATACCAGCCGAGCTTAAAGTAACCGACAGAAGACTTGAGCTGCTCTCCGGTGACATCCGTACATTTCTTGCGGGCAATAAGGAGGTCTTTGACATTATAATTGTAAATCTGCCGGACGCTACAAGCTCAGCACTGAACAGGTACTTCACATATCAGTTTTATCAGCAGGTCAAAGTCTCGCTAAGAGCCGACGGCGTTTTTACGATTCGCATCGCTGGTGGTGAAAATATTATCGGCGCAGAACTCGCCAGCCTCGGCGCCTCAACGAAACTTACACTTCAAAAAGTATTTTCTAATCTTGAACTCGTACCGGGAGAAGATACGTGGTTCATAGCATCCGATGCCGAAGATATAACCGGCGATCCCGATATTTTAAAAGAAAGATTCTCGAAGATACCGGGTGCCGGTGAAATCCTGCCGCCTGATGCGCTGCTTTCACTTTATCTGCCGGAGCGGGCAGAAAAGGCAATGACAGCTTACGATAATACCGATTTACCGCAGCGGCTTCTTATAAATCAGGATTCGAGACCGCTGACACATTTATACAGCCTGCTGCTCACAGCAAAACAATCAGGCGCGACAGTAACAAAATTTGTAAGGTATCTTGCCTTGGCTGGCCCTCTGGTTTTTTTAGTTCCAATTTTTGTTTTGATGGCACTACGTGCTTTATATCTTCTCAGTGCACGCGGGAAAAATGAAATCCAAAAACAATACAAACCGAGCTTTGACAGCACATTTCTTGCATTCAGCGCGGGGCTATTGGGAATTGGTATTGTTATCGTCCTGATGTACCTTTATCAAACCCGGTTCGGCTCGCTATATTTGCACATTGGCGTTATCTCTTCTGTCTTTATGCTTGGTATGACCGCCGGTGCGGCAACCATCAGAAACTTACTGTCAAAGGTAAAAACAAACAAACCGGAATCGATACTAATTGCTGTTATATTCATTCACACATTGCTTCTGGTTATAATCGCCTACTGGCCTTTCTCACAGTACAGACTCGGAGCTAATGCTGCAAACAGCATATTCGAGCCGATGCACCTGATTTTTGCAGTCGCTTTTCTGCTTTGCGGTCTTTGCGCCGGCTGTTATTTTCCGATTGCAGCAAAAAAGCTCACTGATGCGGATTTCGAGACCGGCCAGGCCGGCAGCAGGCTCGAAACCGCCGACCATCTCGGAGCCTGCGCAGGAGGACTGTTTACAAGTCTGCTGCTTGTACCTGTGCTCGGGACTAAACTGACGGTGTTCGTATTTATTCTGCTTTTAGCGGCCAATATTCCTGCCGCTGTTATGAAGATATATAAGCCGGAAATAATTTACCGGCGAGCTAAAACTGCAAACCTTCCGCTAAATATTGGTTACTTCTTATTCGGTATCGGAATATCAGTTGTTATATGCTCGAACATTATCACAATGAAAGTTATATCAACAACGAAAACCTTACAACAATACGAGACATACGCCCTGGCAGGACAATTACAGGTCAAACCGATGTCGAAAACCGCAGATGACAAAACTATCGACTATTTTATCGTCTATGAGAGCACGGATAAACTTAAAGGATACATTTTCAACTCTAGTCAATTAGCCGACGAAGTTCGCGGCTACGGCGGTAAAATAAATCTCGCTGTTTATACTGATACAACCGGAAAACTAATTGATTTTCAAATTCTCAGCTCCAATGAGACACCACAGTATCTCGAGCTTGTTACGGCAAAAAAAGAGCTTTTTAAGGGCCGACAACTACTTGCCGCTGAGCCGTTTGCCGGCATCACCGCCATAACAGGTGCTACTATCAGTTACAAGGCCATAACTTCAGCACTACAATCATCAACAAAAAGATTTTTCGACAATGTTATAGACAAAGACATCCAAACCATCGCCGCCCAAAAAACCGGAAAACTTTTACCCGACAAAACAGGTGTATATCTTATCATCGCGGTAATTCTCAGCCTGATTGTAATTTATTTCGGAGGATTCTGGAGCAGATTTTTCGTTCTATGCTTCAACCTTGTAGCAGGGGGATTGCTATTAAACTGCCAGTTTTCAAGCTGGCACGTTACAACATTTTTATCGACAAATCTGCCGCCGCCCGATTTATCCGGGTCATTTCTGCTTGTCGTAGGAATACCTGTTCTTGTACTGATTTTCGGCAACATTTATTGCGGATATTTGTGTCCATTCGGAGCATTGCAGGAGCTAATCGGCTATCTAAGGCCGGAAAAATTGAGGCCTTTAATACCGGCGAAAACTCTTCGCACAGCTTCCTTCTTCAAGTATATAATCCTTTTTATCATTATCACCGCCTTCTTTATCTGTCGCAAACCAGACACGCTCAAAGCTGATTTGCTTATAGGTATATTCTCCGCTCGTGATGGGCTCTTACTTATCGTGATTTCCGTCATAGCTATTGTGGGAGCATTTTTTTATACGCGCTTCTGGTGTCGGTATCTGTGCCCGGCAGGTGCTTTTCTTGCATTGCTCAACAGAATATCATTATTAAAAAAATACCTGCCTGCAAAAAAATATGCCAGATGCGATTTCGGCCTTACGGCCGCAGAGCACTGCGACTGCATACATTGCGACAGGTGCCGCTATGTAATTAACACGCCGAAAGAGAAGCTGTCTGGCACCGACTCTGACTCAATAAAACAGGGCCTGGCCCGTTATTTTCTGCCTATTGCAGCGGCTGCGACAATATTTTTATCAGCAGTTACAATAAAAACAGCCTTGCAAAATATACCTAAAAGCTATATCCCGCCGAAACAAACTGTCTCTGCGGAAGTAAGCCGTGCAAGAGATGTGGACATAGAGCGAATCAAGAAAATGATAAAGGAAAATAAACTCTCAGACAAGGAGGCTGAGTATTACAGGAAAATTGAGTGAAATTCAAAGACAGCTTTATAAAAAAAATACTAACGACGAAAATAACTAATCAGCCACATAATCAGAGTAAGGATAACTGAGATAATGATACAGCTTGCCAAAGGAAAGTAAAATTTGAAGTTTTTAGAGCCAAATTCCAAATCGCCGGGCAATCTAAACAAACCGAATCGTCCCAGTATTAATAACAGAGTGCCGACGAGAACAATAAATAGCCCGGCAATAATCAGCCACTTACCGAATTGTTGCGGCCCAAAATCCACAGGCATTCACGAAACCACCGAAAATCCAGATTCACATAAAATCATAACGGCTGAAAAACATTCAAATCCGTAACTATAATTATTATAGTGCAATATTTTTTTCAATGATACAGGAAATTTTAAGAAGCATTACCCGAAGCCCGGCTATGATGACTAAATATTTCAAAAAAAGACACAGATGAAAAACACTTTTGCAGAAGTGTGTTATCAACTGTGCCTTCGGCTTGCAGACCTAAAAGCCTGCTCGACAAGGCAGTCTGCACGCACCTGCGCGCCCCCCATTTAATTCCAGACACATAATATTTATCGGAATATTTTAACCGTTTTTATCAACTTTTCTTCGTTTTTCGACCATATCTTCGAGTTTTTTCCGTATTTTTCCCAGTTCTTTCGATTTAAAAGCGGTTTTGGTCTTTTCAAGCACCTCTATCGTTTCATAAACAGCATTATCAAGCTCGGCGAGTCTTGGGCAATTCAATAAATGGCATACGGGCGAGTCCGCAGACTCGGAAGCCGTTTGAAAAGATATATTCTTTATATCATACAAAGCGCTGTTAATATTTGCACAAGTTATATCAATAAACTCTCTGACAGATGCTGAAAACAAATTTGGACTGCTTTTCAAGACCTCTTCGAGATTATCCAGGCCCTGCCGCCAGTATTGAAGGCGCTCTCTCGCATTTACTACAGCCCTGTAAACCCTAGTTTTCACAACAGCTTTTTTAACCTGTTCCAATAACTCCTTAAAATTAAGAGGTTTTACAAGATATGCGGTCACCGGTAACTGTACGGCCTTTATTGCAGAGGTCTGGGAAGGATATCCTGTAACGAGAATAGCCGACATACCCTCTGCAAGTTTGGATAAATCATTAATAAACTCGAGGTCTGGATTGCCCGGCATTTTTATATCAGCAATAAGAAGGTCGTATTCATTGTCTTTCAATTTCTCGATACCGGATTTGGCATCCGGCACACAGTCGCAGAAATAGCCTTCTTTTCGCAATAAATCTGCGGTCGATTGCAAAAAAGTTTCTTCATCATCGGCAATCAGTATTTTTCCAGCTTCAGCTATTGTTCTGTTTTGCATTACTATCCTCAAGAGGAATTTTAATTGTAAAAGTAGTGCCTTTTCCTGCCCGGCTTTGAACAGCTACCTCTCCGCCTATCGCATCGACGATATTCTTACAAACCGAAAGCCCCAAACCAAGGCTTCTTTTGGTGCTGTCACGTTTACTTGTAAAAAAAGGCTCGAAAATCTTGTTGCGTATATCTTTTGAAATACCAACACCGGTGTCGATAATCTGCATATTCAGAACACCCTCACAAATTTCAGCTTTTACTTTGACTTTGCTGTCCGGTTGTGATGCCTCTATTGCATTCTGTATAACATTAAATAACACCTGTCTTAATAAACCATCAGGTAATTTTACAATAATACTCTTATCGATGTCAATATTGACATTGACTTTATGCTCTTCGCTCGCAACTTTCAGCAAATCAACGACGTCATCCACAGCCTCACGAAGCCTAAATCGGCGCTGTTGCGCCTGCACAGGCCTGTATAAATCGTACATCTGGCGGACAATATCGCTGACCCGCTCAATCTCCTTTTCAATCAAACCAACATATTTATAATAAGGATGATTATCAGGTATAGAGTCTTTTATCAAAAGAAATGAATTTTTAATACCCGCAAGCGGGTTATTAATCTCGTGTGCTATTTTAGCAGCGAGACTTCCCACTGCTGCAAGTCTCTCACTCTCAAAAAGCATTTCTTCCTTGCGCAACCGCTCGGCGGTTTCCTTTTGTAATTGCAGACTCGCTTCCATTAGTTGAGCGGTTCTTTGTTCAACCCTTTTTTCCAGCTCATCGTGTGCCTTTTGCAGTTCCTGCTCGGCCTTTTTTCGTTCGGTGATGTCCTCAGAAGTACCGAGTACACCTACGACGTTGCCCTCCGTGTCTCGCAGCGGCACCTTGTTGGTTTTGGCCCACGCATGTGTTCCATCAGCTCGGAGATAGAACTCGACAATATCGTATTCGGGAATACCTGATTCCATAACCCTCCTATCGTCCTGGCGAAACGAATCTGCATGCTTTTTTCCCCATGGAAGATCGTAGTCACTCTTGCCGACAATCTCCTCTGAAGAGGTCAATCCTGCCTCCTCCAACAAGGCGCGGTTGGCGCCGAGGTAAACTGAATCACGATCTTTCCAAAAGAGTGTAACTGGGATTGAGTCCAGTACAGTCCGCAGTATATTCCGTGAATCACGCAGTTCCTGCTCGGCTTTTTTACGCTCTGTGATGTCTAATGTTATCTCTACGGCCCCTATGATATTGCCTGCAGCATCTCTGACGGGATTGGCGCGTATAAACCAAAATCTGCCATCCGGGCTTTTGATTTCCGCAGTCTCTAATCGGCCGGTCTTCTGCGCCTTTTCGGCGGGACAATTCGCACAGGCTTTGTTTCGTCTGTGCCATATCTGGTAGCAATAACGCCCGAGCAATTCTCCTGCAGTTGAACCAACCGATTCACCTGAAGCCCTATTGGCCCATATAATCCTGTGTTCGGTATCCTGATAGGCAACAAGCTCCGACATTGTATCCAAAATGGTCGCTTTCTCTTTCTCTGCCTTTTCCAGAGTATCTTCGGCCTTTTTGCGCTCGGTGATGTCAATACCTGTCGCTACAGAGCCGATGGATTTTCCATTTTCATCCGTAAGATTTCTGGAGTACCAGGATATAACTCGCTTTTCACCGCTTTTTGTAACAATTACCGATTCAAATTCCCTCAGCTCTTCTTTCCCCTCAATTACCTTTGTCGCTGTCTTGACAACATCGTTCCTGTATTGAGGGTCGGGGTATTGCCACTGCCAGATCTTGTCATGTCCGACTACCTCATCTGCGGAATAGCCCGAGATTTTTTCCGCAGCTTTGTTCCATAGCAGGACGTTTCTGTTTTCATCCAGCACATCCATATAAACATTGGCGTTCTGAACGATGCTCTCCCAAAATCCTGCAAGCCGCTGCAATTCCTTTTGCGCCTGTTTGCGCTCGGTGATATCTACTATCACCGCCATGACACCATTAATATTACTGCGACTATCACGCAACGGAGCAGCTGAGATGCTAACTTCAATGAGAGAACCGTCTTTACGCTGACGAATTGTTTCCACTCCAACTAATCCTCTTTCCATCGCACGCGAGAACAAGATATCGGCTTCATCTTTTTTCTCATCAGGGATAGCAGGGTATTGACGTCCGATGACCTCTTGTGCGCCCCAGCCAAATGTTCGCTCAGCCGCCGGATTCCACGTCTTGACGATAAGTTCTCTATCCACGGCGAAAATAGGTAACGGCGATGCCTGAATCACTGCCTGAAGATTTTGATTCGTCTCTCGCAGCTTCTCCTCGGTCGTCTTTAGCTGTTGGTTGGCCGCTCTTAACTGCTGCTGTTCGGCTTTTAGCTGTTGATTAGCAGCTCTTAGCTGCTGGCTCGCAGCTCTTAACTGCTGCTCCTCGGCTTTTAGCTGTTGATGTGCAGCTCTGAGCTGCTGATTGGCTGCCCGCAACTGTTGTTCACTTGCCGCCAACTGCTGATTGGCTGCCTGCAATTGCTGATTTATACGGCTTAATTGTTCACTTTCGGCAGGCTTGCTCTCAAAATGACTGTCACTTTTTTCATCCATTTCGGCGCCTCCCTAACAAACTATAGCATTTCCTTTTCAGCCCCCCTACCGACTCACAGAAGAGTCTTGCAATGACATATGGTATAAAAATAAAAAAAGGCCGGCAATTATAAGCCAGCCTTTTTTATATATCTAAAAATCTCATTTATTTAGAAACTATATCTTACCGCCAGACTGACCCAGGTCTCATCTTTATCATCGTTGATCGAATCATCAAAAGTAATCTGATGATAAACACCCGGGGTGAATGCAAAATTGTTTCCAAGGTCAAAATCCGTCGAAATACCCAACACCATATTTGTCCAGTCATGGTCAACATTACCGCCACCGGGATGGACTCCGTCATTATAAACAAACTCTGAGTGAAGATTGAATACCCGCTCCTGTCCTTCCATTATCGGGCAGGAGGTTTTCAGGGCATAATCAAGCATAAAGATGTGCGCCCAGCCGGAAGCGGTCCCGCCGAATGGCGAAGCTGCTCCAATGGCTGTCCCGCTGTTCGAAGGCCACATCTTAACAATGCAGTATCTCGGCACCAAACCTTCTACCTGGAAAATGTTAGGCCAGGAGAAAAGACCATGCACTTCCTGAATATCTGTACTGCTCGTTGTATGGCTGCTCGAATCAGGAAAGTTATAGTATCTGTAGCCAAACATATAGTCGGTTGCATACGGCTCATCGTCAAATAAACGATTATGGTAATAGATAGTATAATCCCATCGCTCAGCGTCTTCATATCCGTCCGAATTGGCCCTGTGGGCTGTTATATTCATCCCAAAGCCGGTTCCAAACAAATCGAGGTCAATAAAAGGATGAATTGCACTTTTGTCCCCATAGACATCGATGCCACGCCAGATATACTTGCTGTCATAGATAACGCCGACGGAGCCGTGCAGCTCTTCCGCAAGAGCAGATACAAAACCGCCTGCACACAACAAAATCAAAACACTCAACAAGATAATCTTTTTCTTCATATTCCACTCTCCTTAAAAATTCAAACTATAACCTGCCTTTTATTATCGCACAAAAATACCTTAAAGCTCCCCCCCAGAAAATTGCTAAAAGTGTAACTGGAAGGGAAAATAAGTCAAACATAAAAAATTTGAAATTTTTTCATAATTTTTTAATCTGATAACTGTCCGCCCCCGTAAATGCCGTTAGAAGCTGTATCTAACAGCCGTATAAATATTCGTATTATTCTCGAACTGGCCAAAAAAAGTGTGC
>Ga0315548_1003839_pt1 | contig 11040 bp, 14 predicted proteins | sample SalMarSW160110MG_2_FD_202540 | JGI IMG/M metagenome (GOLD analysis project Ga0315548, IMG submission 202540) | Salt marsh sediment microbial communities from the Plum Island Ecosystem LTER, Massachusetts, United States - Salt Marsh Sediment SW1601-110 ... | reverse complement strand
CCGAAAGATTGTATTTTTATCGATGATAGTGAAGGTAATCTTTTGCCAGCTAAAGAAATGGGAATGAAAACAGTGATAGCAAGAAAACCAGAACAAATTGTCAAAGATGTTTGGGAAATTATAAAATCAGACAGTTAAAATTTAACCTGAAACAAGATACAGAAATATGCCCCTAAATATTGTCTGATTTGTCTCATTTTGTGTTAAAATACAGGTGAAGCGATGAAGCAACAGCCTTATCTATGACGCTTCGCTTATTGCATAAACTCGCGTGACCGAGGTGGGTCGGTGAGACACCCCGAAACCGCCCCGAATTTCCCCTTGAAAACCTGGTTCTAGACCGGGACTCACAGCACGAGTCAGCGCGGTATCATGGATGACCAAGACACGGTTAGTGGATAATGTTATAATTAATTTATGTCTAAATATAAACTAATTTTTACAATTCCTCCCCCATATGCCGAGAAGGCAAGAAAGGCTATCGGTGAAGCTGGTGCCGGAAAATTAGGTAATTATTCTTTTTGCAGCTTTAGTGTCCGGGGAATAGGCCGTTTCAAGCCTGAAAAAGGAGCTAATCCAGCCATTGGAAAAGTCGGAAAATTTGAAGAAATAGAAGAAGAGAGGATTGAATGTCAAGTTGACGCTGAAGTAGTTAACGATGTTCTCGCTGCCTTAAAGAAAGTTCATCCATACGAAGAGATCGCATATGATCTTTATCCTCTTGAAACGCGAGAATTATAAGACGATCGAGACGGGGTCATCGGGGAAGTTCAAAAAAAGGTTCCAACATTGTCCCATAGCCCCAGCCAACACATTACACGCCGAGTGACTGGGTCGCCCCTCACATTTTTTGAGAAAAAGTTCGTATCCAGGACACGTCACCCATTTGGGATTTGAACCGCCCTAGGGCGATTAAAATGCGTTTAAATCTTAGTCCCGTACTGTTTTTAGGATATCCATCTTAAAATAAGAAGTCGAGGATTAAATAACAAAAGTAATAATTGAACTTTCAATGAAAACCAAACTTTTAATTATTTCAAGTATTTTGGGAGTATTCGTTCTTGCCGTCTCGATTGTTTATTTTATTATTCCAGAGTCGAGTCGGGAAGCTATAAAGAAAACTGCGGAAGACATTTACAAACCAGCGGTTGCGTTCGCTTCTAAGTTCGCGATATATGAAGAAGTGTCAGTTAATATAACTCCAAAGGTTCCAGCTTATTCTGTCAGCCAAAATTTGAGTAATGTTATAAATGCTGGCAATTTCAATTTTTCCGATGCGGTAAAAAGCCTGCTTGTGAAAAATGCTTTTGTGGTTAAACCATCTTCCTACAATAATGAATTTTTCCCTCTTTATGAGTCAAATCGGTATAGCTACACGCCAAGCTTCATCACCACCGATTCAATGCTTCATAATTATCATCTGATGTTCGATTTTCTGCTCAAGCAGCTGGAGGAACAGAAGCTTGCGGTGGAACTAAAACAACTTAACGTCAGCATGCTTTCTGAATCGTTAAGCCAGTATAACAGCTTAAAAGGAACTGAGTGGGAAAACGCTGCTAAAAGAAATGTTGGATTTTTTGCGGTTGGAAGCAAACTTCTGGATTCATCCGTAAGCGTTCCTTCAATCGTAAAGAACGAGGTTGAGCAGGAATTAGCTTTAATTGATGCTCATCAAGGAATCAGTAAGTCTCCGGTAATGAACATAGGTGGCGGTCAAGATATGATTATCAATACCCCCCAGGGGCCACTACCGCTGGAAGCCTTAAAAGAAGATTATTCGCAATACATACCAAGGGGTCATTACGACAAAACAGAGCAATTAAAGGCCTATTTTAAGTCAATGATGTGGTACGGTCGCCTTACTTTTAGAATGAAGAACGATGATGAGATAAAATCAGCGTTACTCATTACCATTGCCCTTAATCAAGAAAGCAATCGAAATAGCTGGAACATGATTTATACGCCGATAAACTTTTTCGTCGGCAAGAGCGATGACATTACCTATTATCAGTTTAAGGATTTAGCGGAAGAAATCTACGGCGGCGACATAATCCTTCAAACGATGTCAACCGACAAAAATAAATTTGCTTCTTTTGTTGAAGCAACAAAAACCCTTGATCCGCCGCAAATAAACTCAATGCCGATTTTTGAAGCATCATTTCAGTCAGACAGAGAAAAGGAAATTAAAGGATTCCGTTTTATGGGGCAGCGATTTACCATTGATGCATCTATTTTCCAAAGGCTTATTTATCGGGAAGTGGGCGACAAGACTAAGTCTTGCCAAGAGTATAAGCCGGAAGAGGCGAGTTGTTTGACCGGAGCAAGATGTCTGCCAAAAGGATTAGATATTCCCGCAGCCATGGGTTCGGATGAGGCGATAAATATCGTAAAAGCAATGGGGGAGACCCAATACGCCTGCTATCCGGAGAATATGTCTAAAATGGATGATTATCTTTCGGGGCTCAGCACTGAAGTTTGGACGCAGAATTTGTACTGGGGTTGGTTGTATCAGCTTCGTCCGCTCCTTGATGAAAAATTAAGCGGCTACCCGACTTTTATGCAAAATTCAGCCTGGGCAAGAAAAGACCTTAATACGTTTTTAGGAAGCTGGGCCGAATTAAAACACGATACGATTCTTTATGCCAAACAAGTCTATGCTGAATTGGGCGGAGGCGGCTTCGAAGAAAAAGATGACCGCGGATACGTTGAACCCAATCCCTATGTTTATGCGCGCCTGGCCTCGCTTCTTAAAATGACGAACGAGGGCTTGGAAATTCGCGGACTGTTAACGCCGAGTATGAAAGACAATTTGAGCAAAATGGAGCAACTTGCGATGTCGCTCAAAACAATATCCGAAAAAGAATTAAATAACGAGAAATTGACCGATGAAGAATACGAGCTTATCCGTTCATACGGCGGACAATTGGAGCATTTCTGGTTCGAAATAAACAAAGATGAACCGCAGTATAAGGAGTTGGGCCAAAGAGATTTCTTAGACCAAAACCCAGCCGCCATTGTCGCTGATGTTGCTACTGATCCTAACGGTCAAGTGCTAGAAGAGGGCACAGGCAAAATTTATGAGATTTATGTCGTGGTGCCGATTGACGGTGAATTAAGAATCGCCAAAGGAGGAGTTTATTCTTACTACGAATTTACTTGGCCGATGTCGGACAGATTAACCGACAAAAAGTGGCGGGAAATACTTAATTCAGGTCAGGCTCCCCAATTGCCGGAATGGACCAGCGCATTTATAGCGAAATAAATAAATGCAAAGAAAAATTACGTGGTTAATCGTTCTGTCTTTTTCTATTTTCGCTGTCATTTTTTTTGGCAATAACCAACCGCAGGGCGAAAAAGATTTTTTAGATTTTTCCGACCAAAAAAAGAAACTTCCCCAAATAAGCGAGGAAGTTTCTTTGGTTGCGGTTGGCGATATATCTTATTCGAGGGGGGTAGAACGAATAGTCGAAAAACAAAAAGATATTAATTATCCATTTTTGAAAATACGTGATTTTTTACAGAGTGCGGACTTGGTTTTTGCTAATTTGGAAACGCCGATCACCCCAGGGCAGGAAATCCCTGATTTTGAGATGATTTTTAGATCAAATCCGGGTACCGAGCAAGCACTAAAACAAGCCGGCTTATCTGTTTTGTCTTTGGCCAACAACCATACTCCAAATTTTGGAGACGAAGGGTTGAAAGACACTTTCGATTATCTTACAAGGGCGGGTATTAAATATGTGGGAGCTGGAAACAACGAGCAGGAAGCATACGAGCCTGTTTATACAGAAGAAAAGGGAATAAAATTCGCCTTTCTCGCTTACAACGATATCGATGTTGTTCCGGCTTCGTATGAAGCCAGCGAAAATCGTGCGGGAACGGCATTTATGCGAATTGAGAAAATGGCCGGAGCCGTGAAGGAAGCTAAACAAAAAGCCGATTTTGTTATTGTTTCTATGCACGCCGGAATTGAATACGCCGGCGAACCAAACGAATCGCAGGTAAATTTTGCTCACGCGGCGATTGACGCCGGAGCAGATTTAATTATTGGCCATCATCCCCACGTTGTGCAAACAATGGAAAAATATAGAGGAAAATACATTTTTTACAGCTTGGGAAATTTTGTTTTTGACCAGCCGCAGTCGCAAGAAACAAAAGAGGGATTGGCGATCAAGGTTTATTTTACAAAAAACGGGATTAACAAAATTGGTCTTTTACCCGTTGTTATGACTAACTTTGCTCAGCCGGAAGTGGCAGGAGAAAGCGACAAGGAGCAAATTTTGAAAAGATTGGATTTTCCCTTGATAAATAGAGCTGTCTATTTTTGGGATAACGATGACTTTAAAAAAGGCTCAGAAGCCACAGTTTATGCGGAGGATTATAATATTGGTGATATTGTTTCAAAAAAAGAAACAGCGGATATAAATAAGGATTCTATTCCAGAAACTTATTCTTTAGAAAACGGTCTTCTCACGATCATGGAAAATTCAAAAATTGTTTGGCAATCGCCGAACGATTGGTGGATAGATAATTTTTTTCTTGCCGATTCTAATAATGACGGGATTTCTGATATAAATTTATCTTTATGGAAAGCTGGAAACTTTGGTTCGTCTAAGCCTTTTTGGGTTAAAGAGAATGATACGAGCGTAAAAAATCATTTTTTCATTTTTGATTTTATTGGCGATGCAATGAAACAAATCTGGGGCTCTTCCAATCTTGATGAGCCAAATTGCGAATTTCAAATTGACGATATCGATAACGACGGAAAAAACGACTTAATTGTTATTGAGGGAGATTATTCGCAGAAACCAAGGTGCAACGGAAATTATGTCGCAGTTTGGAAGTGGAACGATTGGGGATTCTCAAACGAATGGCGAAGCGAGAAAGGAATCTTTTCAAATTTGGAGATTGAAAAAAATGACGGGAAAAGCTATATTGTAGTTGATTCCTTTTGATTCTAAAAGTCGACGCGTGACACGTTTGAGATTCAAACGGCGCTAGGGCGACTGAGACGGTCCGAATCCAAGCCCCGCAGCAAAATAAATTCAAAAAGTCGCCAAACAGGCGGTTTTTTGGTAGAATAAAGTAGATATAAATTATGGATATTCCTTTTGTACTAATAGCTCTCTGGATTATTATGCTTATCCTAGGAGCTAAAAATAAAAAAAATAAAGCCTTTCTTAAATCTTTCCGCTCTTTTAAAAATCTTTCTGCCAAAAATTTCCCCAATAAACCACTTCCTACTAAAACACTTTTCAGCCAAAATCTTTCCAGGCCACAAGATAAATTGGCAAACGAACCGTCGGAAGTATTACCAGGCATTAAAATTCTTTTTTTAATTATTATTGTTGTTATTATATTTTTTCTTTGGCGATCTTTTTGGGGATAAAGTAAATAGACTTAACGCTTCATTGATTTTTTAGTAGAATAGGAAAATGGAGAAAAAAACCAGCAAAATCTTATCAATCTTTTGGCTTGTTAGCGGAACAGCCTGGACAATAGCAGCCATCAGACATATATTGGTTAAAGACGATGTGGTGGGAGTTGTGATTTATGCGGTTGCCGCTGTTGTTTCTCTGGTGTTGGCCTTGGCGCATTACAGGAACTTGGCGGGAGGTATACAGAACAAATAGAATTTAGTATACTTTATTAACAAGCAAAAAGGTCGCGATAATAACTTTAAAAACAATATGGCAAAATCTAATTCTGCGTTCATGAAGCCGATGAAAATCAGCGACGATTTAGCCGCTGTCGTCGGCAAGGGGCCAATGCCTAGGTCGCAGGTCGTCAAAAAACTCTGGATCTACATCAAAAAGAACGACCTCCAGGACAAAAAGAACAGACGCAATATCAATGCCGATGCGAACCTGAAAAAGGTTTTCAAGGGAAAAGGGGTTGTTTCTATGTTTGAGATGACCAAGCTTGTTTCCAAGCACCTTTCCTAAGTCAGTTATCCACACAATAACCTGCTAAAGACCCGGTACGTACCGGGTCTTTAGTTTATTTGCGGAGGACTGCTCTATATTAATAATGATCGCCAAAGGGACGGTTTTTTGATTGACAAATTATTTTTTAGATGTTAACATTACAAATATAAGATAGTTGCCTAATGAAAATTTAGTCGAGTTTATCTAGGAAACTAAACTTTAGGATAAAACCTTAAAACATTAATTAATTTATATCACAATCATGGAAGGAACAATTAAAAACCTTACAGAGAAAGGATTTGGATTTATTACCGTTGATGGTGAAGAGAAAGAGTTATTCTTTCACAGCAACGAACTTAAGGGCGTAACCTTCGAAGAGTTAAAAGCAGGTGACAGGGTGTCTTTCGAAAAAGCTGATTCTGCAAAAGGCCCCAACGCAACAAACGTAGCCCGTCTTTAAGAATTAATCTAGTAAATCAAATAAATGAAATTAAGCCCATTCTTGGGCTTTTTTCATTCCCCCAAACTCAAAAGTTATGTTATTAGAATTAAGCACTGATAATAAATATCGCCAATTAGGCGATTTTCTGGTAGAATGCATTAAAAGGTCACGATTGTAATAAAAGATAAAAAATATGGGTATAGGATGGGCAAATCAAAAAAGACGCAATAGAAAGGCGAGAAAAAGGAAACGGGCCAAAAGGAAGAAACCATCAAATAGGGGTTGACGGATTCTGTGGGTATGCTATAGTCAAGATGTAGACGGGAGAACTGAAATTCAAAAATGCGAGTGTGTAATTTAAGATTGCGATACTGCGCTGAACGTTCTCCCAAGATACGTTCCCAGACTTTAATGTCTGGGCAAAAGAGAATTTCTTCGGAAATTCCTCGCATAGAGACTCTTGGTTTTTACCGGGGTTTTTTTGTTTAAGCGGCAACGTTTTGTTTTTCTTACCATATCGCCAACCAGGCGGTTTTTTGGTAGAATGGGATAATGACGGAGAAGTTGGAAACAACAAGAAGAATCATCAGGGTGGGCGGTTTGTTGAAAGAGCTGCTCGTTATCAAGGACGAAGGGGGAAAGGTGTTGCACAAGACACTGTCTCCTTTTATGGTTGAGTTCCATTTGAAAGACGCCCTGCAGGTCGTTATCGGGGCTGCAATCCTGTCTATCCCGGTAAGCTTTACCCAGGAAGTCTGGGATTTGGGCGGGATACTGCCTCTGAACAGCGTGCTCGGGATACTTTTGATTTCTATCTTGTTCATTTCCGCCTTTGTTTATTTCAATTTCTACAAAGGCGATACTAAGGGGCATCGGACAGAGTTTTTGAAAAGGATTGGCTTTACTTATTTACTTTCTTTCGGGGTTGTCGCCGTTTTAATGACGCTGATCCAGCAGGCCCCCTGGCAGGCGGACTGGGTCTTGGCCCTAAAGCGCATTATCATCGTCGCTTTTCCCGCCTCAATGAGCGGCACCCTGGTTGATACTCTTAAATAAATTGGTCGCAATATCGCACGTCTTTTAATCCGCCGATCAGGCGGTTTTTATTTTGGTCTTTTTTTGGTTTTTGTTATACTTTAATCAGCACCCCGTTTGTCCTATCAAAGGAGGTAGTTTAAAGAAGAAGATAACTTAAACGTGGTTTAAACACTCTAATGATCGTACTCTTGCTAAAAAACGAGGACAACTAATTGCTGACAGGGTGCTAAAGCTTTTAGTTCAGTCCTCGTTTTTTTATTTATCCACTTGACAGGAATGTTATGTTTTTCTAACATTAAAGCAGCCAGGAATAATTAACTAAATTGAAATACTATGAGTAAGAAAACATTCTCGATTTATAGAATCATCGCAGTTATTATAGTATCTGTTGTTGTTGGTCTGTCTATTAATTTCGGCAATTGGTATCTGCCCGTAGCCGCCATCATGGCTTCCTGGCTCTTCCTTTATACTTTGAGGAGAAGGGTGAAGGAGGTAATGGCTGATGAGCGTGATTATACGATAGCCGGCAAGGCTTCCGGCTGGGCAATGAAAATCTATCTTTCGCTTTCGGTTATTGTCGGCATAATTCTGTATAGTATTGGCGGGAAGGAGGGGATTTTGTTTGGCACTGCCACCGCTTTGCTGTATTCCGCCTGTTTTCTCATGCTTCTTTACACTGTCTTATTCAAGATATACGAACGAAAAGAATAATGATTAAGGTAAAGATTAAAGCAGTCAGGATTAAAAGAGGTTTGACTCAGGAGGAATTGGCCAAAAGGGTCGGGGTGCGCCGCGAGACCATTGTCTTTCTAGAGCAGGGGAGATACAATCCCTCTCTGAGGCTGGCTTTTAACATAGCCAAAGAACTGAAAACCTCAGTTGAGAAGCTGTTTTCGGTGAGTCCTTGACATTTTCTGTGTTGTCTGGTATAATATTAACCAGACAATATTTCGTTAAGGAGGGAAAAAATGCCGAGCTGTCGAACTCGTGGTCAATTTACCAGATCAGAACTCGAAAAACAGGGGTGGACATTTACGACCACACGCTATGCCGACTGTATCATTATCGAGCAGGACAAACACCGGGCGCTCTGGGATCCCAAAACCCAGACGATCTGCCTCGAATACGAAGCTTAATCAGCTGTTCATTCGACAAAGAAGGGAGAATGATATTAATTCGTTCTCCCTTTTTTATTTTCCTGGTTTTTTGGTAGAATAGGGAAATATGGCTTTGTTAATCAGAAACCAGCAGAATAATTGGGCTTACATATTTCTTTTGGTGGTAATTACGGCCGCAGCGGCTGCGGGTATTTTGAATTATGCGGCCGACACCATCCAAGAGATAAACTCCCTTTCGTCGGTTGACGCGGTTGAATGATCACAGCTATAATCTAATAAGGTATTTTTATGGCCAAGAAAAAGATTAAAAGAAAAAAGAAAACAGTCAGGAAAAGGAAAGTCAGGCGTTCAGTTAAAAAAAATAACTCACCTGAACTGATCCACCGCACTCGCATGAGGGTAATTGGCATCGGCGGGGGAGGCAGTTCGATTGTTTCAGAAATTGCGCCCCAAGTGAGCCGGGTGGATTTTGTCGTAGCCAACACTGATATCCAAGCCCTCAAACAAGTGGGCCGGAGAGTCAGAACCCTGGCTTTCGGCCAGAGTCTAACCGGCGGGCTGGGCTGCGGCATGGATGCCAGATTGGGACAGAAAGCAGCCAAGCAAGACAAACAGAAAATAGCCAAGCTCTTTAAAGGGGTTGATTTGTGCATTTTAGTGTCTTCTTTGGGCGGAGGCACAGGTTCGGGCGCTGCTCCCGAATTTGCCAAGATCGCCCGGGAAATGAAGGTGATGACTTTCGGCATCTTTACCCTGCCTTTCAGGTTTGAGGGCGGGAAAAAGGCTCAGATAGCCCGCAACAGCCTGAAAAAGATCACTCCTCACCTGAATGCTTTGGCTATAATACCCAACGAGAACATTTTCAAAATCATTGATAAAAACACCCCTCTCAAGGAAGCTTTTTCCGCTATTAACAAAAGACTGGTGGAAAACCTGAGAGGCCTTTGCGAGATGGTTTATCTGCCAGGTTTAGTTAACATTGACTTTGCCGACTTGAAGACCGTATTGGAAGGAAAAGGCAAACTGGCTTATTTGAACAGCGCTTTTAGCCAGGGTTCCAACCGGATAGAGGAAGTGCTGAAAAAGGCGCTCCACAGCCCTTTGAACGAATACAGCATCCAGGGAGCGGAGAAGATTGTTTTCAATATTACCGCCTCGCCCGGCCTCGGCATGAAAGAAGTGGAGCAGGTTTCCCAGACCATTACTGATTTCAACCGAAGAGCCAAGATTATTTTCGGCGTTTCCCAGAATAACGGTTACCGTGATAAAATCAGAATAGCTTTACTGGCTTTGGGCTGCGGCAAGGAAGATAAGTCAAAAAAAAAGCCAAAACGCAGACCAAGGCCAAAGCCTAAACCAAAAATAAAGCCCAAGCCAAAGCCAAAGAAACGGCGCCGGAGGAAACCAAAACCCAAACCAAGGCCAAAAAGAAGGCCCAAGCCAAAGCTAAAACTAAAAACTAAAAGACGTAAACCCAGATCTAAACCAAAACCAAGACTAAAACCCAAGTCCAAGCTTAAGGTAAAAAAAAGAAAGCCGAGAAAAAAACTTGTTAAAGCAAAACCTGCTTCGGTCGAAGTCCCGATTGAAGAAGAGGTGCCCGAGAAGACTTTAACCAGAAGGACAGCGCTTGATTTAAAAAAAGCAGTGGAGGATACGGAAGAGGAAATTTTAGCCGAGGAAAAAAAATGGGATCTGCCCGCTTTCTTGCGCCGGAGAAAAGAAGGCAACGGATAGTTCGCCCCGTCAACCGGGGCGTTTTTGTTTACCTTGACATTGTGGTAAAATAGTTAAATGGATAAGGAAATCTACGATGTTGTTATTGTCGGCGGCGGTCCGGCCGGCTTGTCGGCTGGCGTCTATACTGCTCGGCAGAGGTTGAAGACCCTGTTGATCACCAAAAGCTTCGGGGGGCAGATGGCCAGAAAGGCCGTTGACATTGAAAACTATCTTGGGTTTGAGAAGATTTCAGGTTCGGAGCTGATCAAGAAGTTTGAAAAGCATTTGAAGCAGCGGAAGGTTGATATTGAAATGGATTCGGTGGTTAAAGTTAAGCAATCGGGCAAAGGCTTTTCAATTTTAACTGCGGCTAAAAAGCAATTCCAGGCCAAAGCCGTTATCGTAGCTTCCGGCGCAGATCCCCGGCCCTTGGAAGTGCCGGGAGAAAAAGAATACATAGGTCGCGGAATAAGTTACTGCGTGGCGTGCGACGGTCCATTGTATTCAGACAAAGATATAGCGGTAATCGGGGGAGGCAACGCGGGGTTTGAGGCAGCCATTTCTTTAATTAATTTTGCCAAGAAAATATATATTTTAGAGCACGGCTCTGTAATAAAGGCTGACGAAGAGAACCAGGCCAAAGTTAAAAAAACAGGCAAGATAACCGTTATAACTTCAGCCGCAGTGAAAAAGGTTGAGGGCGGCAAATTCGTTGAATCAATCGTTTACCAGGACAGGCCTTCAAAAAAGCTCAATACCTTGAAGGTGCAGGGAGTTTTCGTTGAAATCGGCTCCC
>Ga0315548_1003833_pt1 | contig 11053 bp, 6 predicted proteins | sample SalMarSW160110MG_2_FD_202540 | JGI IMG/M metagenome (GOLD analysis project Ga0315548, IMG submission 202540) | Salt marsh sediment microbial communities from the Plum Island Ecosystem LTER, Massachusetts, United States - Salt Marsh Sediment SW1601-110 ... | reverse complement strand
CCAAGACACGAGCCTATCTGTTCCCAATTAGGCACTTCATCGCAACCGAACTCAGAGGCCAAGGCATTCATAACAACCCTTGTATCCTGATCAGCGAACCCTTCACATTCTAACAGAGCGCAATCCCATCCATCCCTCTTGAGATCATCAGCTGCTTTACGGAGAAGATATGTTTTCCCGTAGCCCATAGGCCCACTTACAACGGTCACTGGGGGATATATTGGTTGAGACAATCTTGTCTTGATTTCACTAAGCTCATTCGATCGGTTAAGGAAACCTACTGAGTGCGGAGTGTCATCTCTCATAGAAATGGAACTTTGCACCCATCTATGTAACTCCTCAAAGAACCGATCAAAATTGCCATCCTCACCATCAATATAGTAGGAACCTGATCTGTTTGCCACCACTTTACCGGCAAAGTCACTGGTCGTAGGATACCGAGGGTTGATATACCAGATAGCTCCTCCATCTTTACGAAAGCACCCATTCAGATCTTCATCTCTCAGACTATGTCCCACAATAATCACGCTTCTAAGGCGATTGCTAACATACCCCTCAACGGCTTTAGCCGGCTTATCAGGAAACTCAAAAATGTCTCTTAGCCGAAACTTGATCTGACGGGTCGGTAACTGCCCGTGAAGTTTCACCAGCTTGATCCGGGGAGTAGGATTCTCAAGTCTCCTAATAATTGGTTGTGCATCTGCATCTGTCTTGACTCCCCCAGCGTCGATCAGATCAATGTCATCAACCAGCGATAGCCCCTCTCTTTCAAAGGCTTTTTCCACAAGGGTGTCCACGTTTGTCGAGAGAATAACGTCGAAGTGGCCACCTTTCACCAGACGCGCTAGGTATTCATACCCCGTAGAGGGTTTCGCGTCTTTGAAAAGTGTGTCGAGCAACAGCCACAGACTGTGATCGTCCAGCCCATCCACAACCCTGTAGAACTCGTCTATCTGCTCCTCTCTAGAGCGAGACAGGATTTCCGGATTGCCATATTTCTCAATGATTTGCCTGATAACTTCCATTAACGATGGGCAGCCCGACCTGATAGAGGCTCCTGCTCCCAATACCAGTACACAAGATGGCTCTTCAGGCCTACTTCTCTTTGCTTGCAGCAGATTAGCGAGAGCTCTTATGGTACCCCGCGATGGTCTTTCCATGAACTTTATCTTCCTTAAAAAGTCAAAAGGCACAAGCCCAGCCCCTCACAGGCTGCCGCTCGTGCCCTATACCCAAGCTCGCAGGAGCCAACCATATTGGCTCTGCCGATTTTCGCAGTACACCCAAGGAACCTCGAAAGTATCTTCATGGATGCTCATCCCGTTTCTCTATTTTGGAGTGAATGGATGGATCATTTCTATCGTGCCAGGCGTATTATACTGGCAAAAAGCTCATATGTCAAACGCCCTTTTCTACCCCCATTTTCGGCAAATCAGGTCTCCTACACCACCTTCTCCCCCACCCTGGCGCTGCCGCAGTCCAGAGCAGCCACCACGATGAGGTCTCGAAAGCAGCCCTAAAACCCAATCGAGATCTCCTGAGGATCCACGTGGTCGTTGAAGGCATCAATCCTCACGTCCTCGTGGATGAGGCCGGCGAAGAAGTAGATGGGGTTGCAAGCTGGCTCATTCATGGTGTGGATGTGGCCTACCACTGTCTACTGGTTCCAAGCCCCCCGGCTGGCCACGTCAACGGTGATGAGGATGGGGGCAACGCGGTTCTGGACGACCTCCACTCCCTCGTGGATCAGCCCCGCCCAGAGGTAGAAGGGGTTGCGTGGGGGCTTGTCCAGTATCTGGATGGCACCGGTGATGGTTACCCTCTGGCCAGGCATGAGGTAGTAGAATACGTCGTCCCCCTTGACCACTGGCTCCAGTTCGTCGTGCTGGCCCAGGGACCAGCGGAAAGGGTAGGTCTGGCCGGGGTTTTCTTCGAAGTCCAGGCCGAAGCGCCAGGATCCGTCCGATTGATACCACTCCAGGGTGCTGAAGTTCTGACGGCTGGTGTAGGTGGTTCCTGGCTGCGGACCGGTGGTGCGAACGGGGGTGTCGCCGTAGTTCTCCACCGTGGCGGTGAAATACAGCGTCCCCTCCAGAGGGATGGTGAGGGAGGTGAAATCTCCTCGCAGGCCCTCGTCGGTGGAATACTCCACTTCGGCCTTGATGATGTCGGCCCGAGGCACCCCGCCGTGCTGGATGGTCAGGGTGCTCTGCTCCTCCACCCGCTGGCCCACCAGGTCCTCGGCGATGGCCGTCACGGTGTAGGTGCCGTCGGGTGGAGGGACGGCTCCCAGATCAACGCCCCCCTCGTAGTCGTACTGGTGCAGGCCCACCTCTCCCGGTTTGATCCTCTGCGATACCGTCTCAGGGATGAAAAATTTCTCCCCCGCCTCGTCGAGCAGGTAGACTCGCACGGTGGCCGGTTTGGGGAGGAAGTAGTTGATGGTCACGTGGTCGTCAACGCCGTCGCGGTTGGGACTGAAAACCTGGGGGGAGACGGAGAAGCCCTGCAGCTCGGGGAGGGTGGTGTCAGCGTCAACGATGGTCAAGCTCCCCTCTGCCTTCTCGGTGTAGCCGCTGTCGTCGGTGGCCTCGATGACCCAGGTGTATTGCCCGTCGGGCATCATGCGCCTCTTGACGGGGCCGCCTTCGTCTACATCCACCACCCCGCTGAAGAGGGTCCAGTAGGACTCGTCCTGAGCTGAGCGGCGCTCTCCGTTTCGATGGTAGCGCCGCTCTCCGGCTTGGTCAATGAAGTAGATGGACACACTGGCGTTGCGGGAGAGTTTGTAAAGGATGTTGGCGGCATCGTCGTGCCCGTCGGCGTTCGGTGAGATCACCTCAGGGTAAAACTCTGCATCATAGAGCAGGGGGCGGGCTGAGCAACCGATCATATTTAGTCCCACCAGGCTCAACGCGATCATTAGCGCTAGGGAGAAGTTTTTCAAATTAGCGATACCTCCTCAATTTTGTCAGCCTGAAGTTTACCAGATTGTGGGCGAATAGTCAAGAGCAGCCGGATTTTACTTTTTCCTGTAGTTAGTATAAAATAAGCCGAATCACAGGTCCGAAATCAAGGGGTATGTTAACCTACAAAGACGCTCTCGATTACATCTACAGTTTCACTGATTACGAGAAGAAAAGCTCCTACCTGTACGGGCCTGAGCACTTCGACCTGGCTCGCGTGGAAAAGCTGTTGGCCTGGCTCGATAACCCCCACCGCCACTTTGAATCCATCCACATTGCCGGCACCAAGGGCAAGGGGTCGGTGGCGGCGATGAGCGAATCTATTCTGCGGGCCGCCGGCTACCGAACGGGTCTCTACACTTCGCCGCACTTGCATACCTTACGGGAAAGGATTCAGGTTGGCGGGCGGTTGATTCCAGAGGAAGCGGTGATTTCTCTGACTGAGCGGTTGCAGCCCCTGGCGAGCCGCATCGAGGGTATCACCACCTTCGAAATCATCACCGCCCTGGGCTTTCTCTATTTCGCCGAGCAGGGGGTAGAGTTCGCTGTTCTGGAAGTGGGCATGGGCGGCCGACTGGACGCTACCAACGTGGTCACTCCCCTGGTAGCTATTATAACCTCCCTCAGCTACGATCACACTCATATCCTGGGCGAGACCCTGCCCCTGATCGCGCGGGAGAAGGCGGGCATTATCAAAGACGAAGCCTGGGTGGTCAGTGCTCCCCAGGTGCCGGAGGCTATGGCTGTCATCGAAGAAGTGTGCAGGGGAAAGGCAGCCGAGCTAACGGTGATCGGCCGGGACTGGACGTGGGAGGCGGGTGAGGCAAACCTGGAAGGTCAATGGTTTCAGGTTTCGGGTTCCGGGCCTCAGGTTGCAGGCCGGAGATTTTGGATACCTTTGCTGGGCAGGCATCAACTGATTAACGCTACCATAGCGGTCGCTGCTGTCGAGAAGCTACGGCAGCGGGGCATCAACGTTCCTGAGACCAGCATCAGAGAGGGGCTGCGGCGGGTTCACTGGCCGGGGAGGCTGGAGATTCTGGGGCGGAGGCCGTTTGTGGTCGTTGATTGTGCCCACAACGCTGACTCGTCGAGGAAGCTGAAAGCCGCCCTGGAAGAGCTGTTTGCTTATCGCCACCTGATCCTGATCTTCGGGGCCTCCGCTGACAAGGACATCGAGGGAATGATGCGAGAGCTCTTCCCTCTGGCTCAGCAGATCATCGTCACCCAGGCCAGGCACGCTCGCGCTGCGGACGCTAGCGCACTTCGGGAGCAGGCCCTGGCTCTGGGATGGGAAAGCACAGCCAGCGACGGCTTAGCTGAAGCCCTGAGCCTGGCCCTGGAAGAGGCCGCCCCTCAGGATCTGATCTGCGCCACCGGCTCCGTGTTCGTAGTGGCCGAGGCGCGGGAGGCCTGGGCAGGGATGCAGGGATCGGAAATGCCGGAGCGCGATTGTTAGAAGTTAGAAGTTGGAAGTTGGAAGTTGGAGGCTGGAGGCTGGAGGTTGGAGAGTAGAGAGCAACATGGAGAGGATAAGCTGATGAAAGCTATGTTTAGTAGATCTAATTCTGTTCAGCCTGGATTCCTTCGGCAGGCTCAGGACAGGCTGCCAGATCCGGGCCCAAAGCGGGGATTTGGCAATCCCCTCAGAGCGATTTCGGAACTATTCGGAGGCCGGATTGTCTTGGCAGGCTTGCTGATAAGCCTGGGGGTGGTGGTCTTCTCTCAAGCCCTGAGAGTGGAGGGGGCGCCCACTCTCTCCCTTCCTCCCCTCCAATTGGGGGGGGAAAGAGGGGAGGCGAGCGACAATGCGCCGCTGTATAGGGCCAGAATCGTGCTCAGCACGTCGTCCGATTGGACACGGCTCTACGTCCGCAGTGGGGAGCGAATCCTAAATGTCGCGACCACCATTCTGCAGGGCAACGCCGCGACGACCCAAGCCGGATGGGATAAGGACGAGCTTTACCTGGAACAACCTCTGGCCAGTGCTCTGTCTAAAATGGTCAAAGTTCAGTACGATTTGGTGATGACGGGGCTGGATGATGACACTCATATCTTCTTCGAGAATCAGAAAGGCGATTTAGGCGTTACCACGACGGAGTTCTATAACTACAACTCATCGTCCGCTGCCCCCATCTCCTCCTGGTCCAATCTCCTTGACGAACCAGGTAATCCCTCTAATCCCTTTTCCTTCTCTATAGCTGACTCCCATTTCACAACTGGTGGCCCTCTGCCCCAGCCTTATGTCTTGCCCAGGCTGGTTTTGGCTTTCTATTACCCCTGGTATGATCTCGATTCCTGGTCGAGCCCTGTTCTTGAGGATCACCCTCTCATTCCCCACAGCTCCGATGACATGGAGGCCATCACCAGGCACGTCAACTGGGCGCAGCAACATGGCATCCACGGTTTTATCTCCTCCTGGTGGGGTTCGGGCAACTACCGAGATGCCAATTTCGCCAAGCTCCTCACGGCGGCACAAGGCACCGATTTCAAGGCCACTGTCTACTTCGAGACCCTCGGCGAACGTTTCAGGAGCACTCAAGATGTCATCAATCAGTTGGAGTATGTCCTGGAGTCCTACAGCGATCACCCCAACTTCCTGCGCTATCGGGGCAAGCCGGTGATTTTTCTCTACGCCGTGGAAAACGTGGCCAGGAACCCCGGCCAAACCCCTCTCCAGGCCTGGCAGGCCATACTCGACCACATCCGGGCCGATGGCTATGATGCGGTGTGGATCGGCCAGACCTTTGATCCTGGCTATCTGGAGGTGTTCGATGGCCTGCACGCCTATGGCTTCTATGACCCGGATCTGCTCGAAGTGTACTCGGCGGTTTCGGGCCAGGTGAGGAGCTATCAATTCCTGCAAGACCCGAACGCCGAGAGGAAGATCTGGGCGCCGGCGGTCATGCCCGGCTACGATGATGACCGCCTGGGTCGCCCTGGCTCCTGGCACCTCGATCGAGCCGACGGTGGTACTTACAGCTTTACTTTCCAGGCGGCCATTCAGTCCCAGGCCGATTGGATCGTCATCACCAGCTTCAACGAGTGGTGGGAGCATACCCACATCGAGCCTAGCGATAACTATGGTTTTACTTACCTGGAGCTGACCAAGGAATGGTCGGACAGCTTTCTCGGCGGGGCTCCTCAGCCTGTTCTCTTACCACTACTCACCAAGAACCATCAATGACCAGGGACCACCAGACCAAAATGTGGAGGCGTAACTAGATGTCGGATACCGATATGGATAAACTTCTTGAAGAGGGAGGCTTCCTGGCCGTAAGTGGCCGACGAGCCAATGGGATCCCTCAGGATTTGGGAGACGGGATTTTCGGACGAGATAGCGAGATTGCTGAGTATCCTCTGCTTCCCTTGCGCGATACGGTCATCTTTCCTCACATGGTCACCCCTCTCTTCGTGGGCCGCGATCGCTCGCTGAAGGCTGTGGAGGCGGCAATGGCCACCGAGGGCATTATCATCGTCGCCGCCCAGAAGGATGCCGAAATGGAGGAGCCAGGCTCCGATGGAATCTACACCATCGGCACCGAGATGACGATTGCCCGCATGTGGCACCTGCCCGATGGCACGACCAACATTTGGGGAAAGGGTACACGCAGGGTCGAGATCCTCGATTTTGTGCACGTTGACCCTTACATCAAAGTAAAAGTCAGGAACATAGTAGAACCCAGCGAGGATGATCTCTCCACTCAAGCGCTGATGCGTGCCGTGCTGGCTCTGTTTGAAAAGTGTGTGCAACTGGACCGCAATCTCCCTGAGGACGCTTTTGTGATTGCCATGAACATTGACGAGCCGGGTTGGCTGGCGGACCTGGTGGCCTCCGCTCTCAACATAGATATTGCAAAACGCCAGGAGGTGCTGGAGACCATTCAGCCGGCTATCCGCTTGCAAAGATTGAGCATCATCCTGGCTCAGGAGCTAGATGTCCTGGAGCTAGAGGATCGGATCCACGCTCAGGTGCAGGAGGAGGTTGATAAATCCCAGCGCGAGTATTTCCTGCGGCAACAGATGAAGGCCATCCAGACTGAGCTGGGTGAGATTGATGGCCAGTTCCAGGAGGTCAACGAGCTGAAGGAAAAGATCGCTGCCATTGAGATGCCAGAGGAGGTGCGCGAGAAGGCGGAGAAGGAGATTGAGCGGCTCTCCTCCATGCCTATCGCCTCCCCTGAGGTGAGCGTCATTCGCACCTACCTCGACTGGCTGATCGAGTTGCCGTGGAGCGAGGCCACCGAGGACAACATGGATATTGCGGTCGCGGCCACGGCGTTGGATGACAGCCACTACGGTCTGGGCAAAGCTAAGGAGCGCATCCTGGAATACATGGCCGTCCGCAAGCTGGCCGCCGATAAGATGCGCAGCCCTATCATGTGCTTCGTGGGGCCGCCGGGGACGGGAAAAACCTCCCTGGGCAAAGCCATCGCCCAGGCACTGGGGAGGAAGTTCGTGCGGGTGAGCCTGGGCGGTGTCCGCGATGAGGCCGAGATACGGGGTCATCGGCGGACTTACGTGGGATCGCTGCCCGGCCGCATCATCCAGACCATGCGTCGCGCCGAGACCACCAACCCCCTGTTCATGCTGGACGAGATAGACAAAGTGGGCCTTGACTTCCGAGGTGACCCCTCGGCCGCACTGCTGGAGGTATTGGACCCTGAGCAGAACCACGCCTTCTCCGATCACTACCTGGACGTGTCCTATGACCTGTCGAAGGTGATGTTCATCACTACGGCCAACATCCTCGATCCCGTCCCGCCAGCCCTGCGTGACCGCATGGAGGTCATCGAGTTCCCTGGCTACATCGAGGAGGAGAAGCTGGAGATCGCCAGGCGGTTTCTCGTCCCCCGGCAGTTGACGGAAAATGGCCTGGACAATAATGCGAAACTCCACTTCTCCGACGAAGCTTTGCGCCAGATCATCCGCGAGTACACCTACGAGGCCGGGGTGCGCAACCTGGAGCGAGAGATCGCCAACGTCTGTCGCAAGGTAGCCCGACGAGTGGCCGAGGGCAAGCAGGTCCCTCATCGCATCACCGCCCAGTCGTTGGCCAAGTACCTGGGCCCGCCGCAGTTCACCTACGGCCTGGCCGAGAAGGAGGACGAAATCGGGGTAGCCGTGGGCATTGCCTGGACGGAGGCTGGCGGAGACATCATGCCCGTGGAAGTGACCTTGATGGAGGGCAAGGGCAGTCTCATGCTTACTGGCCAGTTGGGCGAGATCATGCAGGAATCGGCCCAGGCGGCCCTATCCTATGCTCGTTCTCATGCCAGGGAGTTGGGCATCAAGGGGCGAAACTTCGACAAGCTGGACATCCACATCCATGTGCCGGAGGGGGCCATCCCCAAGGACGGCCCCTCGGCGGGGATAACCATGTGCACGGCCCTCGTCTCGGCCCTGGCCAGTCGTCCCGTCCGTCACGACGTGGGCATGACGGGCGAGATCACTCTACGGGGGCGGGTGCTGCCCATTGGCGGCTTCAAGGAGAAGGTGCTGTCCGCCCACCGGGCTGGCCTGAAGACCGTCATCCTGCCGAAGAGAAATCAGAAGGATACGATCGAAATCCCCAACAAGGTCAAGCGGGACCTGGAGTTCATCTTCGTGGAGCGGATGAGGGAAGTGCTGGAAATAGCCCTGCTGCCTGCACCGGCTCAAGGCAAGAGGGCCTAAAGGCGAAGGAGGTGGTACTTGATGTCAACGGTCACGGTGAGCAAGAAATACGCTGATATCCTTGCTCCTCTGGGTGACGTGCAGCAAGCAGTAGATGAGGCACTATGTCACTATGCCGTGGAGAGAATCGGCCAGCGTATCGCCGAGCTACGTCGCCAGACCCGTCCCTGGGAAGAGAAATATGACTGTACATACGAAGTCTTCTATGCCCGGGTTACTGGTGATGAGGAGTATGTGGCCAGTCTCCGTCAAAGCCACCCCACCTGGGAGCGTGACTTCCAGCAGTGGGAATTCTACGTCGAGGAGATGCGCGAATGGATCGCCTTAGACGTCAAGCTCCGAGCCCGTTTAACAACCCATACTCCAAGCTATCGGCCAGGGCCTGCCAACTGGCCTCGATGATGTTAGGGGAACTGCCCACCGTGCTCCAGGTGCGAGTGCCGCAGGCCGAATCAATGAGCACGCGAACCTGGGCCCCCGTGCCGGCCTCGCTGTCCAGGATGCGCACTTTGTAGTCGGTCAGGTGGATCTCGGCCAACTGGGGGTAGAAGGGCAGCAGGGCCTTGCGCACGGCCAGGTCCAGGGCGTTGACCGGACCGTTGCCTTCAGCGGCGGTGTGCATGACCTCCTCGCCTACGCGCACCTTGATGGCGACCTCAGCCAGCATCCCCCGGCCCTGGCGGTTCTCCACCAGCACGTGGAAATCAACCAACTCGAAAGGTGGCTTATACCCCGGCTGAGCCCGGCGGATGAGCAACTCCAACGACCCCTCCGCCCCCTCGAATTGGAACCCCTGCCTCTCCAAATCCTTAACCTGTTGAAGAATCTCATAGGTCTGGTCCGGGCCAAGGGAGGGATTCAGGCCGAGCTCCTCGATCTTGTAGGCGATGTTGCTCTTGCCCGAAAGCTCTGAGACCACCACCCGCTGGTGGTTGCCCACCAGGGCCGGGTCAACGTGCTGATAGCTCCTTTCGCACTTGAGCAGGGCGTTGACGTGCATGCCGCCCTTGTGGGCAAAGGCGCTGTGGCCCACGTAGGGCAGATGGGCGTCGTGGGCGAGATTCGCCAGCTCGCTGACGTAGCGGGAGACGCTGGCCAGGCGGCGCAGTTGCTCGTCGCTGATGCAGTCGTAGCCCAGCTTGAGTTTAAGATTGGGGATGATGGAGCAGAGGTTGGCATTGCCGCAGCGCTCGCCGTAGCCGTTGATGGTGCCCTGCACGTGGACGATGCCCGCCTGCACGGCGGCCACGGAGTTGGCCACGGCCAAATCGCCGTCGTTGTGGGCGTGGATGCCCAGGGGGGTGGACGTGACCTTCTTCACCTCCTCGATGATGGCCACGAGCTGGGATGGCAGGGTGCCGCCGTTGGTGTCGCAGAGGACGAGGCAATCGGCGCCGGCCTTTTCTGCCATCTGCAGCGTGCGCAGGGCGTATGTCGGGTCGGCTTTGTAACCATCGAAGAAGTGCTCAGCGTCGTAGATGACCTCCCGCCCCCGATCCTTGAGATACCTCACGCTATCGGCGATCATTGTCAGGTTCTCTTCCAGGGTCGTGCCGAGCACCTGGTCTACATGCAGGTTCCAACTCTTGCCGAAGACGGCCACAGCGCGAGTCTCTGCCTCCAGTAGGGTTCTGATGTTGGGATCATGGACGATTGCCATGCCGGCTCGCCGCGTGCTGCCAAAGGCGGTGATGACCGCTTGCTCCAATGGCATCCCCTTGACTTGGGCGAAGAACTCGGCATCTTTGGGGTTGGAGCCGGGCCAGCCACCCTCGACGTAATGGATACCCAGCTCGTCCAACCTGCGGACGATCTTCAGCTTGTCACTCAGGGAGAGGGAGACGCCCTCTCGCTGGGTGCCATCTCGGAGGGTGGTATCGTAGAGCTGGATAGCCATTAGAGGTTCCCTCAAACTGGGGTGAGCCAGCCATGCCGATCCGCCAACTTGCCCGAGGCGATGCCTAAGAACTCGTTCTGGATGCGCTCGGCGACAGGGCCACGACGGCCAGTGCCGATGGGGATGCGGTCAATGGAGCGAATAGGGGTTATCTCGGCCGCCGTGCCGGTGAAGAAAACCTCATCGGCGATGTAGAGCGCCTCGCGGGGAATCAGCGCCTCCCGCACCTCGTACCCCAGAGCGCGGGCCAGGGTGATGACGCAACTCCTCGTGACCCCACCCAGGATGGACGAGGCCAGGGGCGGGGTGCGGATGACCTCCTTCTCCACCAGAAAGATGTTCTCCCCAGCACCTTCGCTCACGTAGCCGTACACGTCCAGAGCGATACCTTCGGTGTAACCGTTCTCCAGGGCCTCCAGGGTGATGAGTTGCGAATTGGTGTAATGCCCTCCCGCCTTGGCTAAAGCTGGGTAGGTGTTGGGCGCCATCCGAGCCCAGGAGGATACGCACACGT
>Ga0315548_1003824_pt1 | contig 11069 bp, 11 predicted proteins | sample SalMarSW160110MG_2_FD_202540 | JGI IMG/M metagenome (GOLD analysis project Ga0315548, IMG submission 202540) | Salt marsh sediment microbial communities from the Plum Island Ecosystem LTER, Massachusetts, United States - Salt Marsh Sediment SW1601-110 ... | reverse complement strand
TCAGTCTCGAGTCTTTGAAGTCGGTTCGGATCGTCCTTTTTATCCTTCCAAACCTTAACCAGCATTGTTCCGCCGAGACACTTGACAGCTGCCGCAGCGATTGTTGCTTCTGCTCCTGCTCCAGCACCTAAAAGCAGATCAATGCCCGAGTTGGGTACGCAAGTTACAACAGAACCCGCAATGTCACCATCAGCAATCAAAATTATTCTTACTCCCATTTTTCTAAGCCTTGAGAGCAAGTTCTGATGTCTCTCGCGCTCAAGCATGATCACCGTAAAATTCTCAAGGAGCAAATTTTTCTGAGAAGCCACGGTTTGCACGATTTCCTCAATGGACATGTCCAGAGAAATTTTGCCTTTCGATTGGCCATCGGTTGCCACTTTAAAATAGTATCCATCGTCGGGAAGAACCTGCAGACAACCTGCGGGAGCACAGGCTAAAGCAGAGATAGCGTCCTTCTTTCCCTCAGAAGTAGCAGTTGTACCATCAACTTGATCGATGACAAATTCCACTTTGGGACCACTACACGTGCCGACTTTTTCTCTACGACTAAACGCTGGAGCATTGTCTTTGGGCCCCTCGCAACAGATCACTTCACCGTCGATTTCAGTCTGACTTAACACCGCACGCGAAAAATCCAGCGCGGTTTGATCAACGATATTTGAATCGCCTTTACCGATATGAAGAGCCGCGCCCACAGCCGCAGCTATGGTGATTCTTGTCAATGATGGGGATAAAGCTCTTAATGAAACCATGTTTTATCGCCTTTTCCTATTCATTAAGACGCGCGGGCTATTATATGAAAAGTATGAATAATTAAGAGTTATGTAATACAGGCATGCACGCCTAAACGGCCTTGGCTATCGTTTCAGTCTTCCTGCTCCAGCGCATTTTGGGCATCGTTTTCTTGAATCCCCCTGACCTATCGTGCCTCTACCATGGCATTCAGGACAGGTAACCATCCAATCTTCTTCACGCTCATAATACTTTCTGGGCATGAAATTCACCTTGTTTAATAGTCCTCTGGACCAACACTTTCCAGTTTTTCTTTTATCTATTTCCTAATATTTAGATGTTGGCGCGCGCATTAACTTTTGTCAGGATTAACATTCTCGTCAACATTGCTAAGAATGCCAAATTGGAGTCATTGTTAGGACTTTGGCAGTCAAAAAATCTTCAGGTGCGATGAGATCCATTTTCTTTTCAAGATACCTTGGCATGAGCGCGCCCTATAGTCAAGTGTGTGTGTGCGAACCAAGGTATCCACATACACTATTCTTTAATAGTTCAAATCCAACGGGACCCACTAAAATATAAATACATGATAATTTACTAAGATTTTCGATCACTGAACAGATTTCAGCGGCTGTTACCGTTGCACAGCAGTCACATATGCTTAAGTTTCATATTCAAGAATTGCCATTTAGAGAAGTGAGAGTGAACCTAGCGACCACAAAATCCTCCGCCCAGTAAAAAGGAGTCGGTAGATGTTTAGATGTCTCCCAAACCAGAAAACGAAAAAACCATATGCACAAAAAGAATGGCAGATATAGAGGCCTCGCTTACAGAAAAGACCAAACTTGTAGAGACCTATCTTAGTCAGCTCAGGTTCGCCCGTGCTGACCTCGAAAACCTTCAGAAACATATGCAAAGGCGCATCAAAGAAGGGGTTACAACGGAAAAGGCGAAGCTAATCATGCAAATATTAACAGTCGCTGAGGAAGTTGATCTTACGCTAGACCATGCGAAGAAAGCGAAGAATTCTAGCCCAATAGAAGGGCTGGAGATGATAAGTAAAAAACTTTGGAAAATGATCAGTTGTGAGGGGCTCTGTCCCATAGAGGCCATCGGAAAACCATTTAACCCGCATAGGCATGAAGCTGTACTTGAAATTGAAACATGTGACTGCCCTGAAGGCATGGTTGTGCAGGAGGTCAGAAAAGGTTATCTCTTGAACGGTGAAGTGTTTAGACCCAGCTTGGTGAATGTCTCCTGTTCTCCAAGCTCTGTTAAAGTTAAAAAAGTGGATGAAAAATGAGTAATGAAAAAAGAGAAAGAATATTAGGAATCGATCTGGGAACCACAAACTCAGCGGCAGCAGTGGTTATCGGAGGAAAACCTACCATAATTCCGAGTGCTGAGGGTGCAACAGTGGCGGGAAAGATGTTCCCGTCCGTCGTCGCTTTTACTAAGGATGGCCAACTACTTGTTGGTGAACCTGCAAGAAGACAAGCTATCACCAACCCAGAGGGAACCATACGCGAAATCAAGCGAAAAATGGGTACGGATTATAAAGTCAAGGTTTTCGGTAAAGAGTACACACCGCAACAAATTTCAGCATTAATTCTGCAAAAGATTCTGCGCGATTCTGAAACCTATCTTGGTGAGAAAATCACCAAGGCGGTGATAACGGTTCCCGCGCATTTCAACGACAATCAACGTCAAGCAACCATAGACGCTGGCGAGATTGCAGGTTTAAAAGTAACAAGAATTGTGAACGAGCCTACAGCAGCAGCCCTCGCCTATGGTCTGGATAAAGCTGATCAAGAACTGAAAATTCTCGTCTTCAGTTTCGGTGGTGGTACAAACGATACCACGATTATGGATTTTGGTGGAGGTGTCTTCGAAGTATTAGCCACCAGTGGAGACACAGAAACTGGGGGAACGGATCTCGACAAAGCTGTTATGGATTATCTTATTTCAGAGTTTAAACGTGAAACAGGAATTGACCTTAGGGGAGATTTGAAAGCTATGGCACGCTTGAAGGATGCAGCCGAGACAGCCAAGATAGAGCTATCAAACTTGATAACTACGGACATAGATCTCCCATATATCACTTCTGATGCTAAAGGCTCGAAGAATCTTCATGTTACTCTAACAAGAGCTAAACTTGAACAGCTCACAAGACCCATAGTCGAAAGGATCAGGGATCCTATCCTGAAAACCCTATCGGAAGCGAAGCTGACACAGGTGCAAATCGACAAGATCGTCCTCATGGGTGGCCAGACGAAGATGCCACTTGTTCAGCAATTCATTGAAGACATAATTGGTAAAAAGCCCGAACGAGGCATCGACCCGATGGAGTGCGTGGCCATAGGCGCTTCCATTCAAGGAGCAGTCCTCACAGGGGAGATCTCAGACATAGTTCTCCTCGACGTAACCCCTCTTTCCCTCGGAGTAGAAACTCTAGGAGGAGTCTTCACAAAGGTTATCGAACGGAACACAACAATACCTGTTAAACAGAGCCAGAACTTCTCCACAGCTGCTGACTCACAAACTGCCGTCACCATACATGTACTCCAAGGGGAACGTAGCATGGCTACAGACAATATCAGCCTAGGGCAATTCAACCTTACCGGCATTCCACCAGCACCTCGAGGTATCCCCCAAATTGAAGTAACATTCGACATCAACGCGGATGGCCTTCTAAACGTCTCTGCGAAAGACCTAGGCACTGGCAATCAGATGGGAATCAAAATAACTGCCTCAACCAAGCTCAGCCAAACAGAGAAAAATCGAATGATAAAAGAAGCAGAACAGTTTGCCGAACAAGATAAACGCAACAAAGAGGAGGCTGAAATTCGAAACACCGCTGACTCCCTGATTTACACGACTGAGAAGACGTTAAGCGAGATTGGAGATAAACTCGCTTCCGACCAGAAGACAAAGGTTCAAGAAGCCCTTCAGGGATTGAGAGATGCATTAAAAGCGGGTGGGTTAGCTGAAATCAGCGCCAAGGTCGAAGAGCTGAGGAGGGTAGTTCAGGAGGCGGGTGCAACAGTCTATCAGCAAGCGGCATCCCAAAGAACTCAACAACAAGCGAGTCAAGAAGCTCCACCACCCGAAGATGAACATCAGGATAAGAAGACCGTTGAAGCAGAGTACAAGGTTGTGGATGAGGAGAAGAAATAGCCTCTTACACTCGTCAGCTACTATCACATGTTCGGTGATCGCTTAATTTGGCGAGCAAGCTAGATTATTACGATGCATTAGGGATAAGTCGGGATGCCTCTCAAAAAGAGATTAAGCGTGCATTTCGCAAGCTCGCCTTCAAATATCATCCGGATAGGAGCAAGTTACCTGACGCTGAAAAAAAATTCAAGGAGGCTTCAGAGGCCTATGCCATACTCTCCGACCCCGCGAAGAGGCACCAGTATGATGCCTTAGGCTTTGAAGGAATCAACACGCAATACAGGCAGGAGGACATCTACAACCGCGAGAACTTTCAAGACGTCTTTTCAGAGTTTGGCTTCGATGCCAACGATCTCTTCAGCCGAATCTTCGGTGGAGGTTTCACCGTTCAACAAAGACAACGTGAGTTCGAACGGGGCCGCGACTTAGAGGCTCAAATGGAGATCACGTTGGAACAAGCCGCTTTTGGAACCGAGCTGGAAGTCACTTTACCAAGAGTAAAGAGATGCGCTAGATGCAATGGTTCAGGCGTTGAGCCCGGCAGTCATTTGGTGACTTGTCCAAAATGTCGCGGCTCAGGAAGAATTGTTCACAAAACAAAAACAGACTTAGGGTTCGGCCAGGTAATCGTTTCCTGTGACCGTTGCAAGGGTAGAGGCAAGGTAGCTCAGAAGCAGTGCAAGGCATGTAGAGGCGTTGGACTCGAAGAAAGAAAGGTTCGGCTTAAAGTTAAAGTGCCTGCCGGTATTGACAATGGTGATCGTCTTTTCCTTCGAGGGCAGGGCGAAGATGGTTCTTACGGCGGCCCGCCAGGAGATTTCTACGTGACGATAAGAATCAAACCCCACCCGTATCTAAACAGGAGAGGTTTGGATCTGTTATATGAGGCTAATGTTAATGTTGCCCAAGCTTCTCTGGGTGCTGAGATAAAAGTTCCGACGCTGATTGGTGAAAGAATAGTCTGGGTGCCACCTGGGACACAAAGTGGCACCGTGCTTCGACTGAAAGGAGAAGGAATAAAAAGCAACCGGGGTCAAGGGGATGAACTAATCCAGGTACACGTGCGAACTCCTGAAAAGCTGACGCCTAAGGAAAGAAAGCTGATTCAGGAGCTCGCCAAAGAGTTCGAGGCTAACAAGCTTAGCCATCGGTAACTTCCTTACGTTGAGGATAATCTGGATTGAGGGATTCCGATAGACCTGTGGACGTAGTAAACGGTCGTGCCCTTCTTGGAGCTATCTATTATTACAATTTCTAAGCAAATACCCTTAATCCGAAGCCTCTGTTCAACATCGCTCGCTTTCCTCTCTCGAACTGTAGAAATATGATAAGTAACAAACAGCTTGAACAGTGCGCACGCGAAAAACGACTGTAAACTTGAAAGTCGAATGTGAAAAACAAAGTGCCTATTTTTTTCTTTGAGAAAGGCCAGACACGAAAAAGGGCATTCACAAAAAAAGAAAAGAGGGTTATTATGGTTTTGTTTTTAATCATCCAGCTATATTCGGACAGATGATTCGGCAAATTGGGTTTCTTTCGCTTCTGAAGATTCTTTCTCAAACAACAAGTAGTGGCTAACTATGGTTCCGTAGCCAGCGGCTTGATAGGTGTGGAGGCTCCAGCCTTTCTTTTGCCATTCTTCAACTATTTTTCTGATGTCTCCGTGATGATTAACTTGGACACACTCATATGCTTTCGAAACACTAACCTCAACCAATAATATGTCAAAAGACTATTTGGGCTTTCTGAATAGATTAATGCCTTCAAAATCAACATGTATTCTACATTAGTGGCAAGAATTAGGAAATGTTGCTAACACCCAAGATGAAGCATAAATACCTGAAGGAACGATTCAATCTAGCTCTCAGAATAGGTGCTCATGAATTTGAAGCCAAGTGTGAATTTTGCGAAGGTATGGTTCACAATAAAGATGGAAATGCCCATAAATGCAGTGGACAACATCATGATTCTTTGTAATAATTGTCGAAAATACTTTCAACATCGGGAAATGGTTCAAAGATATTTGGAAAAGATTGGACGAAAGCAGAGGATTTGCCTGACTGTTCAGGGTTTCCTTCAATTGATGGGTCTACCCTGATGCAATTAATAGAACTGCGCACGCTTAATCAAGGGGAGAGAGTAAAAGCTGCGCTTTCCAATTCAAATGTTTATCAGTAAGTCACTGAACTAATCTCCTTTGAGGAAACAACTTGTCGAAAAGCGTGACACAATCTGAAGAAAAAATAAAGCAGAGGATAATCGACTGTTTAAAAGATATTGAATGGGACATAATACAGGGAAAAATTGATGCCGTGATGACGAAACTGGAAGAAGCACAGAAACTTGCTCGGGAATGGAGAACAAAAAAAACATAACAGCACGTCCCTCGGGTTACGAATGAGCATAAGCCGATATTAAATTTACAGCTCGCACTAAAGCCCACAAGAGAATTAGCATAGAATGCGGAACACTTAACCCTAAAAGCGAGCATTATCATCACAAATGTAGAAAGAGGAATAGGACACATGAGTTATTCGAGAAGGCAAGGTGGCAGTTATGAGGGAAGACGTGGTCATGGCAAGGGCTTCAAGCGTTGCCCGGTTGAGATAGGAAAGGAATACGAAGTTGAAATAACCGAAACCAGCCCGCAGGGCGAAGGAATAGCTAGAATCCAGGGTTTCGTGGTACTTGTTGCTAACGCAAAGCCTAGAGACCACGTCAAAATAAAGATCACGAAAATAAGTGCTATGACCGCAAACGCCGAGATAGCCAAATAGGACTTCAACCCCCAAAACACAAACAATAGCTCACGCGAGATAGAGAAGAGTCATTGATGGGTCTTATGCCTGTCCGTGGTTTCTTTTGTCACTCTTATCTTTCCCAAACCACCGTTGTGTGCGCTCAACACAAATTGCAGCGTGCTTTCCTTGAAATATTCTCTAAATTGATTTCCGCATTTAGTGCATTTGTACATCTTGACTCTGAATCGGCCAAAGTTCCATTCTTTATTGGGCCCTTGTGTGTGCGCTGTGCAATTCGGACATTTTGGCATAACTTTCCGCCTTCCAGAGTTATAGGCACAATTACTATATATGACATTTCCACGAAATCTTAATCAGTAGATTTCATGTGCTACTTGCTAAGTGTACGCTATCGTTTCAGTCTTCCTGCTCCAGCGCATTTTGGGCATCGTTTTCTTGAATCCCCCTTGCCTATCGTGCCTCTACCATGGCATTCAGGACAGGTAACCATCCAATCTTCATCACGCTCATAATACTTTCTGGGCATAAAACTCACCTTGTTTAACAATTCTCTAGATTGCCACTTCCAGTTTCGTTATATCTATTTTATAATATTTAGATGTTAGTGTGTGCTCGATAAAACCATGGCTGAATTTCAGTAATTTCATCTTTGCCTTTCTACGTTACGATTGCCATCAGCAGTAACAGGACATTTTAGCCGTCCTGTCGCTTTGTCAAGACTGTTTTTCCATTGTAGCAGACGTAAACTTGAAGGGTAGCGCGCGCTTGGAAATTTTAGATGCTAACTTGAACCACCCAATTCATGTAAGTCCGAAAATCCCATGAAAGAATTGTCTTTCCTGTATTGCGCAGGGGATATTCTCTTCGTCACAAATTACTCTCGTGTTATACAATGAGTGGCTCTTTCTTGTCATCCCTCAAAAAACGTCTTGAAGAATACGCCAATATAGCATATGAGACACAAATCAAAAGGGCAACCCCTGCAGCAATATAAGGAATTTTACTTAGTGTTGAGATTACAGTTTGTGGATTCATGATTGCCCCAAGAATTACTGCGAAGATCATGATTCCAAATGTGAGATAGAATGTAGCCTTGTAAGTCCTATAAGACTTGGCGTTGTCTATCAGTCTTTTTCTGTCAAGCTCGCCAACTAAGAAATTCAGGAAAACTCCTGCCGCACCAACAAGCAATGGAAGTGTTAAAGAAAGACTGAACTGATTGAAGCTCAAGTCGATAAACTGCTGAAAACCAAGAGCAGAAAAGAGAAGCAGCAGGAGAGTAAGCGCGGCAGATCCAAAAAAGAGGCTTCGGTCAAGAAACTTTCCAGAGAGTGCTGGTCCATAAGTTCTTCTGTTTGGCAGTGGCTTTTCGCCAGGCTTAATATCCTTAGTGGTTCTTCTCGTCAGTCCCGGCAGATCGTTCTGAAGGAAGTAAATCTTATGTTTTGGGTCAAGCTCCTGTTTATTGCCGTCGGAATCATACACGGCTTTTGTGACCAGTCTTGAAAAGGGGAATAGCCATTCGACGCCTCTGTCCCTTGTTGTGGTGAGGGAATCCAAAAACGCGTGGAGAAAGGCGCCGATGCCAAAGTACGGGTTTATCAAGTAGACCATCGCTATAAACAGAAAATTATGGAACAACGCGCGATGGATTTGTCGGCGACGAAAGGACTCTTTGCTGAAAAAACCGTATTCTCTATCCATGTCAGGAATTGCGGAGCCAACCCCGATCATTAGCATTATTTCTGGCTTGCCAAAGAATAAAGCTCCGACAAGTATGCCAGACATTACGTGGGTATGAAGATTCATGTTAACACCCCGCAGTCTTTTGACTTGCCAATTTGAAGATAAACGATTTTAAGAATATAAAGGTAATCAGATTGAAAAACTTCGTTTTTCCTTCACTGCAAATCGTTCTATAGCCTTTTTAATATTTACTGCACACTTGTCCCAGAATATAGCAATGGCCTAATCCCCAAAGCGGGCATCGGTATTTGGCTATTTATCTAATTTTCAGCGATGGTGATGAGAACTATTGCAACTCCAACTGTTGTCCTGATTAGTCTAATTAATTGTTCAGGAAAGGATTGCTTATGGTATTTGACTATGCTGAAAACACCGTCTATGACAAGCCAAAGACCTAACCCAACCAGAACCGCCGAAAGAACCTTCAAACAATCTCCACCTTTTTCTTGCTTCGTAGCTTAATCGTCCTTTTGACCAGTCGCAGACGCTCCATAAAAGGGTTCTCTATCGAAGGTTTATCCTTTCGGACACCATTTTTAGCCTTTTTCGGAACACATATGCGCCAAGCAGCTTAGTTGCGAAAAAGGTGGAAAGGCAGAAAAGAGCGCTACAACAAAATCAGCTGATTTTTCTTTCTACAACGAAAGCGATTTTGACCACAGCTCTGTATTCAACAATTTTGTTGTTCTCTACTTTTGCATTGCACCGCTTCACGTAAACTGACTTAATGTTCTTAATTGTCTTTGCCGCTTCTGCCAACGCGTTCTTAGTAGCGTCTTCCCAGTCCTTTGGTGAGCTACCTATTAACTCAACAATTTTTACAACCGCCATACCATTCATATCTCCTAAGTTACAATCTGTTTAGCCAATCTATTATTCTCTAGTTTGGACTAAAACTTAACAAAAAAAGAGAGTAGTTTATTTCCACAGCTTTTTGCCGGTGAACAGCCAAATGACTACTAAGATTACGGCAATCACGAGCAGTATATGTATTAGTGAGCCTACGCCTGGTAAAGCAAAGAACCCGACCGCCCAAAGTATCACAATAATGATAGCAATCGTCAACCACGTGTTCATAGCAAACGCCCCAACTAAGTCTTATCTACTGGTCTTAGGTACATGTGAAGTTGATCTTTTGATACTTTTAGGTGTAGTCCAGTGTCTGTCCAGCGTGAAACTCCTTCCTTCAAAGCTGAAATGGCCAACATGTTTCGCACTCCACCTTTCTTAACGCCAAGCACTGATTCAGCTATGTCCTTTTCCAATTCGAGTTCAAGATGAGTTACCTTCCACTCTTCCGGGTCTATTTCTATTTCCTTGACTTCGCCGATTTTCTCGTCTAACGCAAACACATCCTTATACAAAAACTCTCTGCTTTTCATACTTACTATCCCTCCTTTCTACGCCCATGATTTGAGCTACCCTATAAATGGTCATTTGCAAACTTAAGCGTGTGTGACTGTGAGCCAACACCGACATTCTGACGTTTGTGCCTGCACTAATCGGTCCAAGTGCTAGAAAGAAATTGGAACTTGAAACCACAAGAGAAATGAGATTCTCAGGTTAGTTTTCAGCTTTTTTCCAGTCGGATTCAAAACTTGTTCTTAGTATGCCTATAAGGTTGCTGTTGTTAGTCCATAAAGAATGGCTTTCGCTTATTCCGGTTTTTTTGGAGCCGGTAATCAATGCTTCTGTATCATCAGACATTATGAAGTGATTCAACGGTTTACGATGAAACTTGACGTGAACCGAAGCCCCATCGATGAGTTTTTGCACTTTTTCTTTAAGCAAAATGTCGGTGCTGTCCCCTTCAAAGATCAGTCGAATCTGAGCACCGTTCTTTATTGCCTGCTTGCATTCATTTAATAACTGAGACAGAATCAGCATGATTCTTTCCTTGTCTGCAATTAAGGCGACTTCTTTTCTCGAGTCGTTAATCAGTCCTGAAGTCTTAGCCAAAATTGCTTTCTTTTCCGCTATCAGTATGTAGATGCTTTCTTCTTCAGGAAGCGGCTGCTTCCAATCTTTGAGGGACAGCCTTCGGACTGTACTCCTCATATCCGACAACCGTTCATCAAATCTCTTTTTTTCTTCCGCCACCAAGAAGCTTAAGGCATGCGAAATAGGAGTAGCCCGAATCTTAGATGGGTTACCCAGCAATCTTTCAATCAAGCCCATTTTTTCGAGTATCGGCAGAATTCTATAGACGTCTTCCCTGCGCACTTTTGAAAACCTCGCTATCTGTCCCGCCGTAGTTTTTTGCAGTTGAAGTATTGCTAGGTAAACCCTTGCCTGATTAAGACTTAAACCCAAACCACGCAGGAGGACCGTGTCTTCGTCGTCGGACATTCCCAATTCACATGAAAACCTTTTTTTAATAATCTATATTTAAGTTTCTGGGTCTATTTCGCAAAATAGACAAATGTCTTCGCTTTTCCTGTAGTTTAGATGTTGATTCTGAAAGTTTCCAAGTGTGCTAAAAGAGTAAAAATTGCTGCTGAAGCAGCGTGCGCAGGGCTTATCTGAAATACGGCTGGAAGAATTTTGAGGCGTGTGTTAAAGTGGTAATTTCACCATTAGTCATCGATTGTTCTCTACGCTTTGACCCAGAGGGATGTTCAGTTTACGCGAATATGAAGCCGATGATTA
>Ga0315548_1003823_pt1 | contig 11070 bp, 7 predicted proteins | sample SalMarSW160110MG_2_FD_202540 | JGI IMG/M metagenome (GOLD analysis project Ga0315548, IMG submission 202540) | Salt marsh sediment microbial communities from the Plum Island Ecosystem LTER, Massachusetts, United States - Salt Marsh Sediment SW1601-110 ... | reverse complement strand
ATAAACATATGGGGATTTATGTTTTCCAGCGAGAGTTCTTGATACAGTACGCAAAGATGCCGACTTCAAAACTGGAGAAAGCGGAAAAATTAGAGCAATTGCGTATTCTTGAGACAGGTAATATTATCAAAACAGGTATAACGAAATTCGACAGCATTCCAGTTGATACGCAGGAAGATGTCGAGCGTGTCACAAAAATACTGCGTGAGAAGAATTCAAATTAATAGACAGGCATGAAATGGCACGAAATAATGTAAAATTTATTTTTATTACAGGCGGTGTTGTTTCATCATTAGGCAAAGGGATTGCCATTTCTTCATTAGGAATGCTGCTGAAAGCCCGCGGGCTTCGAGTAACTATCCAGAAGTTCGATCCGTATATCAATGTTGATCCAGGCACAATGAATCCTTTTCAACATGGCGAAGTCTATGTGACGGAGGACGGTGCGGAAACGGATTTGGACCTTGGGCACTATGAAAGGTTTCTCAATGAGAATATGACCCGTCATAATAATAATACAACTGGCCAGGTTTATTATGAAGTAATTACACGAGAGCGCCGTGGAGATTATCTAGGTGCAACTGTTCAGGTTATCCCTCACATCACGGATGAAATAAAGCGCCGTATATGGCATCTTGGAAAAACCGGAAAATATGATGTGATTATGGTTGAAATCGGCGGCACGGTCGGCGATATCGAAAGTCTTCCTTACCTCGAGGCAGTTCGCCAGGTTACACTCGATGTCGGGCGTCGTAATGCGCTGAATATTCATCTAACATTGGTTCCGTACATAAAATCTGCAGACGAAATCAAAACAAAACCGACGCAGCACAGCGTAAAAACATTGCTGGAAATCGGGCTGCAGCCGGATGTATTGATTTGCCGGACGGAGAAGCCGATTACAAAAGAACTGCGCGAGAAAATAGCATTGTTTTGTAATGTCGATACTCGATCAGTGATAGAAGGAAGAGATGTTCAATCGATATATGAAGTTCCGCAGATGTACGAGAAAGAAGGACTGCCCGGTATTGTCATTGAAAAGCTAAATCTTAAATGTTCAAAACCTGACCTGAAGCGATGGACACGGTTTGTGAATAAGCTGAAGAATCCGAAAGGGAAGGTTCGTATTGCCGTGTGCGGCAAGTATACTGAATTGAAAGATGCATATAAAAGTATTTCGGAAGCATTTGTTCATGCCGGTGCAGATAATGATGTAGAAGTAAAACTCGATTGGATCAGGGCGGAGGATTTGGAAGAACGTGGTGCAGAAAAATATTTGTCCGGTGCTGCCGGATTGCTGGTACCGTGGGGATTTGGCAATCGCGGAATCGAAGGCAAGATAGAGGCGATTCGGTTTGTGAGGGAAAGAAAAATTCCTTTTTTTGGAATATGCCTTGGATTGCAGTGCGCTGTCATTGAATTTGCACGAAATGTATGCGGGATGAAAGATGCAAACAGTACTGAGTTCCGAAAGACAAAACAAAATGTCATAGATATGATGATTGAACAGAAATCGGTGCGTAATCTTGGGGGAACTATGCGTTTGGGCGCTTATCCATGCACGATCCCAAAAGGAACAAAGGCCTATTCAGCCTATAAGAAGGAAATGGTCACAGAACGGCACAGGCACCGATATGAGGTGAACAATAAATTCAGGAGAAAGTTATCTGAAAACGGCCTTGTGTTCAGCGGTATATATACGAACAACGATCTGGTAGAGATTATTGAATTGCCAGATCATCCCTGGTTTGTGGCTGTGCAATTCCACCCGGAATTAAAATCGCGGCCTATCGCTCCGCATCCTCTCTTTTCAAGTTTTGTCAAAGCAGTAAAGGAAAATATCAGCAAGAGTTAAAAAAACCGCGCTCCTGAAGTAAGGGGGAAACTACAGGAGCGCTTACACCGTTTCCAAAGCCACATATCCACCAGATGTGACTAAACAGGAAACAGCGGGAAACTTATTTTGTTGCCACCATTTTATTTGACCCTCCTTTATTATCAACATTCAAACAAGCGAAAAATGTTCCTCACGACATCTTTTATCCGTTATTGCTGATGTTAATCCAGCTTTATCATAATCTACTATTCAACTGCTGTAATATGATATTCACTCAACGTGCCAGTAATAGAACAACTAATCTTCCTAATGAGAAAGCTAGAAAAAGCCTGACAAATAATAGAAAAATGTATAGAGGAAAAATTATTGATTGAAAGATTAGATATTAAATTTATGTAAGTTCTACAAAGGAATTGTATTCCCAGCGACAGTCATTGCGAATGAGCAAAGCCACAACGGGGCAGGCGAGTGAAGCCTGTCCGACGGATCGTAGCTGAAGCCTTGCGTTTGGTTGAACTCTCCTGTACTTTATTCACAGTTGTCAATTCAGCAGTGCATCGGTGAAATTCCAAATTGAAGAAAATAAATTGAAGTATGATGTTCATTATTAAATAATAAAACATGAAGACGATCCGGCAATTTTTGATTCAACCTTATCTATATTTTTTTATAATATTAATAGGAATATCTTTTAAGTTTTACCGCTTGGATTATAAATTATTTTGGATTGATGAAATTAGCACAATTCAGCATACTTCCGGTATTCTGGATAAAGATTACGCGGCATTGATACCTATTAATGAAGTTAAAAATATTGGTTTTTATTATGACTTGTATCATCTAAAAAAACAGCAGTATACAATAACTTCGGAATTAAAAGGATTATTTAGTTCAACACAATTGAATCCATTGCATTATCCATTCTTAATGGTATGGTATCAGGTGATAGGTGACGATCCGGTAGATTATAGATTGTTCGGAGTTTTTATCTTTATACTCACCTTACCTTTTTTGTTTTTACTTTCCAGAAGTCTCTTTAATTCAAAATTCGCAGGCTGGATGGCAGTCAGCCTTTACTCAGTTTCTCCGTTTGTTCATTTATTTGCTCAGGAAGCAAGATATTATATTCTGTGGTCATTTATTTTGATTGTATTACATTACTTGTTCTTGGAGTGTATACAACGCAATAATTTCAAGTGGTGGTCAGCCTATGCATTCGCAGCGGCACTGTCATTATATGCTTCACCTGTTTCAAGTATAATTATCTTCAGCCATTTTTTATTTGTTTTATTAACCAAAAAAGACCTTAAAAAAGCCTGCACTATAAGCATGTTGTTTGGCTTTATCCTTTATCTTCCATGGGCGCTTTCGTTATACCTTAATCTTGATAAAGTTATTTCTGCATTATCATGGCATGCTAATAATCAACAGCAGATTGCTTTTTGGTTCCCTTTGTTGGGACAGTGCTTTTACCTGTTTAGTATTTTTTCTTCCAAACTGGACATTTTCTATGTATTTGATCAAATGTCATCAGACTTCCCACCCGAAGCAGTAAACGCTTTTATTTTAAATTGCATTGTTCTAACTCTGATTGTAATGGCTTTTGTTTTTCTTTTAAGGAAGACTAAGAAAGAAACTAAATATTTTCTATTGCTAATCGTGCTTCCAGGACTCGTATTCTTTTATTTCCTTGACCTTGCGAGAAATGGAATGACATCCTGGTGGTGGCGTTACCTAATTTTTACAACCACCGGTATTATTCTAGTAATGACCAACTTCTTGTACAAAAAGATAGAAGATGGTAGTCTCTTCTATTCATTTATTTATATAGCTCTTGCTGTCATTGGTATAAGTTCTATGCTCAGTATTTCCGAAACCAGACATTGGTTTCTGGGCAAAAAAATGGATTATTATATTGAGGATGCTCGTCTTTTTTCGAACGCACAAAAGCCCTTACTCATCACTGATTATGCTTTTAACTACGGTATGGTAAATTTTATGGTTGTCATGTTAGAATGTCACTCCGAGAATATCGATATTCTGCGAGCATCACCGGATATTGATAATGTAGAAAAAATGATAAACTACAAAGACTACTCTGATATATATGTTTTTCATGCGTCAAATGAATTAATTGAAAATTTAAAATCACAATATGGAGAGAAAATGGATTCACTTAATGTTGAAGGTATTTCTTCTATTTTGAAGATAAATATCAATAATGACCATTAAGACGAATAGTGAATGATTATATAAAACTATCAACAACATGTTATTGAAACAAGTCGGGAGAAGCGGTGTGATAAGTAAAAAAATTAGTTTGCTAAATGACTTGTAATGGCGGTTTGTCCGAATACAGTAAATCTCTTGTATTATCTTCTCACCGTGTTTGAATTTCAAAAGCTCTTTGATTATCTTCCTTCAGCATTTTTGAAAATATATATCAGAAAAGTAAGCTCAGAGGAGTGTCAGGTCGTCCGCCAGAAAGCTGGCGGATAAAAAAGACCTGACACCACTATGAAAGTTCCGAAATAATCTCTATAACGAATAGAATGACGAAGCGAAGTATCGAAACTCCTGACACACATCCGCCTCTTCAATATATTAAAGGTGTGGGACCGAAGCGGGCAGCGGTATTAGAAAATCTCGGTATTAAGAGTATAAGGAATCTTCTTTATTACTTCCCGCGCGGTTATCTCGATCGCAGTCAAATTGTTCGAATTGCCGATCTTCGTAAGCATGTAAAGGATGGCAAACCGGTTACGATATTTGCTGAAGTATTCCGTCAGGAAGCGCGGCGAACACGTCGCGGCAATAAACTTATTTTTCTTCTTACTGTAAAAGACGACAGCGGTTTTTTAACCTGCGTTTGGTTCGAGGGATTCCAGTGGCTGAAGAATGCATTTGAAAACGGAGAATTCCTTGCTCTGTCTGCCGTCTCTACGTTGGACAAACTAAACCGTCCGCAATTTGTTCATCCGCAGTACGACAGATTAAAAAGTGCAGAGGAGGATGAACCAAATTGGGGAAAACTTTTTAATACAGGCAGCATTATCCCTAAGTATCGTTCCAGCGCCGAGCTTGAAAGAGCAGGACTTGACAGCCGCGGATTTCGGCGAATAATACTCTATGCAGTCGATCATCATCTCTCTGCTGTCGATGAAACACTCTCATCAGATATAATGAAGCGTCAGAATCTCTGTGATGAGAATTCGGCAATACGATCCATCCATTTCCCTGCAGACCTTCAGGAGCTGGAAACAGCTCGAAAGCGGCTCAAATTTGAAGAGCTGTTCTTCCTGCAATTGATGCTGGCGCTGCGGAAGCGAAATGCACAGCAGCGGCTGCGCGGATTGACTTATGATGTTGAAAGTAAACTTGCCCACCAGCTAGTTCATTCTCTTCATTTTGAATTAACTAGGGCACAAAGAAAAGTACTGCGTGAAATTGTAGATGATTTAAAATCTCCGTATCCAATGAACCGGCTTCTGCAGGGCGACGTCGGGAGCGGAAAGACGATTGTGGCATTATGTACAGCACTTCTTGCAGTCGAAAACGGGCTGCAGGTGGCATTTATGGCGCCGACGGAAATTCTTGCAGAGCAGCACTATCAGACGTTGACAGAGTTCCTGAAAGGTTTGCCTGTAAATTTGAGATTACTTGTCGGGGGTCAAAGAAAGAAACTGCGCGAGGATATATTAGAAGACATCCGGCAGGGAAGTGCGCAGATTGTGATTGGTACACATGCACTGGTTGAAGAAAAAGTAGAGTTCTTAAACTTAGGACTTGTTATTGTCGATGAGCAGCACAGGTTTGGAGTAATGCAGCGTGCTGTGCTGCGTTTGAAGGGAATAAATCCGGATGTACTTATTATGACAGCGACACCTATCCCGCGTACTCTAGCAATGACATTGTACGGAGATCTTGAAGTATCCGCGATAGATGAAATGCCGGCAAATCGTAGACCGGTTCGCACAGCTCTTCGGACTGAAAAAGAAAAAGTACGCGTGTATCAATTTGTGAAAGAAGAAATTCAGCGCGGAAGGCAGGCTTACATTGTTTTTCCGTTGATAGAAGAATCGGAGAAAGTAGATCTCAAAGCTGCTACGCAGGAATACGAACATCTTCAGCAGAAATTCTTTCCGGAATACAAGCTTGGACTTTTACACGGCAGAATGAAATCCGACATGAAAGAAGAAGTAATGCACAAATTCAAGAAAGGTGAAATAAATATTCTTGTATCGACAACCGTGATCGAAGTTGGTATAGATGTTCCAAACGCTTCTATTATGCTGATTGAAAATGCAGAGCGTTTCGGACTTGCACAGCTTCATCAACTTCGAGGACGTGTAGGCAGAGGTGCAGATCAATCCTACTGCATCCTTATTGCGGATTACGGATGGTTCGATTCGCACGCGAAGGGAATGGATATTTCGGATATCCGCGATGAAAAGGAACATGCACGTTTACGTTTGGAGACAATGGTACAGACAACCGATGGATTTAAAATCGCAGAATTGGATTTAAAATTGCGTGGTCCGGGAGAATTCTTCGGAACACAGCAGAGCGGATTACCCGGATTAAATATTGCCAACCTTGTTGATGATGCCGAGCTTCTTACTCGGGCACGAAAGGAAGCGTTCAATATTATAAAAAATGATCCGCATCTACGTCGTGAAGAGAATGAATGCATTAAAAAACATTTCGAAGAAGAATTCAAAGAAATTCTTGAGTTGGGCGCGATCGGTTAACAAAAAAAAAGCGTACAAAGAGAAATTATTTTTAATCGAACTAAAATAAAAATTCTTCCGCAGTAAATCATTTTGCAAAGATTATTTTTCATGTATCTGGTTAAGACATGATTTTAACTGATCTCATCTTCAGAAAAAAAATGCATTTCATGGTCAAAAAAACTTGACAACAAGTTATAAAGCATTATATTAGTAGCAACAATTATTGTTGTTCATTGATACAGTAAAGCAGATCAGTCACACTTGAAAGGTCGATCGTACCGTTTGCTAAAGCGACTGAACGTGGCTCTCGTCTACAACGTAAGAAAAGAAAGTGGAGAAGATGTTTCGAGTAGCGAAAGCGAACCGGATAAATTAAGCAGAAGAGAAATTTCCGGTGAAGAAGATACAAATTCTCAACAGACGAAAGCCGATACATATGCAGAATGGGATACACAAGAAACCATTCTCGCCGTAAAGACGGCGCTTGAGTTGAATCACGAAGTTACTCTAATTGAAGCCAACGAGGAATCCTACCTAAAACTCCTCTGTGCACGTCCAGATATTGTCTTCAACATCGCCGAAGGATTCCGGGGGCCCTCGCGTGAAGCACAAATTCCGGCGATGCTTGAGATGATTGGAATTCCATTCACAGGTTCAGATGCAATTACTCTAGGAATATGTCTTGATAAATCGCGAGCGAAAGAAATTCTTGCATATTACAGGGTGCCGACTCCTCCATTTACTGTTGTTGATTCAATAGAACAATTATCGAATTTTAATGATTTCCTCCCTTGTATTGTAAAACCCCTGCATGAAGGATCAAGCAAAGGAATTTTTAACTCTTCAGTTGTATACACGAATGAACAACTTCGAAGGCAGGCAGGAAGAGTATTCTTCGAGTATGAAGAACCTGCGATAGTTGAGAAATTCCTGAGTGGAAGAGAGTTCACAGTCGGTATTATCGGAAACGGTCTCGATATTCAAATATTGCCGATTGTAGAAATTCGTTTTGATTCGCTTCCGGACGGCGTAAATCCTATATATTCGTATGAGGCAAAGTGGATTTGGGACTCGTTGGACAATCCTCTCGATGTTCACGAATGTCCGGCAAAAATTCCGGTGAAATTGAAAAGAGATATAGAAACGGTTTGCCTTGATACATACAGGGTTTTGCGATGCAAGGACTGGTGCCGAATTGACATACGGTTAGATGACAATGGCAAGCCTTATGTGTTGGAAGTGAATCCTTTGCCTGGAATTCTGCCAAATCCTAATGAACATTCATGTTTCCCTCAGGCAGCCAGAGTTGCAGGTATGGATTATTTCAAGATGGTAAATGCTGTTTTAGAGGCTGGAATTAAACGATACGGTTTACAAAAAGAAGAATAGAAAAATGATGTTAGAAAAGCCACATATTGCAGTAATTTTTAATGAATTGGTTGTTGAGCCGGAAGAAGCGAGAAAATTTGCGGTTGAAGCCGGACGGACCATGGCAATGGCTTCTTGCCCGAATATTACCGGTGTTATCGATAATGTGATAGACTTGTCGGAGATTGGTGTTATTGAAGAACGTGAAAAGATGTGTGAAGCTCTTCAACAGAAAGGATATCATACTACACTCTTTAATGTTAACGGCGATATTAAGCGGTTAATAAAATTTCTTGAGGAAACTAAGATTGATCTTATTTTCAACCTTTGCGAATCAATCAAGGGATTGGCGGTCAGTGAGATGCATGTTGCCGGTATTTATGAACTGATGAATGTTCCTTATACCGGTGCAGGGCCGCTTGCTCTGGGTACTTGTTTAAATAAAGTTCGGACGAAAGTAATCTTAGATGCTAATGGAATACCGACAGCACGTCATATTCTTTATAAAAGAGCTGAAGATATCAATCTTGACGATCTGCATTTAAGTTTTCCTATGATTGTAAAGCCGTCACGCGAAGATGCAAGTATAGGAATTGAAAATTCATCCGTTGTACATAATATCGATTCGCTTCGTCAACGAGTTGCATCTATTGTGACGACATATAATCAACCTGCATTAGTGGAAGAATATATTGAAGGAAGGGAATTAAACGTTGCGATCATCGGAAATGAACAACCGACAGTTCTTCCGATTTCCGAGATTGATTTTTCTAAGCTGCCGTCGGACTATCCAAAAATTGTAACATATAATGCGAAATGGGTAGAAGGAACAACAGAGTTTGTTGGTACAGTAGGAACCTGCCCAGCGAAGCTTCTGCCTGAAGTAGAAGTATCTGTCCGTAATATTGCACGGCAGGCATACAAGTTAATGGAAATCCGCGATTATGCGCGCGTGGACATACGGCTTGATGCATCAAACACTCCGTTTGTTCTGGAAGTGAATCCGAATCCGGATATTTCACGGGATACAGGATTTGCACGTTCTGCACGCGCAGCAGGCATGACTTTTGAGAATATGCTTGCAAAAATAATAGAGACAGCTCTTGAACGAATCCGTCAATAACAAAATGCCGATTAGAAAATTTGAAAAATCGGATATAGCTCAATTATCGGAAATCGTTCGAGAGACAAAAGTATTTCATGAAGAAGAAGTGAATGTGGCCATTGAATTGATGGAAATTGCGGCAAATGAGAAAGAACAGAAAGATTATTTTCTATACTCGTATGTGGATGAAACAAATACTCTGCAGGGATATTATTGTGTAGGCCCGACACCAATGACAAAATCGACATACGATCTTTACTGGATTGCAGTGCACCCGCGCATGCATAGAAGAAAAATTGGAAGAGAATTATTGGAGCATTGTGAACAGCAGGTGCAAGAAATGGGCGGAAAGTTGCTTGTTGTTGAGACATCATCGCAGCCGAAGTACGAACCGACAAGGAAGTTCTATCTGAGGCATCATTATGAAGAATCGGCTCATATAAAAGATTATTATGCACCGGGTGACGGCCTGGTCATTTATACCAAACACTTCTAAGGAGAAAGCGTATACGTTATGGAACTATGGCAAGAAATGCTTAGACAGAGCGTGGACAGTGCAAAGGATTTAGTCGAGCGGTTTGGATTCGATACGGCAACTGCCGAAAAGCTCAATAAGTTTTTTCATATTAGAATTAATCCGTACTACCTCAGTTTAATCCGGTATCCGGGCGATCCTATTTGGCGTCAATGTATTCCGGATGAAATCGAACTCAAAGATGATAAAGCCCTTGAAGATCCTTTAAATGAAGACGCCGATAGTCCTGTCCCCAGTATCACCCACCGCTATCCGGATAGAGCGCTCTTTCTCATTACAAGTCAGTGTTCGATGTACTGCCGTTTCTGTACACGAAAGAGAAAAGTGAGTGACTCGACAAAAATCAATGCAAAATATATTCAACAGGGATTGGAATATATTGCCTCTCATCCTGAAATACGGGATGTGATTGTCTCAGGAGGTGATCCATTGATGGTTACTGACTATGCTTTAGAGAAAGTGCTTGCAGGACTTCGAGAGATTCCTCATGTTGAAATTATTCGTATTGGCACAAAAATACCATGCGTGCTGCCGCAGCGAGTAACAACGAAACTCTGTAAGATATTAAAGAAGTATCATCCGTTGTATGTAAATACGCATTTCAACCATCCTTGGGAATGCACGCCGGAAGCTGAACGTGCATGCAATATGCTGGCAGATGCAGGAATCCCTGTCGGAAATCAGGCTGTTTTAATGAAAGGTGTGAACGATAACGCTGAAGTCATGCTGGAATTGCATCGAAAGATGCTCAAGATGCGTGTGCGCCCGTATTACATATATCAAGCCGATCCTACCAAAGGTACAAACCATTTCAGAACGCCTGTGCGCGTTGGCCTGGATATTATGGATAAGCTGCGCGGACATACGTCCGGATTAGCTATCCCGTATTATGTTATCGATGCGCCTGGCGGAGGCGGGAAAATTCCATTATTGCCGCAATATGTACTCGGACGGAACGGGAAAGAGATCATGCTTCGTAATTATAAGTACGAAATTTATACATATCCTGATGTAGAAGATGCAACGGTAAAACAGCATCCAGTAGAACGCAAGTATATGCGAAAACATCAGAACAGCAGGCGCAAATCCGTACGTATTCCGGATTCAGGAGAAGATACGGAAGAGAAAGTACTTGTAGAACAAGTTGTAAAGTAGATGATCGAGTGTTACATTAAGCCCGTCCAGACTTTTTGGGCGGGCTTTTTTTTATTTGTACTCTTCCCGTTATGTTGAAAGGACAAATTTTATGACAGCATTGAAAGATTATTCATCAATTATCAGGGAAATTCAGATTCTCCTAAAGTCGGAGAATATTGACGGATGGCTGTTGTATAATTTTCGCGGTTCAAATATCTTTGCCACACATCTTCTTGCACTGCCGGAGCATATTATGTTCACCCGCCGATATTTTTATTACATCCCCGCATCCGGTAAACCGAGAAAATTGGTGCATCGAATCGAAGAATGGAATTTGGACACCCTGCCCGGTGAA
>Ga0315548_1003822_pt1 | contig 11070 bp, 9 predicted proteins | sample SalMarSW160110MG_2_FD_202540 | JGI IMG/M metagenome (GOLD analysis project Ga0315548, IMG submission 202540) | Salt marsh sediment microbial communities from the Plum Island Ecosystem LTER, Massachusetts, United States - Salt Marsh Sediment SW1601-110 ... | reverse complement strand
TTAGATTCTCTGCATGTGAAATAGGATGGCTAGAGAATGCAGAAAAAGAAGAGATCGCCAGGGCGCTTACGCGTCTTGCGCAACTTAACCAATCAAAAGTTTACTTGTTTTGGAAGAACAGCCCATCTTAGAATCAAAATAGATTCAGAAATAAATTTTATCCCCCAAACCCAAATTATTACACAATCTCTCTTAGACTGTATTCGACTTCCCCCGAGTTATAACTATACATAATGACTGCTCCTTCCAAATCTTTTCCTGAATTATCCTCCAGAATAAAATATGCACTCAAAACATTTTTATCCGTCCAGAAATCATCTCCAAGTCTAAAGATAACCTGCATGAATTTGGTTGATTCTAAAACCTCATCTAAAAATTCTTCACTTCTTGAACTGTTAATTATTCTATGTGCTCTATTCAGAATACCCCTTATGGTAGCAACAAAATCATCAGATTTACTACTACTATGGTAGATTAATTGACTGCTTCCATTTTCGTTCAAATAGAATTGATACATTGAAAGTGGGGTTGGAATAGGCTCTTGAGGAAAAGGTTTGAGTTCCTCGATAAAATCATTGACTTCATCTACCCATGAAGTATCCTTCTCCCCAAATCTGAAAAACAAAATAAAAATCGTTCCTGATATACCTACTAAGAGAATTAAAGTGATGATTACAATTTTTTTCTATTTGAGAGAGAATGCAGATTTTTCATTGTTCTCTCCTTCTCTGAAAATGTTTGCTCAAGCTATTTCTGTAGAAGACCGATACCAACAAGACGACAATTACCATAATCAATAGGGGTGTCCATGAGGGAAACTCTGGGATTGCATCTGCTCCATGGATTTCTATGGTTTTGGTGCTGTGGTTGTAGGTGAAGTAAATATACGTGTTGTGTGGGTCTTCGCTGATGGTGGGTGTGACAGATTCTCCATTTATTATAACATTCCAGCCGTTTTGTGAAGTCAACAATCCCTTTGGAACTATTACCCTGCAGAAACCACTGGTGGCATTTTCTCCTGTCGCATTAAAGCGTATGAATGCCCCTTCAAGCGGATTAAAATAAAAATCTGAAACCGTTGAGTTGCTGATACAATTAACGAAGTATTGTTTCCACTCCCATACTCCAGCGTCAAAAAAGATAATTGGATCAGCAAGAGGATACTTGTCAGTATTGTTTACATATAAATTGAAAGAAGTGTCAATTATTCCATCGCTTCCTGTTAGGTTTTGGTCTTCCCCACTTTTTAGGTCAACACCAGTAAGGTTGCTCCAATAGTTGCCTCCGATGGGATAAGTTTGGTTCCAATTGTGATTTGAGGAAGGAGCCAACCAGGGGAAAACAGTTTCAGTAGTGTCATAAAAATGTCTGGTGTTACCGATGAAGTTATTGTTGTAAATGATGTTATTATTTGCCCAATCTAGATATATTCCATTTTTGTTGTTTGATATTATGTTTCTAAAGATGTTGTTACCTGAAGGCCCAGAAAGAGTGATACCTTGATTGTTGTTTGATATATTATTCCAATATACATTGTTGCTGGCTGAAAAATAGATGCCTAGTCCAAATTCGTTGCCAGTTATGTAATTTGCCACTATGCTATTGTTAGAACCTCTCCATATTTTAATTCCAGTGTCGCTATTTTCTATCTGGTTTTGGCTTATCAGCGAGTTTGTGGTAAAAACAACTAATACACCTGTAACATCATGGAGATTACTAACTGTGATATTTGTGCAATTTACCAAAGCTACGTACCCTGCGTTGGGAGGAACAGTTTTGTTTTGTTGGTTTATCCAGTAGTACATCGGTTTGCCATTGATGGTATTTGATGAGTCAATGTCGTTAATTAAATATGGAAATTCACGAGAGGGGTCAGTATAATGATCGTGTTCAATACGGAAGTAGTTTTCATTGTTAAGCATTTGATTGTTTCTAAGCGTATTATAGGTGGATATCGTGAACAGGATGGCTTGATTACAGTTTGTTATTGTATTTCCGGTAATAGTGTTGTTGTTTGAGGATGCAGTGAACTCTAATCCCACTGAGCAATTGGTTATGACGTTATTAGATATGATGTTGTGTTCTTTTGAATCAAAGAGTTCGACGCCTCTTTCGGTGTTGTTTGCTATTTGGTTTTCGTTAACAAGTATATCGGTAGATTCCCAGACTGAAACACCTTCTCCATTTTCTATAAAAATATTTTTGGTTATGTTGACCTTTGAAGACATGTGGATTCTAATGCCATTTTTGTTGTTTGATAAACTGCAATTTCTTATTTCAGAATTTTTAGAGTTAACTAGGATTATTCCTTCTTTGTTATTGGTTAGGGTTAGATTTTGTGCCTTGATGTTTGTGCAGTTTATTAGAATCACGCATCCAGCGTCAAAAGGCACACTCCTGTTGTGTTGATTACTCCAGTAATAGATTGGTTTGTCGTTCACCGTGTTTGATGTGTCAATATCGTTGAAGTGGGATTGAGGTGTAATACCAAAATTGTAGTTATTATTTTTCATTTGGTTGTTTTTGAGCACGTTTTCTGTGCCTGAGAGGTAGATGCCATCGCCGTTGTTTGTTACATTGTTTCCTGTTAATGTGTTATTGGACGTTCCTCTTACGTAGATGCCTCGGGAGTTTCCATTTATGTCATTGTCAATGATTGTATTGTTATGTGATGTGAGATAGATGTAGATGGCATATTCGTAATTGCTTATTTTCATATTCTTGATAGTCACTCCGCTGGTTTCCAGTTTTATTCCATACTCAGTGTTGTTTCCTTGAAGCAAGTAACCTGCGCCGTTAATGACTACTTTGTCCCGTTCTACAATTATGCTGTCATAAATATTGTCCGTAAAACTATAGGTGTCCCCAACGCGTTGAATTTTATTTGTTCCCTCAACAAGGCCGTCAGCTCGGATGTAGATGGTTCCTTGTGCCTTCACTACTTCAATTTGTGGAAGAGAAAACAATACAAAAGAAAGAAGCAATAGAGCAAGTAAGAATGCGGATTTCAATGGTCCCTTCTCCTTTCTTTTGGATTGCTCAGTCTACGTCTGTAACTGACTGCAACGATCATAACAACAATCAGTATAATCAGCAGGGGTGTCCATGATGGAAACTCTGGAATCGTGTCAAGGTCAACGGGATTCACTAATGGGCAGTTGTCTTGGTTGTTTTCGTCGATGATGTAAGGTGTATCACCTATTCCATCACCGTTTTCATCCAGTCCAGAATAGTCATCCCAGTAGTTGCCGATGGAGCTGTTATCCCACGAGACAATATCTGTGCCCATGCTCCAAGTGTCTGGAATGGTCCCGTAGTTTATTTCGTCTTGGATTACTTGTTTAGTGTTATCAATGAACAGATTACCAAAAACAGTGTTACCAACTCCGCTGACAACAACATCGCCACCATTTGGGAAATTCAGTAACACAACTCCAACATCGTTTTGTGTGATGTTGTTACCATAAACTGTAGCGTTGCTGCAGCCTTCTGCAAATCTAATTCCCCAACTGTTGTTTGTTATGTTGTTGCTATAAACAAAGTGAGGTCCATAATAGTAAAGATTTAAGCCACCTGTGTTACCGGAAATTTGGTTTTCGCTAACAGTAATGTTTCTGCATATTCCAATGTTTATGCCATACCCGTTTTCAGTTATGTTATTTCCAGCGATAATGACGTTTTCTATATTGTAGCCTGTGATGCCGCCTTGGTTTTTGGTGATGTTGTTTCCCAAAATAAGCAGGTCGTTTCTTTGAGGTCGGATGCCCTCAGAGTTGTTTACGATGTTATTATTGATTATTTTGCATCCTGACGGATATGGCTCCGCGTAATAGTTTACGATCGCGATTGCTACCCTGCAGTTTGTTATTGTGAAGCCGGAGATGGTTATGTTTGGGGCTGCAAGCCGAATTGCGACATCATTCTCAGGGTACATGCTGAAAGCTCCAAGAATCATGGTGTTTGCGGGGTCTTCGCCGATCAGGGATAAAGTTTTGCTGATGACTATTGTCGTGTTTTCATCCACTGGGTAAATTCCATTTTTCACAAACACTGTGTCGCCTTCAGCGGCGTTATCTATAGCTTCCTGAATTGTGGAGTAATCATCTGGAACAACAATCGTCTTAGGCTCTGCTTTCACCATCCCAATTTCTGGAAGAGAAACTAGAACAAAGGAAAGAAACAGCAATAGAACAAGCATAGAAGCGGATTTCTTCACTGATTCCTTCTCCCCCGATCATGTTTATGTAGGCTACGTCTGTAAATAAGCGCTACCGCTACGACTGCAAGTAGCATAATCAGCAAAGGTGCCCATGATGGAAACTCTGGGATGTAACCAACGGGTATATATTGTTCATTTGCATTTTGGCTTTCATAACCGACGCCAGTCTCGGGAAACCCGCCTCCAATTGCATACAATGTATCATTTATAACCGCCACGCCTAATTCTTTCCGCGGCGTTGGCATTATGGTGGCATTACTCCAAACATCGCTTTCTGGATCATAGACTTGATGCGTGTTCGTGCCTAAAGCATGGATTCTTTTTGGTGCAAAGACGCCAGTGGTTGCAACCGCAGCTGGCTGCACTACTGCCGTGGGAATGTTTTTCCCGTAACTCCATGTGTCCGTTTCAGGATCATATATTTGAAAAACTCCGCTACTTCCCCAGGGGTTAGAATCCAAAACATAGATTTTGTTGTTAACCACCGCAGAAACGCAGCCGTAAACAGCAGTTGGCATTGATGCCTTTCTGGTCCATGTGTCAGTTTCCGGATCATAAACTTCAGTTACATCAGAAGGCTCTGGCCAAATTTTGAGAAAGTTTCCACCTATCACATAGATTTTGCCGTCTACGACACTGGCACATAAGTCTGCTCTGGCGGTGGGCATTGAAGTCTTGGTTCCCCAAGTGTCCGTTGCCGGATCATAAACTTGGTTTACTGAAGAATAATTCCCAGGAATTTCTCCGCCGATCACATATATTTTGTTTTGAACAACTGCTATTGCAAACCTATGTCTTCGGATTGGCATAGGCGTTTTTGTAGTCCACGTATCTGTTACAGGATCATACTCTTCATTAATATCGAGCTGGCGATCATACCCAAAACCTCCGATTGCATATATCTTCCCATCTACAACAGCAACCCCAAGACCACTTCTTGCCGTGGGCATCGGCTCCAAGGTTGTCCAAGAATCCTCAGCTGCCCTAACGGTCTCAACTTTTGGAAGAGCAACCATTAGAGAACAGAGAATCAGCAGTAGAATGAGAGTTGCCCCTTTATCTCCCACTATGGGCACCACTAATTTAATAGTTAACGACCAAGAAAAATGTTTTTATCAAGAAACTTTGACTAAATGTTTCATTTAGCTAGTCAAGAATTTTTGACTAGAACTGATGAGGGGCTTGCGCCTCATTAATATGCGTACAAGAGTTGCCGAGGATAATCTTTTGTTTAGATGTGTATTTCATTTTTCTTTTCCTTGGTGCCGCAGAAACTGAATTGTGACTAAAGTAAGATACCCGAATGCAGCGGCAAATGCAGCTATTCCATAATAGAAGTAGGGCTTCTCTATAATCTGCCACTCTACATAAGGTCTTAGGACCCCAGTCCATTCGTCTGAATCGTTATTTTTGATAACAAACCGGTAGGTGCCTAACTGATTAACTTCGACAATGGGAGAAATGAAATGGTCTATTTTGCCGTAGGTCCAATCGAGTTTACCTAATGATTTGTTTTCATTTGGCATGTAGACATCAACTTCTAAGTCGTTTGGAAACCCAAAAGGCATCAGGACAATTGCTCCAGTTGTGCGACTTGTGGTGTTTAACCTGAAATCAAGCCATAATGAGCCATTTGCTTGGGCAGTTAAGCTGTTTGGTGGGGGTTCCACTGCAAGAGTGTATTCATCGGGACCAAAGGGACCGATATATAACATTTGTGGGACTATTTTATTGCCATAAGGAATCAGTGTGAGGTCGCCATATTTTGATGTGTAACTCCAGTAATGTATTGTAACGTTAAATTCGAACGTTTGACCCGCGCCAATAACGAATGGAGTGGGATAGATACGATCCTGATTTAAGGTTGCAGTCGATGTTGGTGTTGTGTAAGTTACAATGTGAACGCTCATGGCAATCAGTGCTATCACCAAAATGAGCGAGTAAACTTGAGGTATAAATTTTGACTTTCTAGGCTTTTGGTGCGGAGATGTGGATGGGTGTTCTTCAACGCCGCTCATGAGCCGCACAGCAGCGACTCCGATGCTTGATAGCATATATTTTCCGTTTTGGTTATGCATGATCAGGTCGCCAAGGCTTTCAAGATGATAACTTAAGTGTCCACTGTCGATAGTTAGGGTTTCCAGAATCTCAGAGAAAGCTAATGGCTTGTTAGCCAGCATTCTAAGCATTCTTCTTCGAATAGGATGCTTCAGAGACGTAAAAACTAGCGAGTATGTCTCTTCTTCAATCTTGTCCTCGGCCATTGTTAACCCTCTTTCTACTGAGAGACTAAAGTGTTGAAAAAGCTTTTTGTGAAGAAACTTTTACCAAAAATAACTATAACAAGTAAAGAAACCTTTACTAGAGAAACTTGCACCTCACCTTTAGACGATAGTCCTCAAAAAAAGACCCGCCAGTTTTGCTTATTCTGTTTTGTTTTCTTTTGTGGTTGGAATTAATTAGTTTGGTTCCAATAGATGGTTTGAACATATTTGCCTTCGACTGGAAACTCGGGATCATCATAGATTATATCCAAACCTAAGCCATACTGTTCAAGGAGATTGCGGGATAGCTCCCAGATTTGTTGGGATTTTTCGTCTGGTCCCCATATGCCCCAGATCTTATCTTCGGGATTTCTCATGCCCCATCCATAGTTTTCAGGCAAAACTAGGACTGCCTCAGCTTCAACTGAACCCTGTTCTACTTCTGGGGACTGTACCACTTCATTCCAGAAACGTTCCAAAGCCATGAAATGTTCGTCTTGCAGGGTTCCGTAGGGGCCTTCCATGTCTTCGGCGTAGTTGAAGATCACAACGTATTCCGCGCCTACTTCATACGCCGTGCGCATTTGGTCGTAAATTGCTTCGCCACTATCCAAGTAAGGCGGATGATTATATTTCCAAGTTATGATTGCTCCCCATTTCTTATTCTGCATTTCTGCGGCTCCCCTTACTAGAGCTATGTCTTGGGTTAACGTGTGGTTCCATCCGAAGCTACCAAGTACAACATCGTAACCTGCCTTGTAATCAAACCAGTAAAGAGCATAATCAGCGATAAAAGCAGGAATAATTGTTTCGTTTTTTGGTCCTTTTACCAAATTTTGATGTTGATATTCAATGAACCCTTCTGCGGTTTCATCATAGGTTTGAAATGGACGAGCGTTCCACAGTTCCTCATATGTGTAAGTAGCGTTATAGTTTTCCAATATTGTGTACATCGGGGTGTCCCCAACATTTACGACAACCCAGCCGTCATGCAAGGTAACGTTGTTATTTTCCGAGTTTGTGTAGTTAACTGGGTTCTCAACTTTTGCAATAATCGTGCCATTAGGGTAGTAATCTATAATTGTATTGTAAGAGTCCACTTCATCGTTATACTGAGACTCGTAAGACTCGGATATTATTAATTCGATTTTTCCATTGGGCCAATACGTGATGGTTGTATTTTCATCTATATGACCCTGAATTTTACCGTCATGATATTTTAGAAATGAACTGCTTGTGGCATTGTCCCACAATCTAGCCTCATAGTCTATCATTTTTCCACCCAATTCATCACCATAATATACACCCAAAAACCGGTCACCCCATCGACCCTCACAAGTTTCCAACCAATTGCTCAAAAACCACCAACGATCAATGCCAAAGTAAACAATGAAGTACATATCAGAAGAAACGGCGTAATCACATATCTCATTTATTTCGTCTGGAAACTCCTGTAACGAGCCAGATTGTAAAACAAAAAGGTTGGTGTAATTTTTTACTCTGTCAATAAGTAGTTTAGCTTCCTCAGCCGATTCTCCACAGTAGGTAACCCCCACGTAGAAGGATTCTGGCTCGGAACTTGGATTCAACATAAAACTACCAATAGAAAGTAACAGAATAGCAGAAACAAATACTGCAATAACACCAACCCTGTTCAAAGCATTCACTTATTTTACAATCATTCATTTCAAGTATAAGCTTTTCATGAAAAAACCAGATATCGTTAATTTAGATTTGTTTTATGAAAATAAGCTCATTTAGCCATTATATAAAAACCCAAGTTAAACTCAGATAGATCAAAACGAGATCAGGTGTATAATTTTTGGACAGTATGAACAGGAGAAAAACAAATCCCCACTAATAATAATTTGGTTCATGGAATGACGGTAGGAGAACTCATCTCCAGAACTCAAGATGTGAACAAAAAATTTTTCTCCAAAAAATCTCAAAGATCATGGAAAGGTTCGAGTTTGTAATCTTTTTCTAACTAAAGTCACAATTAGTGTTGCTATCAAGAACAATGGCAGAATGATCCATGAGGGAAACTCTGGTATTGCGCCTGTTCCAATTATTTCTACTGTTTTGGTGCTGTGGTTGTAGGTGAAGTAGATGTATGTGTTGCTTGCGTCTTCGTTGACTGCCGGAATTATAGGATTGTCATCTGCGAGAACTGTCCATGTTCCTTCAGCCCGTAACAAGCCTTTTGGAATTGTTACATTACAGAAGCCTGTTGTTCCGGTTTCGCCGATCACATTAAACTGTATTAGGGCGTCTTTGGGGTTGAAACTAAACTCTGATGCCGTGGAGTTGCTGATTACAAAAACGTTGTATTGAGTCCATTCCCATATTCCAGCATCAAAAATCATAATTGGCGCCATGAGCGGGTAGTGGTCCTGGTTCTTCTCATCGATAGTGTATGGTGTTTCTCCTATTCCGTCACTGTCATTGTCTGTGCCGTTGTAGTTGCTCCAGTAGTTTCCTTCTATTCCATTATCCCAAATGTTCACTGCGGGAGTCGAGCCTTGGATCCACCAGGAACCTGCAACGTCGCCAACGTTGTTTTGGTTCTCAATGAAATTATTGTGGTAAATGGTGTTGTTCGGAGAGGGATAATGAGCAATATCCAAGAAAGCGGCTCCACTGAAGAATATGCCATTTCCGTTTTTTCTTATGTTGTTTCCAATGATTTGGTTAGTTGAAGAACCCCAGAATTTTATGCCGTTATTATTGTTTGTAATTGTGTTTCCGGTTATTGTCGATTGGTTTGTGAAGGCTAGAAATATGCCATCACCGTTGTTTGCGAGGTTCAGGTTCTGAACTGTTATGTTTTCACACTTAACTAGTGCAACATACCCAGCGTCGTAGGGCACAATCTTGTCTTGCTGGTTAACCCAGTATATTATTGGTTTTCCGTCAACAAGGTTTGATGTGCCCACATCATTTTCAAAGTTGGTTCCCCGAACATCGAAATTATAGCGGTTGTTGCTCCCTTCGCCTTTTCTACAATCTCTATCGCCTTGCATAAGGGTAATTGAAAATGCTGTTTAACTCTCTTGACTGGCCTGCATTGGAAAACATAGTATGGATTGACGCCGATACTCACCAGCCCGTTCAGGAGATTAGCTAGTGTCATAGGGTTGTCATTGACGCCTTTCAGCAAGACTGCTTGATTGTTCACGATAACGCCTGATTTTATCAGGTTATCTACAGCCTTGATGGACTGTTTGGTTATTTCCTTTGGATGGTTAAACTGGGTAACAACGTATATCCGTCTATCCGGAAGCGAATACCTTGAGAATATACTTAAGAGCTCATCGTCCTCAAACCGTGACGGAAATGTTACTGGCGCTCTGCTACCAAACCGCATGAACTTTAGCTGCGGAAAGTCTGATAGAATCGAAAGAAACTGTTCGACAATTTCGTTTTCGAGCACAAGAGGGTCGCCACCAGTAATTAAAACATTGTTAATCTGTTCATGTAGCTTTATGTACTCTGCCGCATCTTCGAAACGTTCAATTATTTCCTTTGTTTGCAAGCCAACCAGCCTCTTTCTGAAGCAGTGCCTGCAGTAGGTTGCACACTTGTTTGTGGCTAAAATCAAGGCTGTTTCTTGGTATTTGTGCTGAAGCCCTGACAGTTTGGTGTTTTCTGCTTCGCCGCTTGTGTCGTAGGAACCTTGAAGATTAAATTCTTTCAATGATGGAATTGCCATCTTTCTTATGGGATCATAAGGGTCATCCCAGTCTATCAGCGACATGTAATATGAAGTAACACGCATTGGATGCCTTTTTGTGATTTGTTTCAGTTTTTTCTCTTCTTTAGGCGACAAATCAATGAAGTCTTTAAGCTGTTCAACTGTACAGATACTAGTTTCCATTTATTTTCTCCCCCTCATCACTTGAATGTGAAATTCGGTTTGCAACCAAGTTAGCCTTTTCTTCGGTAATTCTGTAGAAAGTTCGTCCAATATCAAACACAAACAAAAAAATCAAACCTAAGGCAAAATAGGTAGTGATTTTCTGCAACAATGGTCCAAAATTTGATAGTTTACTGAAGAGAGGAAACATTGCAGCAGCCACCAAAAGGACTGCAACAATGCAGATTGTGTCCTTGAAGATTCGTTGTCTAGACCAGCCCTCTTTTATTCCTAAACGCTTCAAAAAGGACCCTGTTAGCCTGTCAACAACAGTTAAAGCGTTAAACGCTGCCCGAACTAGAAAAATACCGGTAACAATCAATAATCCCATCTGTAACAAAAATACATGTTCTGCGTTAACGGTGTTTAGTGTTACCAGAACAATGTAACGCGCGACCCAAAAAATCAGAGCTAGCGCCAGATTAGAAACTACTTTAGGTAATCGGTATAGAATTTCCTCACGTAAAGTATTCATATGTTTCCAATCCTAATCTGCTAAATTGCTGATGTATGTCGTGCTTTTCTTGCGCAATGGCAATAAAATGCAAATATACGCAAACGAAGTTATCCGACAGTTTTTGGTTAATTACAGCAACAACATAAAATATTCTCAGGATGGTTTATAAATCTGTGCGCACCGTGTTTCAATGTTCATAGGTTGGTGGGACAAT
>Ga0315548_1003818_pt1 | contig 11077 bp, 10 predicted proteins | sample SalMarSW160110MG_2_FD_202540 | JGI IMG/M metagenome (GOLD analysis project Ga0315548, IMG submission 202540) | Salt marsh sediment microbial communities from the Plum Island Ecosystem LTER, Massachusetts, United States - Salt Marsh Sediment SW1601-110 ... | reverse complement strand
CACAAAACTAATAGTAGTATAATTCTTATGTACGTCACATCCAAGATAAAGCATACCAAACCTCCTTTTTCTCTAATTGTAACCCATCCCTTGGGGGAGGTAAAGACACTTTTCATTATACTTCTTGTTTTTTGAATTTTACAAGCAAAAAATCCTTTTAAATCTGTGTTAATCTGCGTCCCATAGATTCTTCGAATCAGTTGAGCAGTTAAATTGTTGAGTAGTTGAGTTGTCAAAACAAAAAATATTCGTGATATTTGTGTGATTTGTTGTTGAACTTAGGTTTTCACAAAATCGATTTTTCAAGTGTGATTAGTTCTGTTTCTATATCCCCATGCTTATAGGGTTTTCGGCTTACCTCCGTATATCCCATTTTGTCCCAGAAGGGAAGGACTTCTTGATTCGATACAAGTACACCAATTCTTATCTTTTCAAAGTTTCCCCAGTCCTTTATTATCTCCTCAAGTTTATTATGAACCTGCATCCCCGATCCTTTTCTCTGATGCTTTTCAGATAATAAAAGAAGACCTAGCATAACGGTTGACTTATCTGGGAATCCACGAAGTAGAGCTATACATCCTATCATATCGTCGTTTAGATATATCCCAAAGACAAATTTATCCTTATAATCTTTCCCCGGCGCGATTGACGTAAAAAGCTCCTTTCCATCTTCAGGAGAGGCAGGTTTACCAGAAACGTTAATGCAATAATTGGGCGCTTCTTCAAGTACTCTCTGTACTTGAGCTATATCCTCTTCGCTGCCTTTTAGAATTTTTAATTCAAGTCTTTCATCTCCCATAAATAAATCTTACGGATATTTTGGAAATTGGCAAGAAAGTAGATAGACCCATGACCTATGACTCGTGACTATTTTTGTGCACTTTGTGGTTCAATAAATTGGGATGTGGGGAGGTTTTAAGTATAAATAGGGTTATACCTTGAAATGTGTTAACCAAAAATGTCAGGCATCCGCTGATATTTCTAAAACGCTTAGGAGATTTCAGATATACGCTGATATTCATCATTTAGATCGTAGGGTTCAGTTTTTAATAACAAAAAAAATCTGCAAATCCTTTTCCTATCTGAATCCCAGGCAAAAACCCTTGACTTTTGATAACAACACAATATCATTTAAGCAGTGCGTAGGTCGGCCATAAATCAGGAGACCTGCTATGCACAAGAGTACTCCAAGGGGAGGAAAAATAGAAAAACTAAAAGAAATATCATACATTATAATATCCAAGGCTTTAGCCCTAGATTCAGGGTGTTTACTTTCATATATACCCATTAGGATATAGATGTTTTATTCAATCGCACATTCAATCTTGCGTGTTATAGCAATAATCTATATTAGATTACAAGCTATTAGCGTTGAAAACATTCCAGAAGAAGGCGGCGTAATCCTGGCGCCAAACCATCCCAGTGATCTGGATTCGTTTATTCTGGGAGCTGCGATCAACAGACAACTCCATACAATGGGCAAAGAAGAACTATTCAGAAAACGCTTTGCGGGATTCATCTTTAGAAAGTTGAACGCTTTCCCCGTAAGAAGAGAAGAATTTGACAGAGAAGCCATCCGAACTGCTATTAATATCCTCAAAGATGGCCATGTAATCGATATGTACCCTGAAGGAACGGTGAGCTTAGACGGCTCTTTACAGGAGCCAAAATCGGGAACAGCATTTATTGCTTTGCAGGCAAAAGCAGCTGTTGTTCCTGTAGCGATAATTGGTTCTTTCAATGTTATGTCAAAAGGGCAAAGGTTTCCCCGACCGCATAAAGTAATACTCAAATTTGGAAAACCACTCTATTTTGATGAATATTATGGCAAGCCTTATAATAGAGAAACATTAAAAACCGTAACCGAGAAAATAATGGACGAGATAAAAATACTATTGAACTCGGATACATTATAGGAGGCGAACCATATCAGTACTTGAGAAAATAAAAAGAATTGTGGCGGAAGAATTTGACGTAAAGACAACGGAAATTTTGCCTAAAAGCTCTTTTGCGGACGACCTTGGAGTAGATAGCCTCGGCTATGTTATACTACTACAGGCACTCGAAGAAGAGTTTAATATGGAGTTTCCGGATGAAGAAACAATGAATCTTAAAACTGTCGAAGATGCCGTGAAATACATAGAGAGTAAAATACAAAAATAGATCTCTAAGGGTCAAACCTCGACAATCAATAATTCCAAGTAAAAAAAAGATTCGTGTGATTTGTGTGAAATTTAGTGAGAAGGGAGTAGAGAGTAGTACGTAGTTAAGAAAAAAATCCTTTTAAATCTGTGCTAATCTGTGGCCTATTATCTTTGTGCCTTTGTGGCTAACCAATAACCTCTCTGGTGGTATAGTTTAAACATTCCCACGATACAAAACCAGAAAACAATTAACGCCGTTCCTCCAAGTTTTTCCTTCGTCCCTTTTCTTTCTGTTTTGCCTTTGTTACAAAGAGCCCTGATCTTTTCTTTCTGTTTTTGAAATGCGATAGTAGTATTTCCGCTTCATGAAAGGGAAGAGTCACAAAAGAAAACTTGTCGAGTATTTGTATATCTTTTATATTCCGTTTAGGAATATTGCATATCTTTTTTATTAACTCTACTAATTTTTCCGCGTTCAATCCATCTTTTTTACCATGTGTTACAAATAAGCGTGTTTTACCTTTGTTGTCAACATAAGCATTTTTTATTTCTGCATAGTTTTTCTCATTTAATTCATCTTGAAAAGTATACTGGAGAAGCGCCGCAAGTATATTTCCCGGATTGTTACTTTGTAGAAGTTCCTGTGACATTTCAATATATTCTTTATGAAGTTCAGATTTTGAAATTTTTTCAAGATCCGATTTAATTTTGAGTTTTTTTGTTTCTATTACGTCTTTGATTTGTGGAAGCTTTGCCTTACGAATGTCTGTTTTCGCTGTCCTTTGAATAAATTTCAGTTTTTTGTATTCCTCCGGTGTTACGAAAGTGATAGCAATTCCTTCTTTACCTGCTCGGCCGGTTCTTCCTATTCGATGAACGTAATATTTAGGGTCCTGAGGAAGAGCATAATTGATTACATGAGTAAGATTTTGAACATCCAATCCTCTTGCTGCCACGTCGGTTGCCACAAGAATATTTATGAAATGTTTCTTGAATTTATTTAATATTCTTTCTCGTAAATGTTGTGACATATCTCCATGTAGAGCATCTGCGTCGTACCCGCGTTCCATTAGATGTTTTGCAAGGTTGTCTACATCGATTTTAGTCCTGCAAAAGACAAGCCCGTAAAAATCATCTTCGATATCTATAATTCTGCACAGGGCTTCAAATTTATTTTCAGAATTTACTTCGAAGTAAATCTGGTCGGTCTGACTGACCGTAAGTTCCCCGTGGGATACATTGAAAATATCATATTCCACCATATATTTCTCTGCTATATTTATGATTTCTTTTGGCATAGTAGCCGAAAATAGCATAGTTCTTTTTTCTTTAGCTGTGTGTTCCATAATTTTTTTTACGTCATCAAGAAAGCCCATATCCAGCATCTCGTCCGCTTCATCAAGTATTAGGTGAGATATCCTGTCCAGTTTTAAAGTACGACGTTTAAGATGGTCTATAACTCTCCCGGGTGTGCCAACAACGATATCGACGCCTTTTTTTAAGCTTCTGAGCTGTCCGGAAATTGCCTGTCCGCCATATATAGGGATAATTCGTAGTTTTTTACTTCCTTTTAGTGAATTAATTTCTTCCGCTACTTGAATTGCAAGTTCTCTTGTCGGTGTAAGTACAATTGCCTGGACGTTATTCGATCTTTCTCGAAGAAGTTCAATCAATGGAAGGCCGAAAGCGGCAGTTTTACCTGTTCCTGTTCGTGCCTGACCTATAATATCCCTTTTACCCGAGAGTAAGACCGGTATAGTTTGTTCCTGTATAGGCGTCGGTTCTTCAAACCCTCTTATTTTTAAAGTATTCAGAGTTTCTTCTGATAAGCCTAAATCTTTAAAAGATTTCATAATTTATTTCCTCTCTGATCTAACATAGTTTACGTGTACAAAAAAAAGATAACAAATATACTATATTAAAATCTTGGTTTTCTGTTTAAATTAAACTAAATACAATATAGGTTTCTATAATAATCATTTTTTCCTAATTAACAAGCCTTTTTGTTTATTTATCAACAGTATCAACAGGGTCATATCAACAGGGTTAGGCATTGAAATGGGAAAAGAAAGATATAGTCACCAGTCATTAGTCCCTGGTCATTGGTCAAAAACAACAAATAAAAAAGTCCTTTTAAATCTGCGTTTATCTGCGTCCCATAGATTCTTCGAATCAGTTGAGTAGTTAAATTGTTGAGTAGTTGAGTTGTCAAAATAAAAAAACCATTCGTGCTATTCGTGTAATTTGTTGTTTCTAATTTTTGTTAGTGGAGTTGTCTATTGTTGGGTTAGTGTGTTTAAAAAAACCACAATAAGAATTTTCGTGTGTTTTGTGTGTTTAGTGGTTAAATAAATTTTTTTAGTGTTCTTCGTGTTTCAATTAATCGGTTTCTCAAGCGTGATTATTTCTGTTTCTATATCTCCGTGCGTGTAGGGTTTTCGGCGTACCTCCTTATATCCCAATTTTTTCCAGAAAGGGAGGACTTCTTCATTCGATACAAGTACACCGATTATTATTTTCTTAATGTTTTTCCAGTTTTTTACTATCTCTTCAAGTTTATTATATACTTTAGTTCCTAACCCTTTTCTCTGATAATTTTCCGATAATAAAAGAAGTCCGAGCGTAACAGTTGATGCGTTTGGGAATCCGCGACATAGATCTATACATCCTATCATATGATTGTTTAGATATATTCCAAAGACAAAATTATCCTGAAATTCTTTCCCCGGTGCAATTGCAGCAAACAGTTCCCTCCCATTTCCAGGAGAGGCAGGTTTACCAGAAACGTTGATACAATATGTGGGCGCTTCTTCAAGCACTCTTTGTACTTCGGCTATTTCTCCTTCTCTTCCTTCAAGAATTTTTAGTTCAAGTTTTTCTTCTTTCATAAATAAATCTTACGGATATTTTGGGAATTGGCAAGAAGGGAGATAGACACATGCCTCGAGACCCGTGACCCGGTGCAAAGCATCCGCCCTTGACTTATATCAATAAAATCTTTAGAATCTAAATCTGAGGAAACGAAAATAATCAGGAGGGATAATTTGTTTTATAAACTAAAATTAAAAGACTGGATGTACCTGCTGGTACTTATTGTTTTAACTTATCTCTGGATAAATTATGACCAATTAATTCTCAACAAAGCATATCAAAGAATGATAGCTTTTCCAATACTCGGGATTCTGTTAATGACAATTTATTTCTTCCTAGTTAAGCCTGAGAGACCATCGGCGCTATCGAATACAATGGCAATAATATTGATTCCTCTGTTCATCATTCTAAGTATCGTATTACATATATTCGTTTTTAGAGACGGATTTCAAACCAAATCGATATTATTATGGGTTATGACTGCCGGAATGATTTACCTGTCAGGATACCTGTACAAGAAATTCTTTGCTCGATAATATGGGAAAAAGAGAAGATTTAATTGAAAAATTAAAGTCTATTATCGCCAACCCGGAAAGGCTAAAAGAATTTATCATTGAGAACTCCAATCTTCCCGGTCCGAGAGGCAATCTGGAACTCGCTTTTGCGCTGGCGAAAACATACGATAATTTGGATGTCCTTTTAGAGTGGCTTAAGATAACCGAAGAGCGGGCCGGCGTTAACGACCCAAAATCATTCCCTGCATTTTGTGCTGCTGTGTGTCTCGGAAAGATTTATACAAAGACAAAGGATAAAAATTTAATTTCTATATTAAAGAAACTGGCAAATGACGGAAGATGGAGAATGAGAGAAGCGGTCGCTTTCGGATTTCAAACTATTGGAGAAAATGATTTTAAAGATTTGAAATCTATATTTTCACAGTGGATTAAAAATTCCAATAATCTTGAGAAAAGGGCAATCCTTGTTTCACTGGCACATCCTAAATTTCTTAATGAAGAAAACGCGAAATTTTCACTTGAAGTGACTGATATCGTATTACGGGAGATGGACAGGGGAAAAGATTTCGATGTTTTAAAAAAGGGACTGGCATTCACCATCAGCGTCTTCGCTGCCGCGAATCCCGAACCCGGATTTAAATTTATAAAAAAATGGATAGGAATGGATAAAGATATCGATAAAATAATGAAAGAAAACTTAAAGAAAAACCGCCTCTCAGGAAAATATCCCCAAGAAGTGAAAAGTATTTTGAATTATATCTGAAAGGCTTTAAAAGCTTAAAGGAAGGTGTAATTTTGAAAAAAGCGCTGGGAGTTGTTGGAAGTCCTCGAAAAAACGGAAATACACATGTATTAGTTTTAAAAATCCTGGAAGGAGTACAAAGTGAAGGCATTTCTACGGATGTTATTTTCCTTAGCGATTTAAGTATAGAAGAATGCGACGGTTGCTATGTTTGCTGGGAGAGTGAAAAATGTGTAAAAAAAGACGATATGAGTAATCTCTACGAGAAGATTATAGAAAGTGATGTTATAGTCTTCGGCACACCGGTATACTGGTATGGCCCGACGGCTTTGATGAAAGCGTTTATAGATCGCTTTGTTTATTTTAATAGTCCTCAAAACAGAAAAAAGATAAAGGGTAAATTAGCGGTTATAGCAGTTCCGTTCGAAGATGAAAATGATGATACTGTGGCTCCGGTAGTATCATTCTTTGAAAAAAGCTTGAATTTCTTAGAAATGAATTTAATAGGAAAAATAATAACCCCGGGAGTGACAAAAAGAGGAGAGGTAAAAGAGAAAAAAGAATACATGGAAAAAGCATATAATTTGGGGAAAGAAATAGCAAAAACTATCATTTAAGGTATAGTTTTGAGGGTATAGGGTATAGTAAAAAAAGATTCGTGTAATTTGTGTGAAATTTAGTGAGAAGGGAGTAGAGAGCAGTTAGCAGTTAAAAAATTAAAAATCCTTTCAAATCTGTTTTTACTCTTTTACGAAAAAACGGGTTGACAGAAGAGAGTCTTTAGTCTATAATTATCAAACACGGTAGCTATAGTTATTTTATAAAAATTGATTTAACAATCTTGTGTTTTCGGATGAAGTACAAAGGTAAAGTAAACTATGGGTAAAAAATATCCGGATACGAAAAATATAGAGATTCCCAAAAAAACGCTTGGAAAATGGCAGAAAATAGTAAACATCCTGGCAGAGATAATGAATGTGCCTGCTGCTTTGATTATGCGGGTATTTCCCCCTGAAATAGAAGTTCTTAGCGCAAGTGATACAGCAAAAAATCCATATGAGGTTGGATATAGGGAGAATCTTTTAGGGCTTTACTGTGAGCAAGTCATACAAACTAATAAAAAGTTACTGGTTGCCGACGCAAGGGTAATTGAGAGATGGAAGAATAATCCCGATATAAAACTTGGGATGGTTTCATATTTAGGTTATCCACTCAAGTGGCCGGATGGAGATATGTTTGGCACAATATGCGTACTAGACTCAAAGAAAAATGAGTACAGCGAGTTATTCAGAAAAACAATGGTTCAGTTTAAGGAACTAATTGAATCCCATCTGGAATTAATTTTTCATCATAGAGAGGTTGAAACAGAAAAAGAGAAAGCCGAAAAGTATCTGGAAGCAGCAGGGCCTTTGGTTGTGATTCTAAACGAAGAGGGGAAAATAAAAAGAATCAATGAAAGAGGGCGCAGTATACTTGGCTGCAAAAAGGAAGAAATTGAGGGGGAAAACTGGTTTCAAAATTTCATACCTGAGCGCATCAGGAAAGATGTAAAAAAAATTTTTGAGAGATTGATGTCCGGAAATTTCCAGGAGGGGGAATTTGAGGAACATCCGGTTATTGTTGGGGGAGGAGGTGAGAAAATAATTTTATGGCATAATAATATTCTTAAAAACGAGCAAGGGGAAATAGTCGGTACTATTAGCTCGGGGATAGATACAACCGAAAGAAAAGAGGCTGAAAAAAGATTAAAAAAATCGGAAGAAGAAAAATCTCTAATCCTTAACGGGTCGCCTTTACTAATAGCCTACCAGAATACAGAGCATGAAATAATCTGGGCTAATAGGACAGCTGGTGATTCGGTAGGTAAGGAACCAGAAGATTTAGTGGGCAAAAAATGTTATGAAATCTGGAATCAAAGCGATACTACCTGTGAAGAATGTCCTGTTGAAAAAGCAATCGAAAAAGGTGAATTGGTCAGTGGTGAAATGATTAGTCCCGATGGCAGAGTATGGTTTATTAAAGGGAATCCTGTGCGAGATGAAAAGGGAAATATAATAGGAGTGATCGAAACTACAATGAACATCACAGAACGCAAGAAGGCTGAAGAAGAACTCAGAGAAACGAAAGAGAGGTACCAGAAAATCGTTGAAAATGTCGACGAATGGATATGGATTCTGGATAGGGAAGGAAATTTTAAGTACGCGAATAGAGCAGCTCTCGAAGACAGCGGGTATGAATTCGAGAAATGGTGGGGCAGGAGTTTTGAACCCATTGTTGTAGAGGAAGACCTTTCGAAAGTGAAAAAGATCTTTGCTGAGACTCTGGGAGGTAAAAATCATCACTACGAAGTTCGGATCAAAGTCAAGAAAGGCGATATTAGAACTCTTCAGGTAAATACTGCTCCTCTCTTGGAGGAAGAAGAAGTTGTCGGAACAGTAAGCGTGGGGAGGGATATAACAGAAGAGAAAGAAAAAGAGAGAGAATTAATAAGAATGGATAAACTGGAATCTCTTGGCGTTCTCGCCGGAGGAATCGCGCACGATTTTAATAATCTTTTGATGGGAATAATGGGAAATATTTCTCTTGCCAGAATGAATATCGATGATGATGAAACCAAAGAATTACTCTCTGATGCAGCCAAAGCGTCGAAGAAAGCCAGCCGTCTTACAGAACAATTACTCACATTTTCAAAAGGAGGAGAACCTGTAAAGGAGAAAACTTCTATAAAAGATATAATTATAGAATCGTCAGAATTCGTACTTCACGGATCCAATGTAAAGTGCGAGTACAACCTTTCTGAAAATTTATGGAAAGTTACGGCTGACAAAGGACAGATGTCTCAGGTTATTAATAACATTATATTAAACGCGGACCAATCGATGCCTGAAGGAGGTAAAATTTCAATTACAGGAAATAATGTTATTCTTGGAAAAGATAATAACTTACCACTACCTGAGGGCAAATATATTAAAATTAGTATAGAAGATGAGGGTGTGGGTATACCCGAAGAACATTTGAATAAAATATTTGACCCCTATTTTTCTACAAAGACAAAAGGGCATGGTCTTGGGATGACAACGGCTTATTCTATTATTCAGAAACATGAAGGACATATTAAGGTTGAATCAAAATTAGGAGAGGGAACCACATTTTATACCTATCTACCAGCGGTGGAGGAAGATAACGAAAAAAAGGAGAAAGAAAAAGAAGCAATTTCCTTTCTCGAAAACAAGAAAATTCTTGTTATGGATGATGAAGAAGTTGTGCGTAAAATATTGGGTAGAATGCTCAAAGAAAAAGGTTCTGAGGTTATTCTAGCAGAAGATGGGAAAGAAGCCGTGAAAAAATTCAAAGAGGCGGAAAACACCCCTCATACTTTCGATGCAGTTATACTGGATTTAACAATACCCGGAGGGATGGGAGGAAAAGAGACATTAAAAGAAATAAGGAAGATCGATCCTAACGTTAAAATTATAGTTTCCAGTGGTTATTCTAACGACCCGATAATGGCAAATTATCAAAAATATGGCTTTGACGGAGTCATTGCCAAGCCTTTCAATATCGGAGAACTTATTCGTGTTCTTAACAATGTTATAGGAAAGGTATAATATATATTGCTTTCTTACTTTTCCTAACCCTTATATTTTATTTGTGCTTTACGTGGTCCATCAGTGTGATGGGATTTTCCGTCCTTCTGTTTCTCATGTCCGGATTTCCCTTTCTTCGGGTTACCATAATCGGGTTTTTTGGGACTAGGTTTACCATGATCGGGTTTCTTGGGGCTAGGTTTACTATAAACAGGTTTCCTATGCGGAGGAGTTCTATAAACCACACGATAATAAGGTCTTCCTAAATTTATATCGAATAAAGGTACACGAATGTCAATTAAACTTCTGCTCGGTATCCTTCTTATAATACGCCTGGGATAGTAGCGTGTCCCGATATAGACGTAGGTGGAAGTTCTGCTATAGGAGGGGCTATGATAAATCACGTTTTCATAAACTTCTTCTTCAATAGCTTCTGCAAGACTATAAACGTACGCATCTAAGTATTCTTCAGATTCCAGGGTTATTTTATCTATAAGAAGTTCTTCTCCCGTTCTGGATTCGACGACTGTGGCTGAAATAACATATTTGTCGTCTAACTTTGTTATAGAGCCGAATATCACCTTTTCAAGACCCAACGACCTTCCATAATCGGCGGCGTAATCTTTGTTATAACATTCTACGCGACCTCTGAGATAATCCTCTATTTCATAAGGCGACACAACTTTATGATCAAAATAATTGAGTTCGCATTCCAGAAGATCATAGAAGTCTTCCGCTATATAACTTTCAACACCTGCCGTTCTAAAAGGAAGTATACCTATCTCTTCTGCGCTCAATATGCCGGGCAAAAACAAAAAAAGTACTAAAGAGTTAAATACTGTCCACTTTGCCTTTTTCATTTTGACCTCCTTTTTTTAAACTAACATTTTCTTACAATTTTTTCTCCAAACATTAAATTCTCTTTTTTCATCTTCTTTATTAATTTGACCTGACAAAATGCCCGGGAGTTCCATCTCAAAAGAGTCATTAGTCACTGGTCAATGGTCATCAGTCAAAAAAACAATAAAAATAAATCTTGTAAATCTGCGTTTATCTGCGTCCCATTATTGGGGTGTGGTGGTGAGGAATTGAGAGGTTCCAAGGCACATGGTTTACACATTGAGATATAATATTAAATTTATTTTTTATAGTTGCAAGGTTTGATTCAGGTTTAAGTGTTACGTCCATCTTCTTGGATAGCAGTTTATCAAGATCGGG
>Ga0315548_1003814_pt1 | contig 11089 bp, 7 predicted proteins | sample SalMarSW160110MG_2_FD_202540 | JGI IMG/M metagenome (GOLD analysis project Ga0315548, IMG submission 202540) | Salt marsh sediment microbial communities from the Plum Island Ecosystem LTER, Massachusetts, United States - Salt Marsh Sediment SW1601-110 ... | reverse complement strand
CCCTGAAGGTGTGCCCCTGAATCCCGTAACCGGCAATCCCGAAATTAAACCGGAGGCAAACGACCCGTGGACACCGCCGGAAGTCCAGATATGGAGCTGGGGCTCTCTGAAAGCCAGGTTCAGACAGGTCGACAAGAGTATGTCCCGACCGGGGATGCCCTGGCACTCTTTTCAAAATCCCGAAGATATTAAGCCAGACACTGTCTACGAGTTCCAGATTGAAATGCAGCCCGTATTCAAGACATTCAGAAAGGGATGCAGGATATGGCTGAAAATCGCCAGCGATGATGCTTTGTACTCCACCTGGGACAGTTCGTCAGGATACGTGGAAACACCTCTGTCTCCGGCAAAAGTGGAGATTTCCATCTACCACGACTCTGAACAGCCGTCTCATCTGCTATTGCCGGTGATACCGGAAGCTTCTGAAATCGAGCCGGTAAAACCACCCTTGAACGATGCTATTCCAGGGGCTCCACGTTTTACGGAATGATGGAATATCCCAATCAGTATGGAAACGAGGTACTATTATGAATAAGAGTTTGTCAGTGAAATCGATATCCGAACCTGCAAGGGAGACAAAGGTATGTTATGAAGCTGATGTATTGGTGGTCGGCGGAGGTCCGGGTGGAGTAGGAGCCGCTGTCTGCGCCGCAAGGGCGGGAGCGGATACCGTGCTTATCGAAAGGTATGGACACCTTGGAGGAATGGCTACGGGAGGGTTGGTTAATATCATACCAAACCTCGGTGATATTTATGGCAGGCAGCACATCGCAGGCATCGTCCAGGAAATAATAGACAGGATGGACGCAAGAGGCGCTGCTTCCTATCCGAAAAAGTATGATTGGGGCACTTCCGAAAGGAAGGTTGTCGATTTATATCTCAACGCCAGTCTGCGTCACTTCTATATACGTGAAAACAATAAACTGGGTAAAGAGGTAGTGTTGTATACTGCCCTTGTCGATCCGGAGGTACTAAAGGATGAGCTCAACGACATGATTAAAGAGGCAGGCGTTAAGCTTTACCTTCATTCCTGGGGTACTCAGCCCATCATGGAGGGAAATCGGGTCAAGGGCGTTATCTTCGAAAGTAAGTCAGGAAGGCAGGCAGTACTCGGTAAGGTGGTAATCGATTCCACCGGTGACGGCGATCTTCTGATACCGTCCGGAGCTGATGTGATCACGGGAATCAGGCGTCCCAGCAGGATTGCCAACCTGGCTTTCTGCTTCTGGATCACGAATGTCGACAATAAAAAAGAGGATGAATTCAAGGCAGCCCAGCCTGAGAAATATAAAGAACTGATGAAAGAACTTACGGCGAAACGCGGGTTTGCCGGGCATTTCCGCGGCCTCCTCAGGGACCAGGAAAACGTGATCTGGTTTCATCCTCATATACCTGCCGACGACCAGACCGACGTGGAAGAAATGACGTATGTGGATGTCGATACTAGGAAAAGAGCGCTTATCACGTGGGAGTTCCTGAAGAAATATGTTCCGGGATATGAAAAGAGCTACATTATGCAGACGGCACCGCAGCTCGGTACTACAGGCGGCAGGCGAGTAGTCGGCGAATACGTTTTAACAGAGAAAGACATGAACACGGACGAACCTTTCAAGGATACGATAGCCGTTTTCGCCAGCAATGACCGCGGCGAGCTGTCCCACCAGTACCCCAGGATGTTTATTCCTTACCGCAGTCTGGTACCGAAAAATATAGAGGGCTTGCTTGTTGCTTGTCGTGCCTTTTCGTCTGAGGACTCGGTTAACACCCATTTCAACCTGATTCCTCACTGTCTCTGCTTCGGACAGGCAGCCGGGACGGCAGCTGCGATAGCGCTGAGCAGCGGAGTGAGTGTCAGGGATGTAAATATAAAAGCATTAAAGGAAAATCTGTTAAAGCAGGGAGTGATTCTTCCGGGTTTCTAAAAGGCTGATAAAAATCGGAATCTTAACATATAACTATAGTTTAACAAGCAATAAAAACATCAGGCATGTTTATACTGCAGTTCCCAGTGTTGCTACCCGGACTGCCCGATAGGTAAAAACCAGGCGAACTTTATGTAGGATCACCTTGTATAGACAGTCTGAGTGAGGAGATACCGAATGTCATATTATGGATACGCAGGAAAGCTTCTGTATGTTGATCTGACGAATAAAAAAACCAGTACCGAACCGCTGGATATGGAAATGGCTGAAAAATATATAGGCGGCTGTGGTGTTGCCGAACGGATGTTATGCGATATATTATCACCGGATATAGAACCTTTATCGACAGAGAATCCAATTATAATCAGTGCCGGTCCCCTTATAGGCACCGGAGTCCCCGGCGCCTCAAAAATAGAAATGCATGCGAAATCCACTACTTCAGCGGCAAAAGAACGGACTAAATACTATGTGTCGCGTTCGTGCGGTGGAACCCGCTATTTCGGCAATATGATGAAGAAAGCCGGTTACGACCATATAGTGATCACAGGTAAATCTGCCGAACCTGTATATCTGAAGATAGTGGACGACGATGTGGAGTTATGCGATGCCGCAGACCTGTGGGGTAACAGGGACATCTATGAAACCACTGACGATCTTACGAGTCGTTATAAAGACAGTGGCGTAATCGCTATTGGCAAAGCGGCCGAAAACCTTATACCGTACTCGATCGGATGGATCGATAAGCAGTCACACATCGGTAGAAACGGCGGCGTAGCGGGAATGGGCTTTAAGAATCTTAAGGCTATCGTAGTCCGCGGAACCAGGAAAATAAACGTATGGGATAGAGAAAAACTTAAAACCATGACGTCCGGGTTCATTCGTGAAGCCATGAATTCACCCTTTTTTCAAATGCAAAGAGCAAGTACGACTCGCACACCTCCTCCTCAGCAACGCGAATCTTATTACCCGCCGAATATCATGAGAGATACAATGGTCGGTCGTTCGGGATGCCACAGCTGTATCTTTTCCTGCAAACCCACTCATATAATTAAAGACGGAGAATTTGCCGGTGGTATACTCGGCTCTAGTTTTCATTACGCTCTCTTTGGTGAATGGATAGGCATCGAGGACTATCGGCATGCTATGAGGTTGGTCGAGGTGTGCGACAGAGCCGGTATCGATTTCAGGACTATTATAGGAATGCTGAGGTTTACCAACAGAATATATGAGCGTGGAATAATAACCGAAAAAGATTTAGATGGTCTGGATCTAAAAAGAGGCAATACCAGTGCATTTCTAGAACTAGCAGATAAGATAATTAATCGGGACGGTATAGGTGATGTCATGGCGACGGGCTGGTTTGCCCTTGCTGACAGGTTCGGAATAGACCCGGACAGTGATGAAGACGGCTACCAAATAATTAAGGGCACTTCTACTTTTTTCGACGCCAGGACAACTTCATTGAATCCTGTAACATTTGCCGAGATAGTGAATACCAAGCCGGGTGCAGAGCTGCATCCGGTAACTATCATGCCTAACCAACCCAGTGAAAGAATCAAGGAATGGTGCCGGGGTATAGCGATGGCTCCTGAAGAGATAGACAGAATATTCAGTAATGATGAGTTTAATATCGGCAGACTGACAAAACATGTCGAAGATGCTGAAAGCGTTTACTGGGCGATGGGTACCTGTGTAACATGGTCATCCGGTATACCGCAAATCTATAGCCTGAGAACGCTGGCTGAGCTGTACACGACGGTGACCGGCATCGAAGTCACAGCAGAGGAGCTTAAGATAAAAGGTGAAAGAATCTGGAATCTGGGAAAGCTCCTTAATACCAGAGAAGGCATCGACAGGAACAACGATAAGTTACCGGGACTGTGGGCTAATGCAATGGCTGAACCGACAAAAACATCATCGTCTGAAGGTCGTCTCGAGGATTACTTTGGTCGACCAGTTAACCAGGATGGCTTTGAAGCAATGCTCGATGATTACTACGACGAGCATGGTTGGGATACCGGCAAAGGAGTACCTACCAGAAACAGGTTAATCGAGCTTGGGCTGGAGGATTTAGTTGACATGTTGGAGGTCTAGTCTTTCCTGATTAGAAGATAATGCTATCCCTTTAGGCAACCAGGTTTCCTTTGCCTTTTACTGTAACCCTCCCCTTTTACCGGATGTTATTTATTAATAACTTCTACTACTCCTCTGGTGGCATCCATTTTAATATAGTCGCCTGTTGATATTACTTCCAGGGGATTCTGATCGAGTCTATGTACCATTGGGATATCATTCATAATCGCCACCATCGCCATTACAGGCTCCACATCCACGCAAATCATCCCCGACGGCGTATTGCCTAGTTTCTTAGCCATGTTGGCAACATAGGGACCTACCGTCGAGCCTTTTCCTGTGGGGAACACGAATATCTTACCAGCAATACTCTGTCCCTCTAAATCGTGTCCCTTTGGAGCAACCGTTCCTTTCTCAGGATTGAGGTCACCTAAGTAGGAGAAAGGCAACTGAGAGACTATCGCCTCACCTTCAACCTGTCCTTTTTTCACCGTTTTCCCATGTAATATCATTTTTCTACCTCTCCCACTTTCCTTTTATTGCCGCATTTATGCAGTCCTCGAAGCTTCCATACTGAATATTAGTTCCGCTCCTCGCCTGATATGAGGCGGCTTTTGCCGAGTTCGTGGCTCCCGTAGTGGCGGGTGTCTCAAGCTGGCCGTAGGGAAAACCCATAATACAAATGCCGGTTACGATAATACCGCCGGCATTTTCAATAATCTCTACATAACCCATACGTTTTGCCAGGGTATATACCTGCTCGGCAGTAGATGCGACGAGTTTCACGCCGCTGGCAATTTTCTTGCCTTCAAGCAGCCGGGCAATCTTACCGATTTCATTAATACCGAGCTGGGGACAACCGAAGGACACGACCTGGACTTCATCCTTTTCAGCCGTGTGCAGGCTCTCCCAGCCTTCTTTGAGTTCTTTCTTGCCTATCTTAACCGTCATTTCCGGTTTCTTGTGTCCCAGAGCTTCTTCCACAGTCGGTGCTTCCGGCGTAACACCAACGATATGACACATAGCGACCGCACCTGAAACTGGTTGAGGTGTTAAGAACGACTTCAACTTATCAAATGCAACATTCTGAGGTATGCCTTCAACAACCACGTTCCTGGTTTCAGCCACAGCGCCGATATAATAACCGATTGCCCCGTAGTCGGCTTCATTAAGATTTTCCATATCAAGGTCTTCAATCTTGAATAAGACCTCCCCGTATCTGCACTCTTTTTTCAACAACAGCATATCCGGGGTCAGACCTGTTATGGCACTCACCATGGAAGCCGGCATTGCATCACGGTTTCCCCTAGCTCCGAATATCGAATTACTGATAATGATTCCGGAAGAACCAGGCCATGAAAAAACCCTTCCCGCTGTCGGCAAATTTCCTACCAGATATGGAGTGCAGGTACTTGCCGGAATAAATCCTTTTGGAACACAAAGATCCAGCATTTGTTTTTCAACCTGCTCCCCACCCTGGAGATAATTCTCCGCTACACCCATAGCCTTTCGGGCTTGAAAGGAGCCGACAGTTCCGGCATGTGTTGTCGTAACAGCCCTGATCTGGTCAACACCCTCCAGTATTTCGTTCAGCCAATCTCCACCACCCAAACCGGTATGCGCACTGTGAACATTGACAAGCCTATCAGCATCCCAGACCTCGCCATACTCGATAAGCATCTTTATCGCCTTCTGAAATCCGGGACCGTATTCACCCTGATACATCCTTTTCTGCAAATCAGTTAAGAGCATTTCCCTCTCCTCCTCATTGTTCTAAACTTAAGGAAAGTAAGAGGTTTGATTTAAAAAAGGAAGATTCGTATATTCACCGAAAATAACGTGTGAGATAAATCAACAAGATATCATGTACATAATCTTGTATCAAGTATATTGTCTTCCGAGAAACCTCTTCACTCTTTATCTGTAAACGATGTCGTGTACTCGTAAAAACTATTCTCCATTCGTTAATAAACACGGATTTTGGTAAGAAGGAGTTTCCTAGTCCAGTCCCAATCGGACTTTCAATTTATCAACGTATTCGAAACCATCCGGTTTATAAGGCGGGGGTACCCAGGGCATTTCCTTTAACGTTTGTAGAAAAGTAGGCAGAGTAATAAAAGGAATGGAAAGCCACTGGTAATTTTCCGGAAACAGATTTCTTCTCCTCATGCCGAAACCCAACCCGCTGATGCCATAGTTAATTTCACCGCTCAAATATGGATAAACAAACATCCAGGCGCATCCGACAGCACTGGAATAGCGGCTCGCCCACATCTGCCCTGTTTTATAGCTCATTGCCCTGAGCATAATTTCTGTCTGACTGGTATTGGCGAAGATAATCAGTACATCCGGGTCAAAAGAGAGCTTGCCCAAAGGCGCAAAGGTAACATACCTGTTTACATCCGGTGCTATCCTGGGGATATAGTGATATAGCCTGCCGGCAGCACGGGGGTCGCAAAAAACCCCCAGACCTGCTCCCCATTCACCATTAATGAACTGCTCTTTTATATCGGTCTGCCCCATAACATATGGTCCGGCTTCACAGGTATGATTTTCAGGACCGGCATAGAAACAGTCTCCTTCCTGTGCTTTCTTGAGCATTGCACATAGCGTAATACTCTCATCTATCAATCTGATATCAGCAGGTTTTTTGGTCAGATACTTGATACCCACAGGCTGTATCTTAAATTCAAATTCGTCCAGAATTGCCAAATCGTCCTTGTTAACCACTCTACCTACTCCTTCCATATTTAATTTCCTCTGCTAATTGATATTCCCTTAAACCGGGATTTCATAGTTCAATTAGTAACGATGAAATTAATATTTATCATCACTATTATCACTGATAATAAATGCATAATGCCTGGTAGTCAATACCCACCTGTACCTTCAATAATTTAATAACATATTAGACAGAATGTGTCATCCCGACTCCCCTTTCCCTTCATGTGGAGAGAGACTGGGCTTCAAGAGAATTCGTAATAAGGATTTATCAGGCGATTGGCAGTAACGAAGAGGAAGTTGATGGTAAGATTATTGAGCTCATGGGACAGGGAAAAGGGTCAGAGAATATTGCCAGGCTGTTATTCCCCTCGGATACTTCGTCAGCACATAGGTCATTACATTTTCAGCTAATATTGCAGGAATTCTAATTGCAGGCTAAGGTGAAACGTAACCTGTGTCAGACTCTCAGTTTAGACGACTATTCATCATATTTTATAAACTTTAAACCGAATCCTAATTTTATGATGAATTTAAAAGGCAAACCACTATGCAGGTAACAAACGCTTGGAAAGTTCAATCGAGACTATATATCCTAAAGAAATAATTTTAGATAGATTGGGTTTAACTAAAACTCCGCAATAACAATTATATGGTTGTATCTACGGGCGGTATAATTATCCTGTATGGTTTTACTTTGAAAAATTGGAATCGTTTATTGAGTTTTTATTGCGTTTTTTAAGCCACCAAAAATCAAGCTTGATTTTAGTCGGCGTGTAATGTAAGTTATACGCACGCTTGGTTGTATTTTTTTTAAATTTCGTTTATAATTCCACTGCATTTGGCCAGGATTTTGACACGAAAACCCGACGGAACATGCCTGTAAAATTCCTTGCCCCTCAGGCACAAAATCAATGGTTTCAGTGGAAAATCCACGAATCTCCTTCCTAAACCGCGTGTCGCGTGTTCGAGTCACGCCAGGGGTACCATATTAAATACAAAAACGGGTAACCGGATAACCGGTCACCCGTTTTTATTCCGGGGTTAGAACCGCGGGACTAGTAGCCCATCTTTGCCTTCATGTCGGTATCTATCCAGGTATACATGATGTACTCATCAAGGTTCGAATATCCTCCGCCACCGGTGGCACCGTAGAAGTTCTGGTACCAGGGCCACCACATGGTGAAGACATGAGGAGACGGCAGGTAGATAGGTACTGCTTGCTCAAGTTCGAACGGACCGATTTCCTTCAAGGTCTTTGCTACCAGGGCATCGTCTTTACCGATAGCTTCGGAGACTATCTTCACGGCTTCTTCAGTCTTTTCATGTTCGAATCGGCTGTAGTTCCATACGCTGCCTTTAGTCATGCACATCAATCTGAAAGCATTGCCGACATAGTCATTGGACCAGATCATTGATTCATATGTGCCGGCCTGGCGTACATTCCAATAAAGGCCTTCTTCAAGATTTGCCAGTTCCATATCGATACCTATCTTGAGTAGATACTCCCTGATAATGGAGAGGAAGTCAGAAACTGCGGCAGAAGCATCTACTCTGCAACTGAAACCATCAGGATATCCCGCGTCAACCAACAGTTGCTTTGCCCGTTCCACATCGTATCCGAAAAGATCCTGGACTATCTGTGGCTGCTCCTCAAGCGGGGTGTAAATCGGACTGAATACCGGAAGGTTGGCGTAAGGCCAGCCAAGCAAATCAGCATTACCATTATAATAGTCTTCCAGTATTTCCTGCTGGTTTACTGCCAGGTTCATGGCGTAACGTACATTGATATCATCGAACGGCAGACCTTTATCTAGTCTCGGCCAGATTAAAGTGATGCTCGCTGAAGGAGTCGCTTTCACCAGCAACTCGGGATGCTGTTTCAGTAACTCGTCTTTATCTTCCCAGGTGATACCGAAGCCCATCATATCAACCTGTCCGGTTCGGAATGCAGCCAGCTGAGTGGATTTGTCTGCAATAATCAGTTCCTTGATTCCGTCCATGTAAGGCAACTGATTTTTCGGATGCAACGGGTCATACTGCCAGTAATCGGGATTCCTTTCATATTCGATCGAACTGGCTTCAGTATAATCTTTGAACATGAAACATCCCGTACCGATGAATTGCTCCGGGTCATTACTGTCGCCGTACATCTCCACTACATCGGGACAGAGATACCAGACAAAATCACCGACAACCGTTGCCATTAGTCCCTGCCATTCCGCAGGAACTTTAACTTCAACGGTATATTTGTCAAGTGCAGTTGCTGACTTGGGACCTTTACCCAGTGCTACATAGGAATTATAAAGATAGGCATTTGTCTCTGTGAAGTGTCTCATGATATTCCAGGCAATATCCTCGGCAGTTAACTCCCTGCCGTTTGCCGGCGGTTTATCCCACCAGTGAATACCGTGACGGATGTTATAGATAAGGGTTTCATCATCCGGCATTTCCCAGCTTTCCGCCAGCTTACCGGTCAGCATACCAATAAATCCACCGAAACCGCCTGTCCAGTCGTTTTCATTGGTTCCGGCCGGACCTCTGGCCCAGTCTCCCATCAATAATTCCTCGCCCATCAGCATCTGGCTGAACATATCTCGAGAAACTGCGTAGTCCCAGCCTATGGGATCCGTACCGCGAATTCTGGTGAATGTACCACCGTATTTCGGTGTTTCAGGAGAAGCATATCCTCCTTCCTCAGTTTCTTCTTCTTCCCCGCCGCAGGATGCTATCACGAGAGATAGCACCATCAGGCAGCTTACCAGTAACCATGCAATTTTCTTAACCATGTTTACCTCCTTATAATGCTTTCCTGTTTCTCCAGTTCTGACCCGGGGAATGGAGAATAATTATAGAAAAACTGCGGGATTCTGAAAATCCTGCAGCTCTAAGGTTTTTCTGGTATAAACTAATACGTATTCATTTGTTTGTAAAATAGAAAAAAGTTTACGTTTCCGAATATAATAGTGATAAATTTACGTAATGTCAATAAGTTTTAGAAAAAAGACTGTTAGCTCAGAGGATAGAGCAGCGGTTTCCTCAACCGCGTGTCGCGCGTTCGAGTCATGACAGGGGTACCAGTTCATGACACGCAACGACCTTCTCTACCATCCCTCATTTTCTATAAAACACATAATATGTCTTTGCGGACTTTACGTATGATGGCTTTCTGAGACATAATTATACATAAGGATATGTTCTGTGGAGGGGCGAAATGACAGTAAGAGTAGGCATTAACGGATTCGGTCGTATCGGACGCTGTTATCTGAAGCGGTGTATCGAAACGGACGGGATAAGCGTGGTCGGGATTAATGACCTTGCCAATGTCGGCGACCTGGCTTATCTGCTGAAATATGATTCTTTAATCGGCTGGTACGAGGAAGAGGTCACCAACGATGAAACATCCATTACAGTAGGAGAAGAAAAAATCGCTTTCTTCTCTTCACCGGAACCATCACAAATCCCGTGGAGAGACGTCGGCGCCGACATCGTTATCGATAGCACAGGTGCTTTTCGCAGTCATGACAAGGCAATCGGTCACCTCGATGCCGGGGCGAAAAAGGTCATTATATCGGCTCCTTCAAGTGACGCCGATGTCACCATCGTTATGGGGGTGAACGAAGGTCACTATAAGCCGGAAGACCATCATATAATCTCACTTGCATCCTGCACCACCAACAGCCTGGCGCCGGTTGCCAAGGTGCTCAATGACACCTTTGGAGTGGAATATCTGATTTTTACAACCGTCCATGCTTATACTTCCAGCCAGTCGCTGATGGACACTCCGGCACGCCACAGACGCAGGGGCAGGGCAGCAGTGCTCTCCATTATTCCCACAACTACCGGAGCCGCCCAGGCTACCGAGAGAGTCCTGCCGGAACTAAAAGGCAGAATGACCGGAATGGCGATGAGGGTCCCGGTACCGGACGGTTCAATAACCGATATCGTGGCAGCCCTGAAGAAGGACACAAGTCCGGAAGAAATCAATGATGTTTTCAAGGCGGCGGCGGAAAAACCTGAGTTAAAAGGTATCCTGCGGGTGAGTGAAGAAGCCCTGGTTTCCCGCGATATCCTGGGAGATTTTCACTCGGCAATCGTGGATGCTGAAAGCACCACCGTGCTGCGACAAAGGGTGGCGAAGGTGCTATCCTGGTATGATAACGAATGGGGTTATACCTCGCGCCTAGTTGATTTTTCTCTTTTCATGGGTAAGAAAGGTATATAAAAAGTTTAGAAAAATATAAGGGAAAAACCATAAAATCTACTTGACAGGCTGATTTTCCTTGCGTTAAAATTATAACGATATATCGTTTTAACACATTTAATCCTGTTCTTTAGAGGTGATAAACATAGTCGGTAGACATCCAAAATAC
>Ga0315548_1003811_pt1 | contig 11097 bp, 4 predicted proteins | sample SalMarSW160110MG_2_FD_202540 | JGI IMG/M metagenome (GOLD analysis project Ga0315548, IMG submission 202540) | Salt marsh sediment microbial communities from the Plum Island Ecosystem LTER, Massachusetts, United States - Salt Marsh Sediment SW1601-110 ... | reverse complement strand
TGATTGCGATTCCCCTGACCGGGTGTCCCAAGCCGGCGGCGCCGTCAATCGACAAGTGGGGGGCTATCGATATACTGGTCGGTGAAATAATACCCCCGGCCGCTGACGACAGCCGAATTTCGGCCTTCATGCCCTCCCAGCCGCTGGAGAAGGGCGACGTCGTCACCTCTGAGGACGGCACCGACTACCCGATAGACCAAAACACCTGGTTTATTTTCATAGATGACGCCCCGCAGGCCTTCTATGCCCACGCCACCCGCTATGTCTTCATCGACGCCAAAACCGGCAGCTATAATGTCTCCGATGAAAGCTGGCCACCCCTCATCAATAACTACTCGATGTGGGATACCGCCGGCGTGGGACGGGGACACCTCATCGAGCTCTGGTCGGTGCTGGGCTTCCCCGGGCCTATCGCCGGCAGCGACTCTACCGCCCCCAGAGCTGACTACGGGGATGCCCCCGACGGGCAGTACGCCTACGACGGGGTCATGGGGCGCTACCCCACTTTGTTTAACACCACCAACAGCCATTTCGACCGACCCGGCGGGCATACCATCAACATCGGCGAGGAGACGCTCGGCTTTAACGTCAGCGCCGAGGTGGACGCCACCGACCCCAGCGACCCCGACGGCGTGCCCAATTTAGTCGATTCCGACAGCGACGAGAGAATCTATATTATTATGGAGCAGAGCCAGGCCAGGCTGGCCTTTACCGTGGCCGTCAGCGCCGGAGCTCCCAATATGGCCCGCTACGCCAACGCCCTGATTGACTTCGACCAAAGCGGGAACTGGAGTAGCGGCGCCGCCGGGATGGAGTGGGTCGCCGTTAACCTTAAGGTGGATGTCGCTCCCGGCACCTCTGATACGATAATGACCGACCTCTTCGCCTGGGGCAACCAGACCCCGCCGGTCTGGGCGGTATGGATGAGACTGGCCCTGACCCGGGCTAAAATCGAGGAAAGCCAGTTCGCCAACGTGGGCGGCTGGGACGGCAGCGGCCGGTTTAACTACGGCGAAATCGAGGACTACTGCGGTTTCCTGACCGATAATCCGCCGCCACCGCCTCCTCCCCCACCACCACCGCCGCCACCACCCAACGGCAACGGCAATGGCAACGGGGGACCGCCACCGCCGGGGCCGGAAAAGGGCCCCTGCGGCTACGATATAAATTATTACGTGCTTATTATTAACTGCGGCGACTGCGCCAAACATATTGCCCAGGGCGTACCCATCGCCAAGTCCGCCGCCAGCACCATGACCGGCACCGCCCAGAGCCAGGGTTATACCTCGGCAGGCAACCTCGGTCCCGGCAAACCCGGCTACAGCCAGACCAATAAGGCTAACATCGGCCAGGCCTTTGACAACCTGGCCGGCAGCGTCAAGTGCGGCGACTATGTCCTGATATATATCTGCGGCCACGGCTACTCGAATACAAAGCTTCCAGGCGGGGGCATCCAGATATACAACAGTTCGGGGGGTAAAACCAATGAGATAATGAAGCCCGGCGACCTGGCCAACCTCCTGGGTAAAATACCCCCCTGCCCCGATGAAGACTGCGAAATGCCGGGTAAGTGCTGCCACGTTAGCGTTATCATCGAGTCCTGCTACGCCGGCAATTTCAACCTGCCCGGAGTGACCGGACAGGGGAGGGCGGTGGTGGGCACCTCCGACGACACTCCTTCCCAGGGAGTCTATCCCGGCGGCGGTGTCTATACCGCCGGCCTGGCTAAAGACATGAAAGACCCCGACGCTGATAAAAACGACCCGCCCGACGGTGTTGACCCCATGGAGGCCAATGTCTCGGCCAGCGAGGCGGTGGCCCAGAACAATAAGCAGTCCGGGGGGAGCCAGCAGCCCTGGAACAATAACCAGTGGTGCGACTGCAAGTGCCCCTGCAAGCCGGGCATAGACGTCGAGAAATGGGTCTGGGACGAGATGGCCGAAGACTGGGTGGATGAGATTACCGTCTGGCCTGATGAGCTGGTTACCTTTAGACTGGATATTGAGAGCAGCGGCCAGTGTCGTGACATAGTCGAGGTGGAGATAATGGACTCCGTGCCCGACTGCCTGGAGTACGTCGGGGAGGCGGTGCTCTACGTCGGCGATCAAGCCTACCCCAGAGAACCCGGCCACATCAGCCAGGGTGACGGGGGTCTGGAGCTGAGCTGGAACCTGATGGAGATAGAGGCCCTGGCGCCGGGAGAAAGCATCGCCATTGAATATGAGGCCATCGCCAGGGAGCTGGGGGAAAATGAGAATGTGGTTGACGCCAGCGCCCACTGCGGCTACGACTACAGCGTGATTGTTACCGACCAGGACTCGGCCAGCGTCTGGGTGACTGTGCCGCAAGCCCATGATGCACCGCAAATCCACCTGGAAGGCTATTCCCGCTGCTATTATACAGACGAGGAATGTCAGCGCTGCGAAGTTACCATCAAGTTCTACGCCCGTGACCCCACCGGCGGCAGGCTGCCGGTGACCAGCATAGCGCTGAATGTGAACGGAGAGCCGCTGGTCAATATGGAGGATATTGTTACTGAGTACTTCGAGGATACGATGGAGATAGAGGCCTACTGCGGGCAGGATGTTCATGTCGAGATGATGGCCACCAACTCGCTCGGCCAGGAGAGCTACGCAAGCATTTTCGGCAACACCAGCGAAGGTGCACTAAAATAGAGGTTATAAAAATGGAAATCTTTCTGGATACAGCTAATGTTGAACAGATAAGGCAGGGGGCCAAACTGGGCGTGGTCAGCGGGGTGACCACCAACCCCAGCCTGATGGCCAAAGAAGGCACCGCCGACTATGAGGCGGTGGTCAAGGAAATCTGCACCATTATCCCCGGCCCGGTCTCGGCCGAGGTGGTGGCGGAGGGGACAGAGGCTATGATTGAGCAGGCGCGAAAAATCGCCGCCTGGGCGCCCAATGTGGTCATTAAAATCCCGGCTACCGCCGAGGGGCTGGAGGTGACATCTGCCCTGGCCAAAGAGAAGCTAAAGGTCAACTTTACCCTGTGCTTCTCGCTGAACCAGGCTCTGCTCGGCGCCCTGGCCGGGGCCGCCTTCGTCAGCCCCTTCGTCGGCCGGCTGGATGACGCCGGCCACGACGGCATGGAGCTGGTGGAGGACATCGTCGATATCTTTGAGTATTACCAGCTGCCCACCAAGGTGATTGCCGCCAGCATCCGCCACCCCCAGCACTGCCTGGCGGCGGCTAAGGCGGGGGCTGACATCGCCACCGTTCCCTATAAAGTGCTGACGCAGATGATTCAACACCCGCTTACCGATGTCGGTGTCGCCCGTTTTTTGAGCGACTGGCGGGGTATATCAAAGAGAAAGGAAAAATAGCTATGGAGGGTGGAGGTTACAACAACGTGAGCATCACCGAACTGGAAAATAAAAGCCGGGAGGAGCTGCTTGAGCTGGCCAAGGGTATGGGTATTACCAGCTGTACCGGTCTCAAAAAACAGGAGCTGGTAATGCGCCTGCTCCAGGCCAACGCCGAGAGCCAGGGCTATATCTTCTGCGGCGGCATCCTGGAGATTACCGCCGAGGGCTACGGCTTCTTAAGACAGGATAGCTTGCTGCCCAGCTCGGCGGACGTCTATGTCTCCCAGTCCCAAATCCGCCGCTTCGGCCTGCGCACCGGCGACGTCGTCGCCGGCCAGGGCCGGCCGCCCAAGAACGGCGAGAAATACTACGGGCTGGTGAGGGTGGAGGCAATCAACGATATCAACCCCGAGCTGGCCAAGAAACGCCCTTCTTTCGGGGCGCTGACGCCCACCTTCCCCGATAAACTGATTAACCTGGAGACAAGCCCCAACGACCTGTCCACCCGGCTCATCAACCTCATCGCCCCCATCGGACGGGGGCAGAGGGGGCTGATTGTATCGCCGCCTAAAGCCGGTAAGACCGTCCTGCTTAAATCCATCGCCAACGCCATCGCCACCAACTACAGCGATATCGATATCATGGTCTGCCTCATCGGCGAGCGCCCGGAGGAGGTGACCGATATGAGGCGCTCGGTGAAGGGTGAGGTGATATCGGCTACCTTCGACGAGCCGGTGGAGAACCATACCCGCGTCGCCGAGCTGGCGCTGGAGAAAGCCAAGCGGATGGTGGAGACGGGGAGGGATGTGATTATCCTCCTCGACGGCATCACCCGCCTCACCCGCTCCTATAACCTGGCCATGCCCCCCAGCGGCCGTACCCTCTCCGGCGGTATCGACCCGGCCGCCCTTCACCCCTCCAAGCGCTTCTTCGGGGCCGCCCGCAACATGGACGAGGGCGGCAGCCTGACCATCATCGCCACCTGCCTCATCGACACCGGCAGCCGCATGGACGAGCTTATCTACGAGGAGTTCAAGGGAACCGGGAACATGGAGCTCCACCTGGACCGCCGGCTGGCGGAACGCCACGTCTTCCCGGCCATGGATATCCAGCGCAGCAGCACCCGGCGCGAGGAGTTGCTGCTGGGCGAGGAGACCGCCGAGCAGGTGCGGCTCTTGCGGCGTATGGTGTCCATGATCGCCTCCGACGCCGCCAACTTCTCCGAGACCACGGAGCGAGTGCTCGACCGCATGCGCCGGACCAAGTCAAACGCCGAGTTCCTGGCTACCCTGACCAAAGATACGTAGGGGATTTCTATTAGAGAGTCTAAGAGGGGGCTTTTGCCCCCTCTTTTCTCTTGTCCACTTCGGGGTGCTGATAGATACAGAAAGGGGGACTTGACAAACGGCGAACTTGTGCTATAGTAGTTAGCGAGCGTTCACAGCCACGCTATGGGTGTAGTGTGGGGAAAATTGTATTTTAAAGGTAAAGGGGGTGATAATATAAGGGAAAGACAAGCAGTAAAATAATAAGGTTATCTGAATTTTAAGGAGGCGAAATGAAGAAAGCAGGCAAGATTATTGCCTTTTTGATAATTGTAGCTTTGATTGTGGTGCCGCTGACGGCCTGTCCCGGACCACAGGGCCCAGCCGGCCCAGCCGGCCCAGCCGGACCCCAGGGCGAGAAGGGCGAGCGCGGACCTTTAGGACCGCCAGGTGATGCCGGCGCCAGAGGTCTGAGAGGACCCGAGGGACCCCAGGGTGAGCAGGGCGAGCCGGGAGAAGACGCCGATGTGCCACTGGATGCCCAGATAGTTGTTTGCAATCCTACTTGGGAAAGCCCGTTTCATGGGTATTGGCCTGTCTGCGCCGTTGGGTATTATGAGCCTGATACGGCTTACGTGGGAATCACGGGGTCTTGCTTCCCGCCGAATAAGCTGGTGACCATAACCTACTGCGACGAGAATATATTCTGGGTAGATGAGTACGCCAACGAGTGCGGCGCATTCACTATCTGGACATATGTACCCTATGAATTATTCCTCGACTGGGATGGCGATACTATCTCAGTGAGAGCCTGGGTTGACGACGTGCTGTACGCCAACTGGCCACTGTACATCTACATGTGGCCGCCGGGGCCCTAATGCCTAAGCCTAACAAAGGGTTTGAAAAATAGCGAGTTTAGCATAGTTTTAGCGCAGCTAATTGGATATAGCTTGTAAAGGAGGTGATGCCATGATGAAAGCCCGAGGGCTTTTAAGGCCTGAGGGAGGCAAATGTAACCTGCAAACACAATAATAACCCTGTCTCCATCTGAGGGGAATTTTCCCCTTTGTGGAGAACAACATAAGGAGGATAAATTAAAGGTCGATGAAAACTAAACTTTATAAAATTTTGGGCGTGGCGCTGACGTTGGTGCTGCTGGCCAGCCTGACGGCAGGCCTGGCGACGGTCCCGGCAGGGGCTGCCTCCAGTAACCTGAAGTTTACCAAGCTGGAACTACCTTGCGTGGAGGCCTGGGGAGGCGGCGCTGACTGGGCTGGCTTTATTGACTCTGAGGGCGATTTCTGGGCGACCCCGGGAACTGACCTCGGACCAATAGCCCAGACGCCCGACGGCGAAATCCTGTTCGCAGCCGTGACCGATTACCCCCACAACCCCTGGCCCAACTGGTGTGACGTGCTGAAGTCCACCGACGGCGGCTATTCGTGGATACCAACCGGCTTCAACGAGGAGTGGTTGGTTCTCGACACCAGCGAGGTAGTGGACATCGTAACCTCGCCGGACTATTCCGAGGACACCACCGTGATCGTCGCCACCAGGTACTACGTTTACCAGTCGGTTGACGGCGGCAAGAACTTCGTCTGCATGGAGGACAGCCCGCCGTGGGCCACCATACGTGACCTAGACGTTACCCTGGACGACAGGGGGCGGATGGCATTCATGGTCGGCGGCAGGCATGGTAGCTTTGATGAAAGCGATGTCTTCGTGTTCTCCACCGACACCGGGCTGCAGTGGCAGGCTCAGCTTATCGACATCGATATTGATGAAGACGGTGTCTATGATCCTGGTGACGGCGACATCGATTACGACGTGCTAGCGTGTTCCTTCTCACCGTTCTTCGCCGATGACGGAGGCATCGTGGCCGTGGTCACCGGTGACATTAACCCCGCCGGACCTCCAGTAATGGCAACCAAGATGAGGTTCTCCATCTCCAACACCGCCGAGGGCGGCGGCTGGGGAACGGACATCATGGACGCCACCTTCGTTAACGCCAATCTCATTCCATTTGAGTCCTGGCGTGCCTGCATCGGCTTCCCCGACGACTTTGACTTCTTTGGCATTGGCAACAACATCTGCTTCGTCGGCATATACGGTGATGACTCTACTGATCAGGGCGGCGATGTCTACAAGATGCTGCTCAAGGAGGCAGGAACCTCCAAGGCGATAGACCTGGATATCAGGGGGGTACTGACCACCCTGGCACCGACGTCTACCGATATCGTCAGCATTGACGTATGCGGCGACGCCGAGGAAGCCACCATCCTGGTGGGCACCGACGAGTGCAACCTGGGCGCAGCGCCGGAGATTTTCCTGACCTACCACAGTGAGGACAGCGGCGATAGCTGGCAGTTCTCATTCAAGCCACCCACCGGCGGAGACAAAAATAACCCGGCATCCTTTACCGATGCCAGAGCCCGGGTGCTGATGGCGCCTGACTTCTGCGACACCGGCGTTGCCTACGCTTCAACCCGGGGCGACACCAGCGGCTTCTCCCGCACCACCGACGGCGCAAACTCCTTTAACCAGATAAGCCTGATTGACTACGACGAGTACTGGGCATGCGGTTACGGCTTCGATGCCACCGGCTACAACGCCGACGGCACGCTGCGCATGATTACCTCCCTTACACCCGGCCTACCGCCGCAACAGGGCGACACGGGGGCGCTGTTCGAGAGGACAGACGGCAAGCACTGGGAGAGAATCTTCTCCTATGCCAACCACGGCGTGACCAATGATCTCTGTCAGCTAATCGTGATACCCGACGCCATATTTGCCGTCGACATAGAAAACAACTGCATGTGGAGGTCGACGGACGGCGGCGCTACCTGGCCAAAGAAGATAACCACCAAGCCAGACCTGCAGAAGGTTACCGCCGTATCGGCGACGACACTCTACACCAGCCATGGTGACGGCGTTACCACCGGCGGCATCTGGTGGAGCACCAAGAGCGGCGTGGGCTGGACCAAGCCCGATGACAGCGACATTCCTAACACCGTTAAAGTAGGCGGCATAACGGTAATGGGCGACATCGTCCTAACTACCGATAATGCCGGTGCGGTCTACATCTCCACCGACGGCGGTGAGACAGTGGAGAAGGTTGGCAAGACCGATCCCGGAGTGGCGGGGTCAAACATTGTCACCGCCGACCTGGGCTTCGGCACCAACAACATCCTCTACTGCGTAACACTGTTCGCCGAGGGTCACGGCATCTGGCGCACCGAGGTTGACCTTGATACCCCGAGTGATTCCAAGTGGGAGCAGATAGACACATACCAGGATTCCACAGGTGCCGTAGTTTACAACAATGCAACCGTGGTATGCGGCTCACCGGCGATAACTTTACCGCCAGCCGGCGTGCTCTATGTCATCGACATGGCATATGTGGACACCGCTGCTGCTACCATCGCTGGCGGCCTGTGGCGCAGCACCAACGCTACCGCTGACACCGACAGCGTCCGTCCCCCCTACTTCGAGAAGGAGAACAAGGGGATGACGGGTGACGGTGACACATGGGATATAGGTGCATGGCCACCACCCGGAGGAGACGATCCCTTACTGTCATTGCTGGGCCTAGACCTGGCACCACCTTCCCTGGCACCGACATTCTTCTGCGCCAACAACAATACCACCTACGATGAGCAGATAGTGATGTTCACCGACATTTTGAACGTCGGTGTGCCGCTGGCCAGCCCAACCGCGGATGAAACCGGAGTCGGTCTGCTGCCCGAGGGCTATGTGTATCCCGAAGTTAACCTAGCCTGGCAGGAGATGGCCGGCGCTACCAGCTACCAGTACCAGGTGGCCATTGACCCAGACTTCAAGACCGTGGTGACCCCGCCTAATAGCTTCACCAACTCACTGGCAACACCACCACTGGAGCTCAATCCCAACACGACCTACTACTGGAGGGTGAGAGTGGCTAATCAGGGTAGCCTTGTCGGCGCACCGCTGATTTCGCCATGGTCTGAGACCTGGAAGTTCAAGACGGCTATCGGTGCCTCCATGGCACGACCTGACCTGCAGGCGCCATGGCCTGGCGAGCCCGATGTTCCTCTCAGCCCGACCTTCGAGTGGTCTGGTATTGAGTGGGCCGAGGTTTACGAGTACGAGCTCGCCCTTGACCCGGCTACCACTGCTGGTGGCTACTTTACCGAGCCTCTGGTGGCTCTAGTCGGCACCAACTCTCTAGTCAGCACTGCCTGGAAGTGCGATATGACCCTTGACTACAATACTCGCTACTACTGGCATGTGAAGGCTATTGGTGTTGATACCGATACCCCGTGGAGTGATGTTGGTACATTCACCACCATGGGCGTACCGCCAGAGCCTCCCGAAGCACAACCACCGGTCGTGATACCACCAGCCGAAAATATAACTCCGGCCTGGATATGGGCCATAGTTATTATCGGCGCCATATTGGTGATTGCGGTGATTGTCCTGATAGTGACCACCAGGAGAGTACCCTGACGGTACTAACCTTAAGGGCTCTAAAGGGATAACGCCTTAAAAGCCAATACCGGAAGCCCCCCGCAGTGCGGGGGGCTTCCTCTTTTCCCCAACTAGAACATTATTCTAGGACTTCTGTCCAAAAGGTGACTAGAATTTGCCATATGGCGAAAGCAACGGCGGTAGCTCTGGTTTTTCTCCTGCTAATACTAAGCAGCTTTACCACCCCGACTGCGGCCAGCCCCGACTTGTTAGAATGGACGCGGGTTAATATCCCCACCGATGGCGAAAAGGGGGACTGGAGGCTGGGGTGGGGTTCCGACATCCAGCACCTGACCGCAGCCGGTGACGGCACCCTGTACGCCTACGCACGGGGGCTGGACTATTCCCTCTATAGCTCGGATGACGGCGGCTATAGCTGGCAGGCTATGGCTGAAGTGGCCGATGATATTGTGGCTATCGCCATTGCCCCTGATGACAGTGATATCTACTACGCCACCGCCTCCCGGGTATATCAATCCGACGACGGTGCTGAGAGCTTCCTCCCCCTGCCGGAAAGCCCGGGCGGGGCGGGGGATAACGATATAGAAATCACCTCCCTGGATGTAGCCAGGGACTTTGACGAACCGGACAGCAACATCATCGCCGTGGGCACCAGAGACAAAGACCCGGGCCAGTCCGGCGGCGTCTACCTGCTAAAATCCGACAACCCCCTCGCCTGGAGCGATACCGGAGTGGGTAACTACGATGTCTATGCCGTCGCCTTCTCGCCCCACCACACCGACGACGGCCAGCTGGTGGCGGTGGTCACCAACGAGATTGATACCTTCGTTACCAGCAAAATCGTTGACCAGGATTGGGGTGACACTATCGGCGACGCCCAGCTGAACCAGGATAACTCCATGACTCCGGCTTCGGTAGTGGTGGATAGCCCGGCCGCTATCGCCTTCCCCGGCGACTACAACAGTGAGGTACCCGGCAGTGACTGCGTGCTGTTTATCGGCATCGACTCCGGCAGTGACGACGGCGATGTTTACCGGATTGAGGAGAAGGCGGCACCGGGAAAGTCACTGGCTATTGACCTTGACATCGGTGAGGCTGATTACATTGACAATGTTGACGTTACCGGGCTGGTGGTCAGCGGCGGTGCCGACAGCGCCTATCTTATCGCCGGCGCCGCCTCCAGCACCGATGTCTACCTCAGCCGCGACGGCGGCCAGAACTGGGAGAAGAGCCTCAAACCGCCCACCGGAGAGGGCCAGACCTACCCGCTCATAGCCGGCGAGCTAATCTACGCCGCCACCAGCGGCACCGAGAGCGCCTTCTCCATAAGCCGGGACAACGGCCTCAACTGGAACCAGATAAGCTTCATAGATAGCATCATCGAAGATATCGTTGGTCTGGCGCCGTCCCCCGGCTACAGCCAGGACAACAGCCTCTTTATGCTCACCTTCTATACCGCCGGTGAGCACAGCCTCTGGCGCAGCCTTAGTGACGGAGATGAGTGGGAGAGAGTCTATAGCAGTGCCCTGGCCGAGGTGGACGAGATTGACCGGGTGGCCCTCTCCCCGCAGTACGGTAAAGACAGCCAGGTGGTCTTCTTGACCGGCTTTAGCAACGGCAAAACGGCGCTATGGAAGTCCGCCGATAACGGGCAGAGCTTTAAGCGTAAGACCAGCCGCTTCCCCATTGACTGCTGGGCGGTGGTTGATGACGACCGACTGTTTACCGGCAGCTACGACGGCACCAACGGGCGGGTTTACCTCACCACCAATAGCGGCCTGAGCTACTCCGATGGGGAAGTCGCCGGCAGTCAGCCGCTGAACTCCATCGTATTATCGCCCAACTATGAACAGGACGAGACCATCCTAACCGGCAATAAGGACGGCTGGGTACACTGGTCCCAGGATAACGGCGCTTCCTTCGAGCCCCTGCCGTCAGAGGCCGCCTTGAGTCCCTTGAGCGGCGCGGTAACCGTCGCCTTTGACCCCGGCTACAGCCATAATAACACCGTCTACGCCGCCGGCGACACCGAGGGGG
>Ga0315548_1003808_pt1 | contig 11103 bp, 8 predicted proteins | sample SalMarSW160110MG_2_FD_202540 | JGI IMG/M metagenome (GOLD analysis project Ga0315548, IMG submission 202540) | Salt marsh sediment microbial communities from the Plum Island Ecosystem LTER, Massachusetts, United States - Salt Marsh Sediment SW1601-110 ... | reverse complement strand
GTAGGTAGTTGCAGGGTATAACCGAGCGCTACATTTCCTCTGGGGATAATGGAGACCTTATGCACCGGATCACAGTTGGGTAGAAGCTTGGCTACCAGTGCATGCCCGGATTCGTGATAGGCCACAATCTCTTTCTCTTTGTCGCTCATCAAACGACTTTTACGTTCCGGTCCGGCGATGACCCTGTCGATGGCGGCTTCAAATTCTTCCATTTCAATCGCTTTCTTATTCTTTCGGGAGGCAAGGAGTGCCGCTTCGTTCACCATGTTGGCCAGATCGGATCCCAAAAATCCGGGGGTCCTGCGGGCTAACACTTTTATATCTACTCCTTCTGCCAGGGGCTTGCCCCGGGCATGAACTTTCAGGATCGCTTCCCGCCCGATGATATCCGGTCGGTCGATAACAATTCGTCTGTCGAATCTACCGGGTCTTAAAAGTGCCGGGTCTAATATATCCGGTCGGTTGGTAGCGGCAATTAAGATAATCTCGGTAGTCTGGTCAAACCCGTCCATTTCCACTAAGAGCTGGTTTAAGGTCTGTTCCCTCTCGTCATGGCCACCGCCTAATCCTGCACCACGGTGTCTGCCTACGGCATCGATCTCATCCATAAAGATGATACAGGGGCTGCTGGCCTTGGCCTGTTTGAATAGATCGCGTACCCTGGAGGCTCCGACACCCACAAACATTTCTACAAAGTCAGAACCGCTGATACTGAAAAAGGGAACTTCCGCTTCTCCGGCTATGGCCCGGGCAAGTAAAGTCTTTCCGGAACCCGGAGGGCCGTAGAGCAAAAGACCCCGGGGGATCTTGGCTCCCAGTTTCTTGAATTTGGCCGGGTTTTTCAAGAATTCGATGACTTCTTCCACTTCCTCTTTGGCTTCATCGATACCGGCCACATCCTTGAAGGTGACTTTGGGGACATCATTACTCAGGCGCTTGGCCTTACTCTTACCGAAGGACATGGCACTGTTGTTTCCACCTTGCATCTTTCTCATTATAAAAATCCACACACCTATAATCAAAAGGATAGGAAAAAGAGAAGAAAGCAAACTCATCCACCAAGATGGTTGTGCTGGTGGTTTCGCGTCTATTACGATATTTTTATTTCGAAGAATATTCATTATCTCCGGGTCATCAGGGGAATAAGTGCTAAACTCCTTACCGTTGGCAAAGCGACCACTGATGGTCTTTCCCATCATGGTTACACTTGTGACATTATTTGTCTCAACTTCTTTTAAAAATTGAGAATAGGTAAGTTCCTGAATGGTCGTCGATAAAGGATCGAAAAGCGAACTGAGAATGGTAACTGAAATAACGAGAATCAGTAGGTATAGGCCTATATTTTTATAGTATTTATTATTTTGTAAATTCCTTTTATTAAAATCAGGTAATTTTGCCAATCATATTTCTCCTTCCAATTTTATGGTACTCTTAGTTATTATAATTAATAATATTCTTATTGCAAATTAATTTAATGCTTTTTGAAAAAAAATTTCTAATTAAATTTAAAAAAAGCCAAGTACCCCCAGGAAACAAGGTGATTATTCAAAAATAAAGTAAATACTTCCTGATTTTAAACCCCAGGATATTGACTGGCTTTTTATTTTTTATTTATTCATACCGCAATGCATCTACTGGATTCATTTTTGCCGCCTTCATTGCCGGATATAGACCAAAGAAGATACCAATAAATAGAGCAAAACCAAAAGCAAGTACGACGGAAAGAGGCGCAATAACCATAGGCCAATCACCATATTGGGATAAAAAATAGGCCGCTATCCAGCCAAATCCAATGCCTAAAATTCCGCCGAAACTGGTTAAATTTAATGATTCCATCAAGAATTGAAATAAGATATGTGTATTCCTGGCACCCAGTGCTTTTCGCACACCGATTTCCCTGGTCCGTTCGGTTACCGAAACCAGCATAATATTCATAATGCCAATTCCACCAACCAGAAGGGAAATAGCAGCAATTCCACCAAGCATGATGCTCATGGTTTCGGTAACTGAACTCACTGTATCAAGTATCTCGTCTTGACTGATAATTCGAAATTGTTCCTCATTTTCATCATTTAAAAATTTAGCCATAAAATTTTTCAGTTGATTGACAGCAGTGGATGCTTTTTCCGATGAGGCTGCTTGTGCAATATAGGAAGTGACGAAATCACTGTTGGTCAATTTATCCATCGCAACGGATAAAGGAATGTAAGCCCGGTCATCCAGGTCTCCGCCCATGGAACCGCCTTTTTCCTTCATAACACCAACTACATCAAACATATAGACCTGCTTGTCGTAGTTCACTTTAATTCTTTTGCCAATAGGATTATCATCTTCGAATAAATCTTTAGCCAGTTGAGAGCCCAATACCATGACCTGTCTTCTTTCGTCATCATCATTCTCACTGATAAAATTACCTCTATCCACTTCATAATTATTTACTTCGGCATAGTCGATATTGGTGCCTAAGATAGTAGTATTCACATTGATATCACCGGAAATTAATCTACCGCTAACCTGCTTCACCGGAATCACTTTTATGACCGAAGGACAAAATTTTTCTATATAATCGGTTAATTTCAAAGAAAATTTTTCCTGAGAGCTTACACTGCTGATTCTTCCTCCCTGTCCTCTTGCTGTTCGGGGATAAACGGTAATCATATTGGAACCAAGATTAGCAATACGAGAAGTGACTTGCTGGGTTGAACCGGTACCTACAGAAACAATGGCAATAACGGCACCTACGCCAATAATAATTCCCAACATGGAAAGGAAGCTGCGCATTTTATTGGCCCATAAACTTTCCAGAGCAATTTTTAAGCTTTGCAAAATCATGTTATCACCTCATCTCTATCGATTAAGCCATCTTTTAGATGAATCACTCGCTGGGCATATCGGGCGATTTCCGCTTCATGGGTCACCAAAATAATGGTATTTCCTTTATCATGCAATTTATCAATCATTTTCATAATATCCTGACCGGTTTTTGAATCCAGGTTTCCGGTCGGTTCATCTGCTAAAATAATAGAGGGACGGTTGACTAATGCCCGGGCAATAGCTACCCTTTGTTTCTCGCCACCCGATATTTCATTGGGTCGATGATTTAATCGATTACCTAATCCTACTTCCTCCAAAGCTTGAGCAGCAAGTCGTTTTTTATTTTTGGAATGAGTGTCATTATAAGTTAAGGGAAGTTCCACATTTCTTAAAATAGTTGTTTTGGGTAGTAAATTAAATTGTTGAAAGACAAATCCAATTTTTTGATTACGAAACAGAGCCAATTGATTGTCGTTCAGTTTACTAACATCCTGACCGGATAGAAAATATTTCCCTCCTGTAGGATAATCTAAGCAGCCGATGATATGCATCAAAGTTGATTTTCCCGAACCGGAAGGTCCCATGATGGAAACAAATTCTCCGGTATTAATTTCGAATGACACACCTCGTAAGGCTTCAACATTTACCTTTCCTACATGATAGGTCTTCTTTAATTGTTCAATTAGAATTAGTTTAGACATATAGCTTTACCTCTTATCGGTGCATCATAGGTATGGGAAAACCACCCCTATTAGGACCTCTGTTATTATCAGAATTGTCTGTAGTCATCTGGTAATTATTGACAATAATTTTGTCTCCCTCTTGTAATCCTTCGATCACTTCCAGATAATAGCTGTCACTGATTCCGGTTTTGACCGGAGTCGGTACTGCTGTATTGCCTTCAACTTTTAAGACCATCGAACCACGTCCTGTTGTTGAGACAGATGTAATCGGAATGCGCAAAACATTTTCCGCCGAGCTGACAATAATTTCTGCTGATGCTGAAAATCCGGGTTTAAAGAATTTCGATACTTCATCCATTCGAATGGTCACCGGCACCGTTACTACATTACTTTCAGCTATGGCATAATCTGCCACTTCCGCCACTTTTCCGGTAAAAACCTCATCATCCAAAATATCCAATTCTACTTCTGCTTCCTGACCGACTTCAACCTCCATGCAATCCACTTCACTGACTGAAACTTTAATTTCATAAGCAGTTTCGTCAATCAGGTAAATAATATCATCAGTTTTTTCAATGTTATCTCCTTCCTCGACATAAATCTTGATAATTTTACCAGAAAAAGGAGCTCGAATGGTCTGTGCTTCAAGTTTTTCCAGAGCTAAATCCATTGCCAACCTTTTTTCTTCTTGTGTGAGGCTAGGAGAACCATTAATTTTAGACAGCTCGTATTCATTTTTCGCTTTTAGGTAATTAAAATTATCCTCTTTGTCTTTTAAGTGAACCAATTCTTGTCCTTTTTCCACAAATTCACCGGCATGTACCAGGATTGCTTCAACGGTACCTCCTGTTGTTCCACTGGTTTGCAAATTGAGATTAGCGAAATTCACCGGCTGGAGAAAACCACTGGCAGGAACTGTATTTTTTAAATTTCCCAATTCAACCTCAATCACTGATGCCAAATCAACCGACTGAATTTGATTTTCAGAATTTGCTTCCGTACTGGATTTGGATTGCCAATAATTGAAACCGAAAAAACCACCTGTCCCCAAAATTAACATGGCAATTACCCATAAAAACCATTTCTTTTTTCTCACTCATCTGTCCTCAACTTTCCTTGTGTTATATACCTAAAAAATGTGCTAATCTTAAACGATTAACCAATAATAAATCCTGAGCTTCTTTAACTTTCAGTTCTTTTTCCGCCAAGGCAATTAGCTGATTTTGCCATTGGGTAGAAGAAATGATCTTTTCCTGGTACTGTTTTTCCAAAATATTTTTTGTAGATTTTTCTTTTTCTAAAGCAGCTAATTTTGCCTGTAAATTAAGTTGATAATATTTGTCTTGATCCATTATTTGATTCATTTCAAGTTGTAATGTTTTTATCAACTGGTCGAGCTCTTTTTCTTTTTGAAGAATGGTTGCTTCAGCTCCTTTTTCTTTTAATTTTTGTGCTCCTCCATCGGTAAGATTCCAGGATAAATCTAACATGGCATACCAGGAATTGTCGGAAAGTTCATATCCCCCAGAAAGATTAATTTGTGGTTTACCTTCATTTTCCGTCCATTTTGCTTCTTTTAAAAGACTTTCTTTATCAATATAAGCATTCTTTATTTGATAATGTTTATCCAATGATTGCTTGAATAAGGTTTCTTGTTTTTCATTTTCTAAAGTTAATTGCCCCATATTTGACCTTAAATTATCTAAATAAGTAGGTTCTCCCATGAATTGAACCTGAATATCTTCCGATAGCTTCAATTCCAGGTACCACTCTTTCTGTTGTTGAACAAGAATTTGCTTTAAATTAAAGAATTGATTCTCAGCTTCCATTAATACAATCTTTGCCTCAGCTTCCTGCTGATAACCGCCTTCACCTAAGCGAATCTGTTGCTGTACTCTTTCTAACTCTTCAGTAGCCAACTGAAAACTTTTTTCGGCAAGACTAACTTCTTCTGTTAAGCGGACAAGGCTTAGATATCTTTCGATAAAATCAATTTGTTTTTCAACTTCCTTCCAGGCTAATTCTTCGACTTTCTTTTTTATATTGTTTTTAGTTTGGAAGATTTGTTGTTCGCTCTGGGTATAAGAATCTGGGAAAATTTGTTTTTCGAGTTGGATGCCTGCGTTAGCACCTTCCACGACTTCCTCGAAAGATATATCTGCAAAATCATTTTCATTCCAGGAGATATCTGCTGAAATATTTAAATCATCTGCAATCGTTTTTTCAACTGAAAGTGTAAGTAGACTGGTTTCGCTGTTTCCTCCTCCAAAATCCCATATCGGGGTAACATCTAAATTAACCTGAAAGGCATTACCTGCATCAAGTATTTCCAAATTTCGTTCTAATGTCTCGATATTATATCTGATTTCCTCTAAATCGTAATTATGCTGTATTCCCCAATCAATAGCCTCTTTCAAATTTATCTCTTTGGCCTGTAAAACCCCAGGAAGGAGTAAAATAATTGTTATAATGATAGCTGATATAAACCGAAATGTTTTTTTGTTAAATTTCATAATTATATATCTCCTTTATTCAAATTTCCCATGATGGATTGTAAATTGAGTAGGGCATTGTAATAATTACGAACTGAGGAAGCTATTCGATATTCTGCTTGAAGAACACCTATATTAGCAGATAGTTCATCATCTTTACTTGCCAATCCTGCCTTAATTTGATTGCTGATGATCGTATTATTTTCTTTTATTTGATTTAAGCTATTTTGACTTGAGGTAATATCATTTTTTGTTTGTATATAATTTTGCCATTGAGATTGTATCTGATAATCCAGATTTTGTTGGGCAATTTGATAGTCCAGCTTTGTTATGGCTAAATTGTTTTCTAATTTGTTTAAATCTATCTCCGGAATATCCGAAACCTTACTTTTCTCTAATTCCAGGCTGGCCAAATCGATTTCCAGATTGTTCATTTGCAATGATACACTGTTTTGTCTTCCCTTTTGTAATGCTTCATCTAATCCAATTTCTTTAAAATCAGGGACATTTATTACAATTAACTCAAATTGGCTTTTTGAATTTAATCCCAGAGTTACCCGAAAATTTCCCAGCAATTTTTGATAGTCTAATTTTGCACTTTCAAAGGAAAATAGCGCATCATAATATTCATTGCTCTGTTCCAGGACATCCAGTTGAACTTTATATCCGGCTTTAACCTGAACTTTTATATCTTCCAGGATTTTTTTTTCCAGCTCTGACTCTTTTTCTTTAACTTGTAAGTCTTTTTGAGTTAATTTCAATTGGAGATATTCATCAATGACTTGAATAATAAGGTCTTCCTTTTTCTGTTGGTATTGCTCTTTTTCCTGGATGAGTAATAATTCGGATTGTCTTTTTAATAAGTTAGATTGGGTTAATAAATTTTCAGCTTCCTTCCTTTTAGCATCGATTTCCGCATTTTCCAACTGATGACCCGCTTTCTGGAACTCAAGATTATTTGTTAATGCCATTTCTACGGCTTGAGAAAGACCCAGCTTTATAGTTTTCTGAGCAGTAATCTGAATATTTCCTATCACCATAATACCAAATAATAGAAATGCAAGGATAAACAGTTTTTTATTCATGATTTACCTCCTGATAAAAATAAATTTAAGGATATGATTATTATTTTTTCTTATTTTAATATTATAATCTAAAAAATTTATAAAACAAAAATTAAGTTTTTATAAAATGAAAATTAAAATTTTATTAACTCTTATGTTGTGGGAACGGTTCTTCTGATAATACAGATTTAATGATTAAATAATTCATTAATTTAGAAACTTTTTCTTTTAAAAAGAAGGATTTTTTAGAATCTTTGTCGAATTAGTTTTAAAAATAGAAAATAGAAAACTTTCTTTGAGAGGACAAAAAAAAGGAGGTTAACATGTTTTGGGGAGTATTAGTCGGAATTATAGCTATGTCCGTTTTGGGTTTTATTCCTTTATTCGGTCCGCTTCTTGCTGGCTTTATCGCCGGTATAATAGTTAGAGGAACAGGGAAGGGTGCATTAGCCGGTTTTTTAAGCGGGAGTTTCGGAGGAATATTGGCATTAATTATCCTCCCTAGTTTAGGTGGTTTTGTAGGCACTGTTTCGGGTGGATTATTTGGAGGGGCATTAGGTGGAATGGTCGGAGCAATATTAGGAGGAGGAATTTTTATATCTACCCTTTATTTTGGTTTATTAGGATTAGTCGGTGGGGCCTTGGGAGGATTGGTCAGACCCAGGTAAGGCAAACCCCTAGCCATACCTCTGTGATTATCTTTTGAAAATGTCGATTTTATTTTTAACTTCATTTGCGTAAATGAATCATCGTGTATAGCTTTTTCTTACCATTATTCGAAACAGGTAAATAAAAAATAATTGAACCATCGGTATGCTATTTATATTATGATATAATGTATTGCCATGAGTTACCATAAGGAGAAAATGATATGAAATATGATTTTGATTTGATCTGTATTGGGTTAGGTCCCGCCGGAATGGCTATTTCTGTCATGGCCGCTGAAATGGGTTTAAAGGTCTGCGGTATCGAAAAGAATAAAATTGGCGGAGAATGCATGAATGTCGGTTGTATTCCTAGTAAGTCTCTACTTAGGATTGCCAAATACCGGCATGCATTTTTAAAACTGAGTGAAATGGGCTTATCGAAAGGGTTAATGCCGAACATCAACAGTCCTTTCTCAAAAATAAATAATTATTTAGATTATATCTCGGAGAAAAAAACATTAAAGATGTTTGATAAAGTGGAGCTCTTTTTAGGCAAGGGAGAGGCAAGCTTTATCGATTCGCATACGGTTAGGATTGGTGATAGAAACATTACCGCTCAAAGAATATTTATTGCCACCGGAACTGAGCCTCTGGTCCCCCCGATTGAGGGTATTTCAGATATAGATATTCTGACCAATCAAAATATATTCCAGTTGACTAAAATTCCCGAGAGCATGACGATAATCGGTGGAGGTGCCGTCGGTTGTGAAATGGCCCAGGCATTTACCCGACTTGGTACGAAGTGTACTATTGTACAGATGGATGATTTTCTTATCCCAAATGGGGATAAGGAGACCGGGGATTTGCTTAAAGGTATTTTCAATAAAGAGAACATCGAAGTTTATAATTCAAAAAAAATAACCAGCATAAAGAACGAGAATGGAAAAATATCTTTATTTACGGAGGACGGAATTTGCCTTAAATCAGAAAAATTACTTGTAGCAGCCGGAAGAAAAATTATTCTTGATGTCTTAAAAGTTGAAAATGCCGGAGTCAAATATAGCAAGGGCGGGATAGAAGTTGATCCCGAATATAAAACCTCGGTTAAACATATTTACGCTGTAGGGGATTGTAATGGTGGCATGATGTTTACCCATGCTGCCATGCATCAGGGGATGTTTGCCATTATGAATGCCGTAAGTCCTTTTGCAATCTTTAAATATAGAAATTATGTAATTCCCTGGACTGTTTTTACCGAGCCGCAAGTTTCCTTCGTCGGCATGAATGAAGAGGAGTTAAAGAAAAAAGGAATTAAATATAAAGCATATATTGCCAAATACGAAAATTATGGTGCTGCCATTGCCGAAAATGTAAGTGTTGGTTATGTTAAGGTATTTGCCAATTCTTTGGGTAGAGTCTTTGGTGTAAGTATTGTTGGTGACGGTTCAGGAGAGATGATCAATGAATGGGCACTAATTATTCAGAAAAAAATCAGATTGCATAGTGTGATGTTTTTAGCACACTCATTCCCCACCATGGGTTTCTTGAGCAAACGAGTGGCGGAACAGTGGATGATGGAGAAAATGAAGAGTAACCTGGTGAAAAATATATGCAGATTTTTTTACAGAAAATTATAGTGAGAAAAGTATAAATGAATATACTCATTCAAAAAATTAGAGAAGCGTTAAAAGAAAATATTGATGAAAAAACTCAAAAAAATTCTCAGCGATTTTTTAAAGAGGAAGTCAAGTGCTATGGTGTAAAAACTGCAGAGTGCACCAAAATTGCCAGCCAATTTTGGAAAGAAGTGAAAACTTTAAAAAAACCGGAAATATTTGCTTTATGTGAGTCACTTCTTTCTTCGGATTATTGCGAGGAAGCCTATATGGCTAGCTCCTGGTTACCCAAAATGTCGAATCAGTTTGAACGGGATGACTGGGGAATATTTAAAGGTTGGATTGAAAGGTATATCAATAACTGGGCAAAGTGTGACACATTTTGTAACCATACTGTGGGAGATTTTCTCATGAAATATCCCGAATTTATTAATGAATTGAAAGAATGGACCCAATCAAAAAATCGCTGGCTTAGAAGGGCAGCAGCCGTTTCCCTTATTGTTCCTGCCAAAAAGGGTTATTTTATGAGTGATGTTTTTGAGATTTGCGACCGATTACTTTTAGATCAAGACGATATGGTTCAAAAGGGCTATGGCTGGTTGCTTAAAGTTACAAGTCAAGTGCATCAAAAAGAGATTTTTGATTATGTGATGAAGAATAAAGAGGACATGCCCCGTACTGCTCTTAGATATGCCATTGAAAAGATGCCCCAATCCTTAAGGCGGGAAGCGATGAAACGATAGAAGGTTAAAAGAAAGACAATCTCCACACTGTACCATACTTATGGGGCAAAGATTGAGAGATAGAGAATGTGAGTTTGTCTCTAATAGTAAGTATGGTACAGTCCAATCAAAGAAATCTTTGGTGAGTATAGGACAAGGTTACTATTGGGTAACCAAACATTATCCATCGAATGTTTTACCCGGATGGAAAAAGGGCTTAAATTTCTTCTTCTTGGAATAGTAGGTTTATGATAGAATAGAAAAAATAATCCTTGGGAGGTTTAAATCATGTCACATATGGTTGGGAAATCGGCTTATAAAAAATTAGAGGAAAGGCTCAATAGATTTCCTCAGGGAGCTCCTCCTTCTGAGACACTATACCGGATATTAAGTCTCCTTTTCAATGAAAAGGAAGCAGAGTTGGTCTCTCAACTTCCCATAAAACCTTTCACCGTTAAAACAGCCAGTCGAATATGGAAATTAGATATAAGCGATTCCGAAAAAGTATTAGATGAATTGGCTGGGAGAGCCATTCTCTTCGATTCTGACCATAACGGAATGAAAAAATATGTTCTTCCACCCCCCATGGCAGGATTCTTTGAATTCTCGATGATGAGGATCAGAGAGGATTTAGATCAAAAACTGCTTTCAGAACTCTTTTACCAGTACCTCAACGTTGAGGAAGATTTTGTGAAGGATTTATTTTTAGGTAGCGAGACCTTACTGGGAAGAACTTTCGTGCAGGAGAAAGCCCTATCCAAGGACAACCTGATTTCCATTCTGGACTATGAAAAAGTAAGTCATATTATAGAAACCGCATCATATATCGGAATCAGTATGTGCTATTGCCGGCATAAAAGGAAGCATCTGGGAAAGGCATGTAATGCTCCTATGGATATCTGTATGACCTTCAACAATGTCGCTAAATCCCTGATAAGACATAATTATGCCCGAAGAGTAGAAGCCTCAGAATGTATGGAGCTGTTACATAAGGCTTATGAATACAATCTTGTTCAATGTGGAGAAAATGTTAGGAACAAGGTTAGTTTTATCTGCAACTGCTGC
>Ga0315548_1003806_pt1 | contig 11107 bp, 11 predicted proteins | sample SalMarSW160110MG_2_FD_202540 | JGI IMG/M metagenome (GOLD analysis project Ga0315548, IMG submission 202540) | Salt marsh sediment microbial communities from the Plum Island Ecosystem LTER, Massachusetts, United States - Salt Marsh Sediment SW1601-110 ... | reverse complement strand
GGCCTCAAAAACCCTTTTGTAAAGGGACTTCTTTTCCTGATCGAGGAGGTGATGGATGGACATAGCAGAGACAATAAGATCCTGGTTCTGCGGAAGCGGGGCATAAGCGTAATCCTGGGTGAGAAAAGTCACCCGGTTGTTTGAGCAAAAACGCTCCTTTGCCTTCTCGAGCATCTTTTCGGAAAGATCTATCAGGGTAGCGGCGGCGGGAAAGGTCTTGACGATAAACTCGGTGAGCAAACCGGTTCCTGCACCAAGATCCAGGAATTGGAAATGCTGTGAATCACCAAAGGGAATAAGGTCAATCACCGTTTGATAGAAATCATGGAAACAGGGGATCACCCGGCGTCTCTGATGATCGTACCGATCCGCCCCTTGATCAAAGAGCTCCTCTACGCTCATGCGGTATCCCTAATCGGTTGCCTCGGCATATCGAAAACCTGTTTCTCCGGGGTTGCGAATCATCGAAATAACCTCTGCATATTTACTCATACCAGCCAATATCATTGACCGCCTTTGTCATGGCATAGACATTAACAGCGGAGGCTACCTGCAGTCCACAGCCCGGCCCCAGTATATACCCGCTGGGCGCTTTCCTGCCTTTCTCAATGAGCCCTCTGCTGCGCTCGTAAATCGCCTGAGGTGTTTCAGTGACAAAGAGAGATGGCTCAAGGTTTCCATAGATAATGTCTTCCGGAAAATGCCGTGCGGCTACCTCGAGATCAACCTCATGGCCAAAACTCAGGATGCTGGGATGCGGCCATGGTGCGAGATCAGCGAGATACGGTAAGTTCAGGTTTTGATCGCCGCAGATATGGAATCCGAAGTGTTTGATCCCTAAAGCCTTGAGCCGCTTGTGGTATTCGGCATGAAAGGGCAGCGCGTGTTTCTCGAAATGCCGGGGTGAGATCACCTGGTTGGATTCGGTCGGCGAGCTCATCATCACATAAACCTTCTCCCTGCCGAAGGTGTCCACCCAATAGCGAAGCACGTTATATATATGATCGAGTGCCAGGTTCATGAGCCGTTCACACAATTGGGGCTTTTTTAACATCCACTTTAAAAATTGATCCACTCCGCAGGTGTTTGCCGCCATGGTGAAGGGGGAGCGGGAGAAAAACCAGACAGGGAGCCCATGGTTTTCCTGGAGCTTGGAAAATTCCATCACCTGGGGAATCCTGCCTGCTTTCTTGGGATCAGGCAGGGTCAGGTTTTCGGCATCCTGTTCCGTTATCACCGGATAGGATTCGATCACCATAGCCCCCTCGAATTCTCCCTGGGGGATGCGAACCCTTCCGCCGAAATCCATTGCACCCAGGACGGTGTGTCCAAAGTATTGAAATACCGGATCCCAGCCGTACTGCTCAGCGGTCCAGAACATCGCCTCGAAACTCTTCTTCGGGTCGCCATAAGCTGTATTGGCGGTATAACCCGCATTTCTACTGCTAAAAACAGTCGCCATGCCTCCCAGGGAAATCCTGTCCGCCTGGATGCGCTTGAACAGTGCCTCCAGGCGTTCCGTGCCGCTCATGCGGTCTTCCCGGAATCTCATACCCCTGTTCCTCCTCTTCCTTTTAGGTTACTCCGATGCTGTAAGTAAAGGTTATTCACGAAAGAAACTTCACCTTGAGCATGGATGATGTCCTTTTCGCAGGGAACAGGGAGATGTCTTTTTTTGCTATGCCCTATCATGCTTTGACAATTGTCCCGAAAATCGGGATGAATCAAATCCGCATACTATGTGCATAGATTGGTTGCAATTCATCCCGTTTTTCGGGACCTTGCAATCCCTTATATAGAAAGGGCATAGCAAAAAAAGACATCTCCCTGTTCCTCATCTGCATCGCTTCTCCGCAAAAGGGCATAGAATAAAAAAAGGCATGCCCATGTTCTTTTGCCTATCTATCTTCTTAGGAGTACCTGCTGCGAGAGCATGTCTCATGGAGAAGCTCGCCCATGTCCCAAACCTTGATCCCCAACGCCTTTTCATATTTGCTGAGATTAATGAGGCATATGGGGCACTCGACAATGATGTTTCGAGAGATAGTGGCTAATTCTTGTATGCGGGTTCGAGAAACCTGTTCAGTCAGGTCGCGAAAGGCATACTCAATCGGGCCCCCGCAGCATGAGGTATCGAGCTTGGTATTTTCGGGTTCTAAAAGGGTGATGCCTATGCTCCGGGCTACCGTTCGTACCTGCTCAACCACCCCTAACTCCCTGGTCAGGTAGCATGAGTCGTGGATCACGTACTCCCTGTTCAAGGCATTCTTGCAGGAATCACCCAGCATATCGGCATTCTCCGACAAGATCTCCAGGTAGTGCCGTACCTCGATGTCGAAGTGATCGATATGGGCAGGATACACCTTCCGCAGCATGAAGGTTGTATGAGGATCAACACATATCACCCTGTTCACATGATGCTCCTTGAGCAGGTGATACACCTTCTTGATATGCTCCTCGATATAGGCGTCCAGGCCCAGGTCGTAGAGAAGAACGCCGCTGTAAGGCTCATTCTCATAAAGGTATGCGGGTATCGAACCGACTGCCGATAAGGCGCTGACTATACCCCATAGAACATCTCTGCTTTTCCTTCTGATCGTACGGGAGCCTAACGCCCTGAACCTGATAACCTTATCACCCATGAGGCGGTTTCCTATGTTCACCATAGCCCCGAGGCCGCTTCTTGAGAGAAATGGCCTGGCCGATGAAATAATCTTGGTTACCTGCATAATATAGGGCAGCATCTGATACATTCTCCCGGTAAGCAGGACTGTATCTCCCTGCCTCGGAAGGTTTAGGCCCTTCGCCCATTTGGTCCAGTACACATCTTTTATCCCGAGGGGGTCTCCCGTCCTCTGGATATTGTCCTTGAGGGTAGTCAATACCTCCGAGATGAACCTCCTAGACCTTTTCATTCCTCTTTCCTTTCACAAGCCCCTGGGAGAGGAGGTATTTCCCAAGCCTTATCAGATTTGAAACCTCTAGATTTTGCCCCTTTGCCTGGCACAGGAGATCACAGCGGCCGCACTGGAGACAAGAGTAGAGGCAGTATACACTCGGATCATCCTCATCGAGTGTGCCGTTCAGGAGGTATTTCAGTATCTGGAGCCTTCCATAGGGCGACATGCTCTCAATGCCCTCGGTGGCTTGATATGCCGGGCATACATCAACACAGAACCTGCACGCCCTGCACTTCCCAACCTCCCTCAGCAGGGTATCCATGATCTCCTCTCTTGTTACATCCATCCCTGCAAGTTCCCCCTGTTAAGGATATCATTGGGGTCAAGGGCCTTTTTGATCTTCACCAGGACCTCGTAGACCTCCTTTTCATACTTCTTCTTGAGAAACGATACCCTCTGGGCGGTGAGCCCCCATTCCCCACCGCAGCCTCCATACTTGATATTCAAGTCCTCTGACTTTTCCCTCATCTCAAGGGCTACCGCCTTTTTCACGTCGTTGGGGATATCCTTGGTTCGGAGAAAGGCATAGGCGTGGATGGTGGGAGCCCCGATATGGCCAAAAGAGATGAACTCATTTCCCTGGTAGCTATCGAGATTCAGGATAAATGACTTCGCATCCCGGAATGCTTCCCTCAGTTTGTCCACCCGGGGGGAGATCTCGCTTCCAAAGGTCATGCCCAGGCGATACATGTAATTTCCCGCCTCTGCCCGGCTGCTCCAGATCTTGTTCCATTCATGGAGATCAGTGACAATCCTCGCCTCTGTCGGACTGCCTCCTTGTAAAAACTTGAGGAAATCCCCTGCCCTCTCCTCGCAGCCGGCTTTGCTCCAGGAATGTATCCTCATCATGGCTACCGCGCCTTCAGGCTCCGCAAGGCCCACCGCCTCATAGCCAATCTTTGCCGCCATCTCGTCAAGATATTCGAAGAAAAGCGGAGGAAAGATCCTTTGCTTATACATCTCCATGACCGTATCAAGGATATCCTCCGTTGTCCGGTAGGAAGCCACGATATGCTGGAAGTAAGGCAACGGTATCAGCCTCATCCTCAGCAGGGTTAGAACTCCTAGAAGGCCCTCCGAGCCAATAAAGAACTTCGTGGGGTCAATGCCCGCCGGTCTCCTGGTTGACTCGGTTCCGGTAGTGATAATCTCGCCCGTTGGCAGTACCAGCTCAAAGCCCAGGATGAAATCCCCTGGCTTTCCCAGCGCTGCATCAACACCGTGGGCGCTCGTATTTACGGCAATGGTGCCGCCGAGGGTAGCAACCAGCTCACTGCCCGGGAACACCGGCAGCAAGGCGTTGTATTTGCCCAGCTCCTTTCGCAACTGGGCAAGGTGTATGCCGGGACCAGCCTCGAAGTAGCCCCTCTCCGGATACACCCTGATATCCTTCATCCTGGCGGTATCCAGAACAATACAATTCGTCTTGGGCCTCGCCAAACCTACCAGAGAAGTGCCTGAACCATGGGTATGGACCGGTATCAGTTTCTCGTTGGCATACTGTAATAGCTTGGATATCTCCTGGGCATTCCCCGGCCTCACCACGGCGTAGGGGATATTTCTTTCCTCCAGATCCCACGGCATGGTGTCCTTCGCGTAAACAACCGAGGTAGGCTTATCGGTAAATACGTGCTCCTTTCCCATGATCTTTGAAAGATCCTTTGCGAGTTTTTTTATGTCAACATCCATGAAAACCTCCGCGTGATATGTCTCTGGCCATTGTTTCTAGACCGCCTGCTCCTGAACCATCTCAATAGTTCCCTTCGGGCACACGGATGCACAGATGCCGCAGCCCTTGCAGTAGGCTAAATCAATGATGATCGAACCGGTGATCCTATCCCTGGTAATGGCCAGGTCTGGGCAGAGCAGCCTGCATACATCACAGGCCTCGCAGCTTATCGTCCCTAAACATCGGGAGGCTTCGTAACGGACCTCATGGGAACTCAACGGGGGATCGTGACGCTCGAAGTCGATGGTAACCGCCTCTTTCCGTATCCCTCGAGGCCTTATCTCCCTCACACAGGTCGTATTCGGCATCCTCTCCACTCACTACCCCTTAAGATAGTCCATTACCCTTCGAGCAGCAGCCTTCCCCGATGCGATTGCCTCAACAACGGTAGAAGGCCCGCTCACTGCATCGCCTGCGGCAAACACCCCCTCATATCCCCGTACCATCCCGGCCTCATCGCACCAAGCTGTACCGTTCTCTGTTATGGCCGTCCTTTTCAGGAAAGACAACTCTGGGCCCTGACCGATCGCGGAGATCACGACCTCTGCCTTCTCGATACGGTTACTCCCCTCTATGGAAATAGGTCGCCTTCGTCCCGTCTCATCGATCTCACCGAGCTCCATCTTCATCAACTCAACACCGCTCACCCGCCCGCTGTCTCCTATAATCTTCGTGGGGGCTTCCAGGTAGCGCATCTTCACCCCTTCCCGAATCGCAGCATCGATCTCATCAGGACTCGCCGGCATCTCCTCACGGCTGCGCCTGTAAACGATGAAGACCTGTTCAGGACCCAATCGAAGGGAGCTGCGGGCCGTGTCAAGGGCTGCATTGCCACCCCCGATTACTACCACCGTTCCAGCCAGCTTTCTCAGAAGTCCTTTGTTTACCATGCGCAAGAACTCAAGGCACTGAAAACACCCACTGGATTGCTCTCCCACTACCCCCAACGCGAGGTCCTTCCACGCCCCTGTAGCCAGAACTACTCCATCCGCATCCCTTTGTATATCCTCAATGCTGAGTCCATCTCCAAGTCTCACAGAACCCACGAATGCTGCCCCCAGGGATCTGATCACCTGCACGTCGTGTTCTAGGACCGGCCTCGGCAGGCGAAAGGCCGGTATCCCCCCCATGAGCATCCCACCCGGCCTATCAAGGGCGTCCATGATGGTGACCTCACAGCCCTGCATCACGAGTTCAAAAGCACAGGCAAGCCCAGCCGGGCCAGATCCCACAATCACCACCTTCTTTCCCTTCTGGGGTTTTTTGCGCCCTTTCAGCATCTCCACGATCTCGTGGAGATGCTCAATCTCATAGTGGGCTGCATACCGCTTCAGCTCCCGGATAGCGACCGGCTCATCCCAGCTTCCACGAACACAGGCCTGCTCGCAGGGATGGTGGCACACATAGCCGCAGATTCCGGGAAGGGGGTTATCCTGGCGAATCACGAGCAGCGCTTCCCTCGTATTCCCGGCGGCCAGCAACGGGACATAGTCTCGCACCTTCTGGCCAAGGGGACACGCCCCCTGGCAGGGAGGGAGGATCTCCTGACTCAGGAGATCGGTATTCGAATACACATATCCCCGGGATGTGTCCGGCTCGGATTGAAGCTCAATGAACGGCTCGGCTGGACAGGCCCTCACGCACACGCTGCATCGCTGGCAGAGCTGATTGTTGACGATTGGGATGTACGTTCTGCCGAGAACGGTCATGATTCCTCTCCCAGGGAAAACCCCAACTCTACGGATTTGATATTTACCTCAAGGAATTTCTCGCTCACCGTGCTCTGTAGTGCTGACAGCATGGATTGCCTGCTCACGATCCCGGTTGCTGTGACCGCGGCACCCAGCATAACGATGGTTGCCACCTGCTTCTGATCCAGTTCCTCCATGGCACGCATGGTTGCGGGAATACCTCTCTGGGTAATCCCATGGAGTGTGCGGGGAGTCACCAACTGTTGCTCGAAAAGGATCACCGCGTGTGAGGCGATATCCTCGATATACCGGTCATAGGCCTCCTGCGACATGGCAATGAGGATATCGGCCTTGAGCACATGGGGAAACACGATCGGTTCATCGGATATCACCACATCCGATCTCGCATATCCCCCTCTGGCCTGGGCTCCGTATGAGCTCGATCCGGCAACCCATCTGCCATCGTTGATACCGGCATGGCCCACGATCACCCCGGCCAAGACAATGCCTTGCCCACCAAAGCCGCAGAGGCGAATCTGTTTAAGCCTTCTCATTGCCGAATTCTCCGGTAACGATCACATCCTTGAGCTCCTCGGCTGACAGCTGCGAAGCCTCATCCTTTGACACACACCGCTCCCTTAGCATTGTTATCATATCCGCGGGGGACTCGTATCTATTCCTCCTGCCGAACTGGGTGGGACAGGGAGAGAGCACCTCGATAAAGGTAAACCCCGTGGTGGTGAGACCGTGCTTGATGGCCTTGATCAGGGATAGGGGCTGGGTCACTGCAAATCGAGCGGCAAAGGGAGCACCGGCACCGAGCACCAGATTACAGAGATCGAAGGGGTGATAGATATTCCCCTCCACCGTTGTGGAGGTAAGGGCACCTACGGGTGAGGTGGAGGCTACCTGACCGCCGGTCATGCCATAGATCATGTTGTTGGCACAGATCACCGTGAGATCCGTGTTCCGGCGTGCGGCGTGGATGAGGTGGTTGCCGCCGATAGAGGTGAGATCCCCGTCACCGCTGATGACCATGACCTTGAGCCTTGGGTTGAACATCTTCGCCCCTGTGGCAAAGGCGATGGCCCGCCCGTGCAGGGTGTGGAGGGTGTCTGCGTTAAAATGGGGGCTTGGAATCCAACCGGCGCATCCTATGCCCGAGACGAACAGCATCTCATCCATGTCGATCTCAAGCTCGTCAATGGCTCGAAGGATGAGGTTCATCAATATCCCATGCCCGCATCCCGGGCAAAAAGGAGTTGAAGCAATACCCGGACGAAGATAGGCTTCCAGATCCCGTGCCATTACAAAAGGCTCCTCAGTTTCTCAATGACGGCAGAGGGATGAATGACCTCCCCATCGGTTTGGTGATAGGCAATGACCTCACCCTTGGCATATTTCATTACCTCGCCCATGAGCTGGCCCCTGTTCATCTCGGGGATAAAGAGTTTCTTTGCGGTGCTGCTCAGCTCTCGGACTATGCGATCGGCAAAGGGCCAGATGGTCTTGAGCCGGAGAAAGCCCACCCTCTTGCCCTCACCCCTGAGCTGATTCACCGCGAAAAGGGAGCTTCTGGCGGTGAATCCATATGAGACGACCACCACCTCTGCATCGTCCGTGTAGTATGACTCTGTCTGAATGATCTTGTCTCTGTTGTTAAGGATCTTGTTGTTGACCCTGGCAACGAGCCGTGTGTGGGCCTCTGGGTCATCGGTCTTCCTGATTCCACGCTCATTATGGGTAGATCCGGTCACCAGAAGCTTCTCCCCCTCACCAAATGCGGGCATGGGTGGAATACCGTCGTCCTGTTTGGTCCCGAAAGGGGGTGCGCCCTTCTTTTTTTCCCGATCAAAGACCGTAAGGGTAGTCTTCAGTTCGACCCTTTCTCTTACATGGCCTATTGCTTCCTCGCCCATGATAAAAACAGGGACCCGGTATTGCTCGGCCAGGTTAAAGGCATCGATGGTCAGGTCATACATCTCCTGGACCGACCATGGACACAGCGCGATAACCTGATAGTCTCCATGAGAACCCCATTTGGCCTGCATGAGGTCTCCGCTGGCTACCCTGGTTGCCTGGCCGGTGCCTGGGCCCGCTCTCTGGATGTCAACAATCACAAGGGGGGTCTCTGTCAATGCTGCATAGCCGATACCCTCCTGCATGAGGCTGAAGCCCGGGCCTGAGGTGGCGGTCATGGCCTTGGCACCCGCCCATACTGCGCCGATAACCGAACAGATGGAAGCAATCTCATCCTCCATCTGCATGAACACGCCATGGACTTCGTTAAATCGGACGGAGATTCTCTCCATGATATCGCTTGAGGGGGTGATTGGATAGCCTGCATAGTAGCGACATCCGGCAGCAATAGCGCCTTCCGCTACTGCCTCATTTCCGGAGAGATAGTAGGTACCCGGATCCATAGCGCTTTTTATAGTCCTAAAACCCATAGGCCTCCCATTGGAATGGCTAGGTAAAGAGGGTTTCCTTGATCTGCTTTTTTACCACATTTTCCACATACCGAATGTGTCTCCTCAGTGACCTTTTAGCCTCGGAATAATCCCCTCTCTTAAGGATATTAACAATACCTTGATGGTGTTCAAAAGAGATTTCCCTCTGGCCCTCTCTACTGAGATAAATGAGCTGGTACCTCCTAAGAGGCACCGCGAGAAACTTATAGAGTTCTACCAGTCTATAACTCTGTGATAGTTCTACCAGGTTATAGTGAAACCCGGAGATCACGGTAAAGGTGTCAGGCTCCCTGCGAAGGTCCCCCTCAACCTCATGGATCTGCTTATGCATATCATCCGGCGTTTTGACTGCCCTTTTCCGAATGGTATCGATTGCATGACATTCCAAGAGCTCACGTAGCTCAAAAAGTTCATCAACATCCTGAATGCTGATCTCAGTTACGTACGATCCTTTTCTGGGCAAGGTAGAGACGAGCCCCTCTCTCTCCAGAACCCGAAGGGCCTCTCTGATCGGTGATCTGCTGGTCCCCAACTTCGCAGCGATCTCCGACTCGTTAACCTTACTGCCTGCCTTGAACTCGCCGGTGAGAATACGCCTGCGAAGATTATCCAGAACCGCCGCCGTTAAGCTCTTAACCTCGATTTTATTCCACTCATCTCCCTGCGATGTGGTAGCAGTATCGATCACGATCGTTCCCCTGCTGATACTAGTCGATTGTCGACATTTTACGAATTCTAGATTTCTTGTCAAGCCATAAAATCGCTTCACGATTTTATATAAGGTCCGCCTGTAGCGGACTTAAAATAGGAAATTCCTATGCAATTGAATTTACTATGGATCTCCCAAATTGCTTGACAAGTTAATAATCTATGATATGAGTAGTGCCATGCCTGAGAGAGAAAAAATGAAACCCGTTATCAAGAGGGAATGGTGCAAAGGGTGTGGAATCTGTGTTGAATTCTGTCCCAAGGATGCCCTGATTTTGGATGAACAAGAAAAGGCTCAACTCGCACACCCCGATAATTGCAATGGCTGCGGGATGTGTGAACTCCGGTGTCCCGATCTGGCAATCGAACTGATTTTTGATACTTGATACTTGAAACTCGATACTCGATATTGATTATTCTTTGCTGGTTAAGGTTATTGCCTTCATCCAGTTTCCAGTTTCCAGTTTCAAATAAGGAGGCTATTTTCCAGTGAAAAAGAATGTCCTTTTCCTGCAAGGTAACGAGGCTTGTGTCGAGGGGGCCCTTTGCGCGGGCCTCGATTTTTTCGCGGGATATCCTATTACCCCCTCTACTGAGGTTGCCGAACTGCTTTCCTATCGTCTGCCCAAAAAAGGGGGCAAGTTCATTCAGATGGAAGATGAGCTCGCCTCCATGTGTGCGATTATCGGGGCCTCACTGACTGGCAAAAAAACCATGACTGCAACGAGCGGGCCGGGGTTCTCCCTTATGCAGGAGGCGCTCGGTTTTGCGGTGATGACCGAGACACCGTGTGTGCTCTTGAATGTGCAGAGAGGGGGTCCATCCACCGGCCTTCCCACGAGCGGAAGCCAGGGAGACGTTATGCAGGCGCGCTGGGGCACCCATGGAGAACACGCGATCATCGTGCTTACCGCATCGAACAACCAGGATGTTTTCGCCATGACCGTTGAGGCCTTTAATCTATCCGAAACATTCAGAAGCCCCGTTATTCTGCTCTTGGATGAGGTTGTCGGCCATACCAGGGAGCGGCTTATTATGCCGCAGCCGGGAGAACTCCACGTGGTGGAGAGGCTTAAGACTTCGGTGCCCGAAGGAACCAATTATCACCCCTACCTGCCCCGTGAGGATGGCCGTCTCCCGATGTCCGATTTCGGCCATGTTCATAGGTATAATGTTACGGGGCTCGCCCATGATATGTGGGGTTTTCCCTCCACCAATCCTGAGGTGGTGTACGAACTGATGCGACATCTGGTAGATAAAATCCAGGGTCATAGAACTGAGATCGCCATGATTAAGGAGTTTTATATCGAGGATGCGGAAATCCTATTCATCTCCTATGGGTCATCAGCGAGAACGGCCCTTCATGTGGTGGAAGACAGGAGGCAACGAGGCGAAAAACTCGGACTTCTGGAGCTCCAGACCTTATGGCCGTTTCCCGATGGTATAGTCAAGAAACGGTGCTCGGCTGTTGAGTGTGTGATCGTCGTTGAGATGAATATGGGCCAGATCCTTCATGAGGTAAAAAGGGTTTCCGATAATCCCGGCAAC
>Ga0315548_1003804_pt1 | contig 11108 bp, 8 predicted proteins | sample SalMarSW160110MG_2_FD_202540 | JGI IMG/M metagenome (GOLD analysis project Ga0315548, IMG submission 202540) | Salt marsh sediment microbial communities from the Plum Island Ecosystem LTER, Massachusetts, United States - Salt Marsh Sediment SW1601-110 ... | reverse complement strand
AGGCAGACGAGTAGAAAGAAACCAAAAAAGCAATTATTAATAAAATAGTTAAAAAGTTGCCCTTTTTATTCCTTAACCAAAATATCATATAAAACACCTCCTTGTGTAAATTCTCCGATTAGTCAATTCTCCATTAGTAAAAAATTCCGCTGTAGAGCAGCAGCCCGGCTAATCCGAAAAACAGCAGGGTCATTGCCATCTTGATTTTCCCAAAATTCTTTTGAGTAAGTACAGCCCACTGTGCCGAAGTAGTCCCCCAGTAAGTAAAAGAAAAGACCAGGACCAAAGGCACTACAAACATCAGATTATAGAACAAGAGATAAAACAAAGCATTGACTTTTAAATCAGGAATAGTGCTGATAAACATAATAGTAGGAAGATAAATCTGACCCGTACAGGCTAACTCCAAAAGAGATACCATAAAGCCAGTTACTACAGCCATTAAAATATAATTACTCAGTCTTACATTCTTACGAATAGCAGAATGAATCATATTCTTTAAAAATGAGGGTAATTGGAGTTTGGCATCCTTGGCAGTCCCTTTTTTCTTGAATTGGAGATAGTCATATAGACTAACCACTCCTAAAATTAAGGCAAGAGCGGCGGTAACCAGAACGAATATCTTTCGGACTAAAGGTAAAAAGGATAAAGAAGTAATCATCTTTAAAGCCCCGGTTCCGATTAAAAAATAGGTCAGAAAAACAGATAGAGTAAACATTCCTCCTACCCATAGGATTTCCCTTCCTTTTCGATTGATCAGGGTAAGATAAGAGATAAAGAAAATGATGGAGGCAAAAGCACAGGGGTTTATACCATCAATCAAACCGCTCACTGCTACTGCAGCCAGACCGAAGGACTGAAAACGAGCTATTAGTCTTTCTTGAGTAGTAAGGTCCTTTCCCTTAACTTTTTCCCAGGGAGCAATAGTTTCTGTGGTTGAATACTTTTGGATTAATTCGTCCAAACTATCAAAGGTAATAGCTTCTCTAAAAAGGTAATTCTCCCCTATAAATATAACTGGAACCAAAAGCCTTTCTTCTTCGGGCATCTGATATAATTCGCCTAATGCTTCAGCTAATTCTACATTCTCAGATAAAGATATATCAAAACTTTTTAAGATTAAATTATCAGGATATTTTGTGGAAATATCTTTCAATACAATCTTGGCTTTATCACAATCATGACACCCTGGTTCGTAAAAATAGGCTAAGTAATTTGGATAATTAACCGAACTGGGAGTGCTAGCGGCAAAAGAATTAATTACATAAGGAGAAAAAAGTTGGTTTAGGAAAATTATGGAAAATAATGAAAGTAAAACAAGAGTTAACATCAAATAAAGCTTTTTTCGGCTTGCATCACTTACTTTATTATTTACTGATTTAACATTCATTATATATAATGCTCCCCTTCAATCCTATTAATCAGAATAGTTAATAATTTTATATTTTACTACAAATCGCTTCAATGATTATATTTTGTAAGGCAAAATTTTTTCTAGCCATAAATTACAGTATACAATACAAGATTAAAATTTCAAAATTTACAATTAAACCTAATTTTTTCAATATACTTTTTGCTATGGGATATACACTTTAAATTTAACATGATAAATCTATCATACGTATTTAAAATTGTCAAGAATTTAAATTTCGAAACCCGATTAAAAATTTTACCATAAAAAATTTGACAATAAACATACGTTTATCTTATAATATAAACGAGACAATAAATTGTGCTAATATGATAATTATAGCGAATGATTATATAAATTTTTAAAGGAGGCAAATCATGTTTAAAAAAGATTCCCTTGATCCAAATCATAAAAAGACTCTTCAGTTGATTCAAAAAACAATTAGAGAAAACGGCTATCCGCCCACTGTTCGAGAAATCTGCAAAGCCGTGGGAGTAACTTCCTCTGCTACTGCCCACAAATATCTTACCATCCTGGAAAAGAAGGGTTATATCCACCGAGAGAAAGAGAGATCCCGAGCTATTAGAATTATACCTCAGACGAATAAAGTGCCCGTAATAGGAAGTGTAGCCGCAGGAGAACCCCTGTGGGCCTTAAAAGATATCACCGAAGTTATACCTATACCGGAGCAGCTTTCTGGCAGCGAAGAAAGCTTTATGGTAAAAGTTGAAGGTGATAGCATGATCGGAGATCATATCCTTGATGGAGACTATGTTATGGTTAAGCCCCAGCAGGATGCTGACAACGGAGACATTGTCATCGCTCTCCTAAATCAGGAAGAAGTTACTGTAAAAAGATTGTATAAAAAAGATAATCAGATTGCCCTGCAGCCTTCCAACCCTCTTTATAAACCCATCAACACCAAAGATGCAATTATCCTGGGCAAGGTTATCGGAATTTTAAGACGATTTAACGGAGGGAAAAAGTAGTAACCATGCTATATATCGGTACCTCTGGTTACAGTTATAAAGATTGGATAGGAACCTTTTATCCCGAAAATACTGATAAAAAAGAAATGCTTAAACTATATGCCCAAAAATTTAAGGTTTCTGAAATTAATTCTACCTATTACCGCATCCCTCATCCGGCATCCTTTTATTATCTACAGCAAAAGGTTCCTGCTGATTTTAAGTTTACAGTAAAAGCCAATCAAGAAATGACCCATAGCCGGGAAGAAAACCCCACTGTTTTTAAAGATTTTAAAGAATCCATAAAGCCCTTGCTGGAGGCCGGTAAATTTGCCTGCGTATTAGCCCAGTTCCCTTATTCTTTTTATAACACTCCCTCCAATCGAGATTACCTTCTCCGCTTCAAAGAAAGAATGGAGGATATACCCCTGGTGGTAGAATTTAGAAATTCTTACTGGATAAATAACGAAATATTCAGGATTTTAAAAAACAACGACATAGGTTTTTGCTGTGTAGACCAACCCCAGCTCAAAGGCTTAATCCCGCCTATAGCTGAAACTACTTCTCACCTGGGTTATATTAGATTTCATGGTCGAAACAAGGTTAATTGGTGGGAACACGAAAAAGCCTATCAGAGATATGATTATCTTTATAGCGAAGAAGAATTAAAAGAATGGATTCCCAAAATAAAAAAGATTACCGAAAAAACCACCGACCAATATATTTTTATGAATAATCATTATAAAGGTAAGGCAGTTAAAAATGCCTTGATGTTGATCAAGCTTCTTAAACAAGAAATAAAAACCGAGGAAATTAAAGAAAAAGAGAAAGAACAAAAAAAAGAGGGACGGAATTAAAGAAAAATTGCTTATATTTTTTTGCTTTTCGAAACAAACATACGTTCTAGATTAGTCGTTAGTGAATAGATAACTAGTTAGAAACTTGTAACATCTCTACGAGCATCTCTTGCTAACGACTATTCACTATTCACTAACGACTAATCTAATTGGAGAATTGGCTAATTACCAAAAAGGATTTTCAAAATGGAAATGGTTCACCTACATGTACACTCTCAATACAGTATGCAAGACGGGTTCTGTGACCTTGATGATTTGGTTAAACAAGCTGCTAAATTTAACATGAAAGCAATAGCTTTAACTGACCATGATGGGCTCTACGGAGCTGTTCAATTTTATAAAAAGGCAAAAAGTACGGGAATAAAACCTATCATCGGTTGTGAAATACGGATAAAAGATAACCAAAAATCCAAAGAGACCCATCACCTTATTCTTTTAGTCAAAAACAAGGAGGGATACAGCAATCTCTGTCAAATTATCACCAGAGCCCACTTATCTAATCCTTGCTCTATTCCGGCTATAGAAAAAGATATTTTAACCAAATACAATAAGGGAATCATCGGATTAAGCGGATGCGATAAAGGAGAAGTACCTCTTTTCCTTTCCCAAAAGAAGGCTGAGCAAGCCAAAGAGGCTGCTTATTGGTATCAACAGGTATTCGGTAAGGAAAATTTTTACTTAGAATTATCCTTCCATGGCCTTGGCAAGGAAAAAGAAATTAATTTTAAATTGATAGAAATAGGCAAAAAACTAAATATCCCCCTGGTAGCCACTAATAATGTCCATTACCTACAAAAGGATCAGGCATCTTCTCAACACCTATTAAATAAAATTGCCAATTTGGGGACAAAAGAAAGATTCTATCATCAAAAGCTGGAGACTGCTGAATACTACTTTAAATCTCCTTCAGAGATGGGGAAAATATTTTTCCGGGTGCCTCAAGCCCTTACAAACTCAATTAGAATTGCTGAAAGGTGCAACTTGGAACTTAATTTAGGAGAAATTCATCTCCCTGTTTATCTCTTGCCCTCTTCCTATTCTGCCCGGGATTATTTGAAAAAACTTTGCCTGGAAGGCCTTAAAAAATATTATCCTCTCCCCTCCTCAGAAGTTACAAAACGCCTACAATATGAATTGAAAATAATTAACCAAATGGGCTTTGCCGGATATTTCCTAATCGTCCGTGATATAGTCCGCTTTGCCAAACAAAATAACATCCCGGTCGGCCCGGGGAAGGGTTCTTCGGCCGGTAGTTTAGTCTCTTACCTGCTTAATATAACCGAGGTAGACCCTTTAAAATACCAACTTTTTTTTGAAAGATTCCTCAACCCGGAAAGAATAGACCTTCCGGATATAGATATAGATTTCGGCCAGCTGGGGAGAGAGAAAGTAACCTCTTATATCTTTAAGAAATTTGGGAATAATCGGGTAACCCATGTCAGCACTACCTCCACTTATGCCGCCCGTTCAGCCATTCGAGACGCAGGGAGAGCATTGGAATTCCTCCCTCAGGAAATAAATAAAATCGCTCAACTTATGCCTATATTCTCCTCACCGGGAGTAATTAATGCTTCTCTAAAAAATTTACCCGAACTAAAAAAGCTCCCTCAAGGACAGGAACCCCTTAAATCATTATTCTTTTTTGCTCAATCTATAGAGGGAAAACCACGGCACCTCTCTGTACACGCCTCTTCAATGATCATCTCAGATAGGCCGCTTTCCGAAATAGTCCCTCTGGAAGTAACCAATCAGGGAGAAATAGTCAGTCAATATGAAAAGGAATCCATCAAAGATTTAGGCTTATTAAAAATGGATATTCTGGGCTCCCGCAGTCTTACTATCATTAAAAAAACTCTGGAAATGCTAAAAGAGAAAAATATAAATATAAACCTTAATAAGATTCCTCTTGACGATAAAGCTACTTTCTCTGCCCTGCAAAAGGGTAAAACTCTGGGAGTCTTCCAGCTGGAAAGCTCAGGGATGTCCTCTCTTTTAAGGAGGCTTTCCCCTTCACATCTAAATGATGTAATCGCTGCTCTATCTTTGTACCGACCGGGACCTTTAGATAGCGGGATGACCGAACATTATCTTAAAAGAAAGCGGGGTAAAGAAGAGATAGACTATCTACACCCTAAATTAAAACCTATTTTGAAAGATACTTATGGAGTTATTCTTTATCAGGAACAGGTTATGCAGGTAGTTTCTACTTTCGCCTGCCTTAGTCTGGGAGAAGCTGACCTCTTTCGTCGAGCCATCAGCTCCCGTTCACCGGTAGAAATGGAAAGGCAAAGAGATAATTTCCTTAAAAAAGCCATTCAACAAGGAAATACCAAAAAAGAAGCGGAAAAAGTTTTTTACCTAATCTCTAAATTCGCTCACTACGGTTTTAATAAAGCTCACAGCACCTCCTATGCCCTAATCTCTTTTATAACCTGTTATCTTAAGGTGCACTATCCCGCTTACTACCTGGCTTCCCTGCTCACCTACGGAATGGGTTACTATTCTCCTGACCGCTATATTCAGGAAGCCCGACGCTTCAAGGTCAAAGTACTTTCTCCCGATATAAATAAGAGTGGAGCTGGTTTTATGGTAGAAGAAGGAGCTATTAGAGTGGGACTGGGTAAGATAAAAGGTATGGGAGAAAAGCATTTAAAATCCATTCTGTCTCTCAGGAAAAAATGCAAAAGATTTAATTCCCTGTATGATTTCTGCTGTAAGACTATCTCTTTAAGCATTCATCAACCATTAATAGAAAATTTAATTAAGGTAGGTGCTTTCGATTTCACTGCTTATCCCCGTTCGGCATTGTTAGCCCTGCTCCCTCTTACTTTAAAGGAGTCTAGAAAGAAGAAAACCAAAAATGGGACTCAAAACAAAATATCCGAAGAAAGTAAATTATGCAATACCGAACTTATTGCCTCTGAATCTATTCCTGCTTATCATTTTTCTAAATCTTTCCGAATGAGTTTAGAAAAGGAAATACTCGATATATATATAACTAACTATCCTTTAAAAAAATATGATAAAGTATTATCATACCTGCCGATGATGACTTCTAACCAACTGTTAAATCATTTTTATCCGAAACCAATTTTGATAAAGGGAATACTCATTCAAGCAAGAAGACAATTTACCAGGCAAAAACAGGTTATGGCTTTTTTGCTCTTGGAAGATGAGGCAGGTTTTTTTGAAGTGATTGCTTTTCCGAGCATCTATCAAAAATATTCTATCCTTCTTCACAAAGAAGTTCCTCTTTTAATAGAAGGGGTCTTAAGCAAAGACAGCGGTGACTCTAAAATAATTGCCCGAAAGATTATAAATATAGACAGTATAAGTATTTAGTATATAGTAAAGAAAAAAGAATTCAAAAGTTAGGAGCCAGAATAAATTCCTATCTCGTATCTCGTGAATTGTATTTCATTAAAAAAAAGAAGTCAGAAGCCAGCATTCAGGAGCCAGAATATTATTAGTAGATAGTGTTTAGGAGGTAGGAGTTCAATTTATCGAACCCGTTTCGGTTCGGATAAATCCGACCTCTACAGCAAATGTTTTTTCATTCCAAAAAGCTCTCTTCTCTGTCATTGGGAGGGAGTGAAACGACCGAAGCAATCTCAAATGGGGATTGCCACGCTCCGATAAATCGGAGCTCGCAATAACAATATGCTCATTGAATCAATAGTTAATAGTTAAAAGGATAAAAAAATAATGAACCATATTAATCGCCTATCCATAATTCATTTGGATCTTGATGCTTTCTTCGCCTCAGTAGAGCAAAGAGATAATCCGGCTTATCGAGGAAAACCTCTCATTGTGGGAGGAGTAAGCGGTGCCGACGGAAAAGATGGCAAAACCAACCGCGGAGTAGTCTGTGCTGCTTCCTATGAAGCCCGTAGATACGGTATTCACGCCGGCATGCCCATCTGGGAAGCCCGTCAAAAATGCCATAAAGGAATTTTTATTCCTTCTCAAATGAACAAATACTTGGAAGCATCTATAAAATTTTTTCAGATATGTAGTATCTATACTCCCTTGATAGAACCATTGAGTATAGATGAGCTTTTTTTAGATGTGTCCGGATGCGAATCACTCTTTGGTTCAAGCGAAATCATCGGTAAAAAAATTAAAGAAAGGGTTTATCAAGAATTAGGACTTAAGGTCTCAGTGGGGATAGCAGAAAATAAATTCTTAGCCAAGATAGCCACTAATCTGGGGAAACCAGACGGTTTTTACTTTATCCCCTCAAAAGATATTCAAAAAATTCTCTATCCCCTCCCTATCTCTGCCCTCTGGGGTATAGGGAAAAAGACAGAAGAGTTGCTAAAAAAATCCGGTATTTACCAGGTAGAACAATTAGCTAAAATGCCTGAAGCTATATTGGAGAATCTTATGGGAAAAAACGGGATAAAGATAAAGCTTCTAGCTCAAGGGATAGATGAAAGTTTGGTTACTCCACCCTCTCAAGCAAAATCTATTGGCAAAGAAACAACTTTTGGCAGCAATATAACCGAAAAAGCGGTTCTTATAAAAGAATTGCTAAAAATTTCTCAGCTGGTAGGATATACAGCAAGAAAAAAAGGTTATAAAGGCAGAACCATCACCTTGAAAATAAGGTTTCACAATTTTATTACTTTCAGTAAGTCTAAGACCTTAGCAAATTCTATAAATCTTGATGATATCATCTTTAAAACCGTTGTAGAACTCCTGGACAAAGTAAGATATAAAAAAGGTGGGGTTAGACTTTTGGGGATAAAACTCTCTAGCCTTACCTCGAGACATGATGAAATAAAGCAATTGAAATTTTCAAAAGACAAAGAGGATAAACTAGAACAACTTACCCAATCTTTAGATGAAATTAGAGAAAAATTTGGTACTAAAGCCGTAACCCGAGCCAGTCTTCTCTCTAATCTACTGTCAGAAGAACCGCCCCTTTGACCTTTTATTTTGTGTTTTCCTCTTCTTTAAGGGCTTTCAATATTTTTTCCGGAGTAATGGGAAGATGGTAGATTCTTACTCCTATGGCATCATAAATGGCATTGGCAATAGCCGGGGCAGTGGCAATGGTAGCCGGCTCTCCAATCCCCTTGGCAGCATAAGGTCCATCTGAATCTTCATTTTCTACTAGCTGGGTAGTAAAGCGAGGGGTATCCATAGAAGTGGGAATTAAATAACCGGTTAAATCTGAGTTTAAAGTGATTCCTTCTTTAATAACCTGCTCTTCCATTAAGGCCATACCTATTCCCTGAACCGTTCCGCCTTCTATCTGTCCTTCTACATTTTTAGGATTTATAGCCTTGCCAATATCTGCCGCAGTATATACGTTTAATACCTGAACGATACCGGTGTCTGTATCTACTTCTACATCAATAATCTGAGTAACAAAAGTATATGCTACATATATTTTCTCCCCCTGTCCTGTCTTTTGGTCAGGTTTATCGGTGTAAGGAAAAAAAGAGGCTTCTGCTTTTAAACTTTTTCCGTCTTCTTTAACTTTTTTAGCCAATTCCCAGAAACTTAATTTATTATCCGGATTATCTTTTCTAAAAATGTAACCATCTTTAATATCTAAATCAACATGATTAGTGACAAAATGAATACTTGCATAATGATAAATATTACTAAGTAATCCCTCAGCGGCATTCTTCACTGCATTGCCGGTAAAAAACGTCTGCCGGGTTGCTGAGGTCGAACCTGAATTTTTGGTTAAATGTGTATCTCCCCGAATAATTCGAATGGTTCCCGGTTTTATCTGCAACACCTCAGCAGCAATCTGGGTAATAACGGTTAATAAGCCTTGACCGACATCAGCAGCAGCAGTCCTGATTAATATTTTTCTTTCCTCTTCTATTTCCGCTGAAGCAATAGAGTGATCAGGAAATCCTTCTCCATAACCAAAACCGAACATAATAGTAGCTATTCCTCTACCACGTTTCTTCATTATTTTCCCTCCTTCCAGCCAGCCATAGCTACCGCTCCTTTAATGGTCTCTTTTACTCCCACGCTATGAGTTAATATCTGACTATTGGGTGTAGAAGAACCAAGGTTATAAGCATTTTGTAAACGGAATTGAATCGGATCAATTCCCAATTTTCGGGATAGAATATCCATCTGGGACTCATAAGCAAAGGCCAGCTGGGCGGTTCCAAAACCACGCATGGCACCACAATAAGTATTATTAGTGTACACAGCACGGCCAACACCTTGCACATGATCCACATTATAAGGACCGGTGCAGTGGTACATCCCTTTATGAATGACTGCCAGTCCACTAGAAGCATAAGCACCGGTATCTCCGATAACTTCAACCTGACAAGCGGTTAAAAATCCTCGGCTGGTCACACCATTCTTTATGCGAATGATAAAGGGATGTCTTTTAGATTGAGCAATCATTGATTCCTCCCTACTGTAGGTTAATTTTACCGGCCTTTTAGTCGCAATTGCGGCTAGAGCCAGATGAATATGAACCGAAATATCTTCTTTTTTCCCAAATGCACCACCAATCACAGGCTGAATCATTCTAATCTTCTCTTTGGGGAAACCAATGGATTGGGCAATATCTGCCTGTGTATCATGAAGCCATTGAGTGGCCGCTTGAAACTCCAGGACTCCGCTACTTTCATTATATCGGCATACCCCTGCACTAACCTGGAGAGGCAGTTGGTCAACAAAAGTTGTCTTGTATTCGTTTTCTTCAATGATATTGGCTTCTGAAAAACCCTTTTTTATATCCCCTTTTTCCAAAAAATGTGTGGATAAAATATTACCACCTTTGTGGATTAAAGGAGCATCATCTTCCATTGCACGAAAAGGATTGGAAATAACCTCTAATTTTTCTACTTCTGCTTTTATCAACTTGGCAGCCTTAGAAGCTACTTCTTTATTCTCGGCAATAACAATAGCCAGGGCATCTCCCATATAACGCATCTTTTGCCCAATACCTATGAGAACCGGCTGGTCTTTAATAATTAATCCAAAATTTTTTACGTATGGAACATCGGCTGCTGTAATGATTTTTACCACACCGGGTATTTTTTTTGCTTTTTCTATATCCAGTTTGCGAAGATAGGCATGAGGATGAACCGCTCTTTTTATTTTAAGATATAACATATCATCAAAGTAGATATCATCGGAATATTGAGCTTTACCAGTTACTTTATCTTGGGCGTCTACTTTGTAAATGTTTTTACCTACATATCTTTTAGGCATCTTTTTCACCCCTTCCGCTATCATTGCTCGATAATCTCTTTGCCGCTAATTTAATAGCATCAATAATCTTTTGATAACCGGTGCAACGGCAGAGATTTCCGGAGATACCCCGCTTAATCTCTTCTTCGTCGGGATGAGGGTTTTCTTCGAGTAGTTTTTTAGCAGCCAAGATCATCCCCGGGATACAGAATCCGCATTGAACTGCCCCTGTTTCTATAAAAGCTTCTTGAACTGGATCCAGACATTTATCATCTCCTATGCCTTCAATGGTGGTGATAACTGCTCCATCGGCTTGAAGTGCCAACACTAAACAGGAGGCAACCAGTTCACCATTCATAATGACCGTGCAAGCTCCGCACTCACCTTTCCCGCATCCTTCCTTGGTGCCGGTTAGATGAAGGTCATCTCTTATTAGATCCAATAAACGGGTTGAGATAGTGGTCTCTACTTCTCTTTTTTTACCATTAACAGTCAGTTCTATTTTTAACTCACTCATTTGTACAACCCCCACATGCTGAATTTATCTCTTCCAAGGCTTTAATCATTATCTTTTTAGCCACATCTTTACGGTATTCTCTGGTACCCCTGATATCATCAATAGGTGAAATCTTATCTTCTACTATCTGGCCTAATTCGCCAAAATCCAATTGATTAAAATTTTTTCCTACT
>Ga0315548_1003799_pt1 | contig 11124 bp, 10 predicted proteins | sample SalMarSW160110MG_2_FD_202540 | JGI IMG/M metagenome (GOLD analysis project Ga0315548, IMG submission 202540) | Salt marsh sediment microbial communities from the Plum Island Ecosystem LTER, Massachusetts, United States - Salt Marsh Sediment SW1601-110 ... | reverse complement strand
TGACCGAACGGCGAAGCATGTTAGGCTGGGACAAGAAGAAGTACAGCACGATACTCAAACGGTTGATTGAGAACAATGTCGTCGAGAAAAACAGAGTACCTATGGGGAAAGGCAGACCCATAGTTTTGTACCAGCTGAAAGATAAGAGGCCGAGCATCAAACACGAGTACTACGTCTATTGGATCGTCAAGAAGTTAGCAAACAAAGGATACGTTTTGAGAAAGAGTAAAGTTGGGCCCGATATAACAATACCGAGCCACAAAGTAGCGATAAACGTAGAGCTTGGAAAATCAGACATTGAGAAAAACATCAAGACAGCGTTAATAGACTATAATCGAATAATCATATGCTCAGACAACAAGAAACTGCTAGAAAGCATTCCCGTACCCGAAAAGATGAGAAAAGGCAAGGAAGTTTTAAAATCGCTTGTCTGGGCCGTTCCAGAGCTTCTTTGATTTAATGGCAATTGATGCCGAGCTTTCGATTTGCTGATAAGAGGGAAAGGCAGGCAAGGAAAAGCATTCCGGTTGTAATTGGCGTGTGGTTTAATTTGGAGGTGGTGTTGTGAATGAGCGAACTGGTGGTATACCTGGGCTTTATGCTACGGAGCATATTCCGTTTGAGGGGAAGGTCATCTATCAGAGGTATCGAATTAGGGGGCTTGGGTTCTACTGGCTGATTGCGGAGCTGGATAGGGAGAGGAACCTTGCTTTTGGCTATGCTAATCTGAACAATGATGACTTTGCGGAGTGGGGGTACATCAGCATAGAGGAGTTGGTTGATAATGGGGTTGAGCTTGACAAGGCGTGGAAGCCATGTAGATACAAGGATGCGATGAAGAGGATTGCAGAGGAGAGGATGAAAGAGGGGAAGAGGTGGGAAAATCGTTGAAAAGGAGAAATACCGGGAAAAGGAAGAAAACCTGCCTTTCCCTCTTAAAGAGATGAAGACTTCTTTTCGCAGGTATGTTAAGGCTAGCCGTGGGTCGAGTTTGAGTCGAGAGATTTTGGATTCTGAGGCTAAGAGGCTTTTCAGGCACTTGGTCGCTTATGCGAAGTCTTGTAGGGAAGAGGGTATATCTGATTTTTCGGCGATTCTAGAAAGCTTCTATTCTGATATTTTGGATTTGGACAGTAATGGTAGTAGAAGAGTTAGAGGCTCCCTTACAAGAAGGATTAAGAGTTTGATGAGAAAGAGTCGCGTGAATGATCCGAGGTGTCAGAGGACTTTAGATGAATATGTTTAGCATACGCAATGTCGGAGCGTTTCTTATAGTAGTAGCGATTAGCGAGATGGAGATTCAGAGGTTAAAGAAGTGACACTACACCCGAGCTCAAAACTGATAACAAGATTGCCTAGGGCCTGCTCATACGTTTTTAGTCCGTACTGGTATCCTGAGCCGTTTTTTATCCGACATAGAAAACTTACAAGTTCTCTATCTGCTTAAAATATTTCAAAACAAGCTGTTGGTATAATGGCAAAATCCCTAAGGATTGCATGACTATATTTGTCTCTAAGCCGTTAAGTTTGTAGAGTTTAAAGACAGTAGCATCAATGCTAGCGTCTAGGTCTTCAATAAGATTGTCTAATAGAATTATGTTATTATCTTTCAGCCACTCGGGTAGCTGTTCCCCAAAATCCTGTTCAACTTTCTTTACAATGTTTGAAGTGTTGTTCACAGGATTAGGTTTTATAATAGGAACATTGGTCTTTTTTAATAGTTCCTGTAATGACCTGGCTTTTGAACGCGATTCAAGAAAATCAAGCAAACCACAATAAAGCAAAATGAGATATAATTTATTTTCAAAAGTTATCTTGTAGATCGGCTTTTCAGAATCCGTGGTTATACCAATTATTTCAAGAAGGCAGTTTTGTGGGTCAGCCGAAATTCTAAAGTTTAAAAATTCCTCGGTAAGTAATTTCTCTTTTTCATTAGGATAAAAAGAAACGTTTTTTGTGAATGTTTCATTGGGTGATCCACATCTAATTTTTTCGGCATCACCAGATAATAAGGCATTTAGTGATATTTCATCATTTTTTAATCTCTCGGAATTTAATTTCCAAATATCAAAATATAATCTTCTGAATTTCTTTGCTTCTGCAATTCTCCTAGCTAGAGAAACTATTTTTTTGTTTAACTTCGTCTCAATATTTGTTTTGCATTCCTTAATTGGAAGCTTACTGAGGTACTGTTTGTTTGATGAATAAAAACCACCTCGAAATGGTGTACTTATTTTACTCAGGTAAAACGATAACATTGCACTATTGAGTAATGCACAGATGTACCAATAGTTCTCATCGGAATCTTCTATCAGAGTCACGCCACCTACATCTACATTATCGAGATAGAACATCCCTATCTGATCATAGTAGGCTTGGATTCGCTGAACTAATCGGGGAACACAAATCTTCTTAATTTCTTGTCTAGTTAGATTTTTTAAGTAGATATATCCATACCATTTTGGTCCTTTCATTCTACCTCTTTCTCTATCTTCCAACACTTTCTTGTTTTGAAGAAGATACTGGTAGGTTTTTGGATAATCTTGTTTTATTCTATCCAGCGGCAATAATCTTGACTTATTTCCTTTAATTTCGTAAGGAAAAATTATAAATTGCCGTTTCTTTGGTTCTTCGTATCTTTTGACATCTATACCACTTATAAGCGGTTTGACTAATCCTCTTTCAAACGTGTGGTTTTTTCCAGTTTGTTTTGAATAGAGTTCAATACCATTTGGTAAATCTCGAACAAAATCAAGTATGTATACCTTATCTGCACTGGTTTGAAGCCCAACAAAGATGTTTTCTGCAATATCTTCTAGCGTCTTAAAATTCGATATTTTTTCCATAATTGGAGTTTCTTCTTTTCCAAAAAAGACCCAAGGATCGTCAGATAAGCTATCAATTGAAGCTTCTTGTACTAACTCTAAATTTCCCTTCAAACCTTTTTCCGATATTTTAGTTAGACCTTCACATTCAAAATACTTGAAATTCTTATGAGGTTGTTTACTGAGGAACAATAAACATGTATATGTCGTCGAGTCTTCAAATACTTGTTTATCGCCGAAATTTACAACACTATCTAATATCTTATCTTCAATTATAAAGTCACGCAATTTTCTACCATATTTTTGCTGCATAAACTTATTAGGCAAAATATAGGAAAAGACGCCGTTCTTTTTTAATAATGCAACTGCCTTTTCAACAAAGATTATCGATATGTCATAGTTTCTAAATGCAGTTCGATATATCGAGTTAAAATGATTTACAAGGACAGGGGTCTTCTTTTTGAGAACTTGAATTCTCTCGTATGGTGGGTTTCCTATAACTATATCTGCACCACTCAAGTTCTCATCTAAGGGTTTACCGTCAACAAAATATAAGTACCACAGTTCAAGAGGCCAGTGCAGAGGTTTGGTTTCTTCAAGTATCTTTGTCGATAATTCTCTTTCTGTTAAATATCTTTTGAATTCTTCATCAAGAGAATCTCTTATTTTTTGCTGTATTTCTTCTATTTCTACAACAAGCTCGGGCATTGTTGGATCTCCCAAATACCGCTTTCGAAGTTCTGAGAGCTTGTGCATCTCGCTACCAAAATTCTTTTGAAGAAAATCTACGGCGAGATTTTCAGGTAAACCTACGACAGTATTACCATTAACTAGATTCATTTCTAAATCAGGAAGAATGTGATTGGTATCCATGGGCAGCTTATCAAATCTAAACTCTGTTGGAGCGAGTTTGATGGCTTCAAGCCAAATATTGACCTTAGCTACTTCCAAAGCCTTACTGTCAAGGTCGTTTCCATGAATATGCCTTATCAGTAATCGGGATATCAGTTCGCGATCATTTTTTGCTTTCACCACACCAGCGATCTCAGCGATGCGTTGCACTTTAAATTCGACTTCTTTTGGCCTGACTAACGTTCCTGAGTATTTGTTGTATTTCGAATCAATCTCCCCGATAAGACCATTCAGTTTGCGGTATTTTTCCATGATTTTTCTGACTGCCTTAATTAGAAATGAACCTGAGCCGCATGCAGGATCAAGGACTCTTATTGATACAAATCGTTGGATGAGTTCCTTTGCCTTGTCAAAATCCTCAGCCTTGATACATTCTTCTATGTCCGATAGCAGTTTGTCATAGATTTTGCCAACAGTGTTCTCAACAATATACTCCGTTATGTACTTTGGTGTGTAGTATATACCTTCGTCGTGTCTAACTTCAGCCAAGAAAGTTTCGTATGCTTTGCCGAAGATATCCTCGTCAATGTGCCGAAAGTTGTACTGCATGATACCTTTAAAGCTGCTGAAAGTTGGTTGCCAAGCGCTTAATCCGAGAACGAGTTGCAGACTATTATACAGCTTGTCGATGTTCGCCGCATCTTTTTTCACATATTTTAGTATGTTATCTCTGAAAAGCTCTGTATCATAGTATTCATAAAACCACTTATCAATCTCTTCGAAGAACTCTTTGAGCACTTGATATTTACCTTTTGCGTGCCACTTCCGTTCTATTTCATCCCAGTTTGTCTTGATCCATCGTGCGTCAATTACAAAAAAGTCATCCAATGTTTGGATAAAGATGAATTTATTCAGCAGCCTTATTGTCAACTCGACTTTGGCTTTTCCATCAGTATCGAATTCAACTTCCGATAGCTTGCTAACCCATATCTTAAGGCTCTCAAAAAAGCGTTTATCCAATCCCTCTCTAATTGCTTGAGAATCTTTGCGCCTTAGGTAATCCCAGAGGTCGGCAATAACATTGTATTCCTCAATAAAATCGAAGAGATTAGCTTTGAAGAAATAATTAAAATCAACCGGACTGCAAGTCTTGTTAAAGAAGAACCAGTCCTTTAAATCCGTGAGAACAATGAATTCGCTACCTTTCTGTATGTACTTCAGGATTTGATTTTTGTGTTTTTGCCATTTCAATTCCGTTTGCTTGAGCCTTTTTAGGCTGCGAATCTTCCCTTCCTGAAAATCTGCCTCAAAAAGCGGTTTTAGCTCTATAAGCACAATTCTTCCATCAACCTTCAAACTGTAGTCAATAAAGCCTGGGCCGAGATTAACTTCAGGCGTGCTCTCTCCGCCCAAGTATTTGCTTAAGAGTGATCTTCCAGCGAAGAATGCTTCTCTAAGAGCTGTTTCGGGTTTAGCGCCCTGAGAGAGTGAGTTAACATAAGCTTTGACCTCTTCGCTTTTTAGTTTTGACATGACATCCGGTATGTCCTGAGATAGTATCTCATTTAGACTGAAAAGAAAACGTAGGTCCTCGATTATTAGATCAAATGATTCTTTCTCATCTTCGCTCAGGTTTCGGTAACTCAACAGGTCCACCAGATATTACAGCCAGCTTCTAAAGATATTTAATTGTAACGATATAAAAAGAAATAATTTTTCGAAGGTTATCGCCTCTTGAGATAGTGGCACGGAAGCGTAGCAACCGTTATACTCTTCAAAAAGGGTTTATCCATAAAAACTAATTTAGGATTAACAGTAAGAATTGATGAAGGATAAAATGACCGAGTTAAAGAAAATCGTTGACAGTTTTATGCAGAAAGTTACTGGACTGAAGGAGCATTGCGACAGATGTCTCAAAACAGAAAGATGGGGTAGAAGTGTGGTCTTGATGGTTGTGGATGCCTCCTTCACATCAATCGGCTTTAACTACTTTACGGCAGTTGTTCCAAAAGTTGAGGAGTTCAACGAGAAGTTCGTAGAAAATGGAAAGATAACGAATCTAAGAGAACTGGCGAAAGCAGACATACGCGAACTGAGATCGGTATGGAAAAACGAGAGGTCTTGGACTATCGCGAAAGGCATAGCATCCTATCTTTCAACAATAAGCGATAATGACAGAACGGCTCTCAGAACTTGGGCGAGAAATGCTAGCCTTGAGAAATGGAGAGAAGACCCGATCGGGCGGATTAGCGGAGTCGGTCTAGTCACTTATCAATATCTGAGAATGATGGGTGGTGTCGATACAGTGATGCCCGATAAAATAGTGAAGAGGGTGATAAACGAACTACTGGAGAAGTCCGGCTCTGAACCAGTGAACGATAATCTTGAATTCATAAAGAAAGCGGAAGAAGTCGCTTCAATATGCGGATATAGACCTATAGAACTCTGTTGGATGACATGGCTCATACAACCTGAAGGAAAGATAATGAAGATGGAAAAATACTCGAAAATCCTTTCAAAGATTTAACTCTGTTAATTACTTTGAAAAAGTCTTCCAATGAGCTTTGGTCTAGAAGCTATAGTGTTATTGAGAAAGAAACACCACCCATAGTGGTAAAATAAGTATATACCTCCTCATTGAGAACATTACAACCATCGTTTCAGGTGTGTAAGTGGTATACTCGAATAAAGCCTACGACAAGATTTATTGTGATTGGATTAGGCTATCTACAAATATAGAAAGAAAAATGTTAATTTTCGTAGTTTTGCGGTATTGCGAAATATTAGGAAAAGAACCCATTAAACTAGGTCGGTTAGCCTTACTCTCAAGAGAAGATTTAAAGCAGCTGTGCTACAGCCTAGAAAGCGAGATTGCTAAGATGGATTGATCTTGTAAATTTCTAACTAATCCATTACGAATTTCGAATGCCACCTTACCTCATATACATCAATAGCTCTCAGGACACCAACCCCTTAACTTCGGCCAGACTTCTCAAGATTCGTACAGGACAGCTTTTTTTGAGCGTCTCCAAATCATGAAAACTTCCCCTTTCTCTATATATTGCCCAAGGGTTGATGCCAGCTGCCCGTGCTGCTTGGCAATCTTCTCTCATATCTCCTATGTATATCACTTTATTGGGGTGACTGATGTTCAATTTCTTCAAAGCTTCTTTCAGTCCATCGGGTTCAGGTTTTTTATCATCAAATACGACACCATTTTCACTGAAAAAATCACGGATACCAAATTTTCTCAGATGGTTTACCACGAGCTCTTTTGGTGTTTGTGAGACAATTCCCAGTTTGATGCTCGTTGCCTGCTTGAGATTTTCTAGTGCAGGTTTTACATCATCGAATAACCTGATTGTATCTCCGTGGTTTAAGTACTGTCGCTTCCAGTAGTCTACAGCTGCTTCAATATGCGTGAACTTTTTCTCCTTTAGGAACTCTCTATAGGGAAGTCGATAGTCTTTCCTGAATTGATCGAGTTCTGGTTTTCTCTTGCCGTTCTTCTTGCACAGATCTACAAAACCTTCGTATACTGCTTGGAGGTCATCTACGAGCGTGCCGCTGAGGTCAAAAAGTATTGCTTTTATTGGATTGGGAAAACTTGAATAGCTCGTGGGTAATGATTGCACCAGTTAAGCCAGCTCCTTCAAATTGTGTGAAGATTTACTACTGTTCCAACAATGTAATATTACTTTCGAATTGTCAGTTGTTCACAAGATTTCAATTTTTTAGTGCAAAGTGAGCTACTATGAAGGATTTTCCTTCTTCTTATTTGAATGATCTTCCTCTAAAGTAGCAAGAATTTTCGGAATCACAGGAAGTTTTTTCCTAAGAGCTGGTTCCTTTTTTAACAGTTCTGCAATTTTCCTGCCTAAAGAAAGCATTTTTCTACGACGCATTCTTAAGTGAGGATAAGCTTTCTCAACTACGTCACTTCTAGGGATCAGCTCCTTCCCAATTTCTGTCACGCTATCAACAAAATGCTTCGCATAAGACTCGGCTATAACTGAAAAATCTTTTTTTGCTTCTACCGACACTACTTTTTCAATAATGAACTTAGTGTCTTCCTGCTTTAATTTCCCACCAATAACCACGCTGTCAGCAATTTGCTTAACTCTCTCACTTACATTTTCTCTAACTTTAATTAGAATGTCGAAGAAATTCATTAAAAACCCAAAAGAAAGCCCTTCCAAGAAGTCTATCAAATCTTCTGTGCTTATATTTTCAGCTTTTAACCGGGCTTCAGCTAAAAACTTATCCCTTGAGATTAGAAGTTCCTTGTTAAAGTACCATCCCATTCCCTTAGCAGTAGGTTTATATGCATTTCTATGAGTTTTTTTGCTTCTACCTCCCTTGATTAACCCTTCTTCACCCATCAATGCAAGGTATTTTGATACCGTTTTCCTGCTTACCGGCCCCAACTTTTTTGCAATTTCTAGAACTTCTTTAAACCTAACCTCTGACCTGGCTATTGCTAAACATAAAGTCTGAAACTTAATGTCTTCATATCTTTTTTTATCTCTAACGCCCATATGATTATTTTGAGGAAGGAAACTATTATTTATATGCCTCTTTTGTTTCCTTTATTGAGAAAAAAATAAGCTTAAAATAGGCTTATTTAATGTAGAAAACTGAATTTTCTAGCTATTTTCCTAAGCGGGTTCATTCGAAATCTACTACTAAGGAAACCATCATACCCTATAGTGGTAAGGAGGTGTTTGAGATGAGGTATAAAGTAGAATATGAAAATGAAGGAGGGGGCCATTAACGTGATCACTTTGGTAATCTTGGGATTGATGGCCCTGACAGGTGCAGCGGCGGCATGGGTAACTATAGATGACGATTCGCCCACAGAAGATGCTCGCTGTCCTGAGCACTATTCTACACAGCCGAAATCAAGAGTAGACATAGAGAAATACAGGGAATACGACGAGGGTGCAAGGACTCTTACCGAAACAGTGACCACAATGAAAGTCTTCCCTGATGTTGATCCATGGGATCTAGATGAGGAGGATGAAGATGTTTAGTCCCAAATACTGGGCGTTATGTAGAGTTTCAATAGATGGCTACGTAGACATAGAGAGCGGGCATTTCTACATCTCGGGCTCAAAGTATAAGGAAGCAAGCTGCAACTTTTTCGGTAGAAACAAACCGTATGCAGAAGACATCATGACGAGCTTAGTGAGGACGACAGACATTTCCGAAAATGAGCTAACTCTTTCCATTGCTCGATACCAAGCAGAATACAAGGCATTGAAGGCACAACTGAGGCTTGCACAGAGACGTGAAGAACGGGAAGGTATGAGGGATGAGAAAATTGCGGTTAGGTGACAAACTGAAAGCGCTACTGGTAAAGCTCAACCCTACGACATTAGAGAGAAGTGAGGTCATAGCGGTGTTTCCTGTGACCGATGAAAAGAAACATGGCGTTGTTGCGCTAAGCCAGCGAAACGAAATAGTAGATAACGCTTTGGGAGATCGCGTTGTCAGGCAATGCACCCGATTCGAGGGGAGATTCATCTTAAACAAAAGAAGGGATATGAATCAGGATGTTTGACGCAGTTTTCAGAGAGAGAATAAGCAAGCGATTGCTGATAGAGGCCAACTGCAAATTCCTTCCTGACGGCAACATAGAGGCACAGATCGAGCTCTCCCGATATTCCATTGATGTCGAGTCAAGGACAAGCTTCTGGGCGAGAAGAATCAGGAACTGCGAAGAGATAATACAAAGTCTGCAACCGCAATCAGGTGGCGACTCTAACTTGGGCGACCTCGCGAGTGCCTGTTCGCAACTGGCTATAGCAGGCTTGCAGATGAAACCAAACAATGGTGGGTCTCAGACGTTACTGAGGTCAGTCATCGATAACAAGGTCTCAAAGTGAGACCTTCCACCCTTTTTCTGGTAGGTGCATGTTCTGTTGACAAGCTTTGAAGACTTGGAATATATTTCAAAGGTAAAGGATAAGCTGTCTAGAATCAACCACGGCATATCAGCGGAAACATTAGACCTCATCTACTCAGACTACTTACTAGAAGAGGATGTTGAGAGGAAGGGAGAGGACAGAGCTTTCCTTGAGGAGATCGTGAGATTGTATTCACCTGAGCTTGCATTGTCTAGGAAGCCACTATTACCAGTGCCGAATGCTGATGATTCTAGTGGAGACATAGTTCTAGGCAAGATCATCCAAGGCGAAGAGGAGCTGTGGGATTTCGCAATTCCGGCACACGAATTGAACCAAGGACACATCCTTATAGCTTCAAGGTCAGGTCATGGCAAGACCACACTGCTCATGCGAATTGTATCTCAGCTCTTAGAGAATGAAACGCCGTTTTTAATAACAGATTACAAGAGAGACTTTCGTGGCCTGACTAAAGAGTACCCTGACCTCCTCGTTCTCTCAAACAGAAACCTCAGGATTAACTTCCTTAGGCCTCCTCCGGGCATATCAATTGAGGAATGGAAACAACAGTTCCTGAACATATTTAGCCACGTAGAGGGTGTATGGTCAGGATCAACCCAGTTCCTTCTGAGGCATTTAGATCGCGTCTATGCCGAGAAGGGGAAAAGAGCGACAATAGCTGATCTCAAGGAAGAACTAGAGACTGCTACGCCGAGTTTAAGACGGATGCAAGACTACTGGTCTGCTGTCTACACGAGGATCTATGGACTGCACAGCAAATTAGGCCCAGTTGTAGAGTGTGAAGATGGCTTGGACATAGAGAGGCTCCTCACTCGGCCTGTCGTCCTGGAGCTGGACGGCTTTGGGGGGTTTGAAGACCAAAACCTATTGATACTATTCTTCTTTTTTTGGATCTACGCATATAGGAAAGCTCACCGACATCGAGGCACTGCAAGACATTGGATCATCATAGACGAAGCGAAGAGAGTCTTTCCCGCGTCAGAGCAGTACAGCTCAACCACCCGTGAGTATTCACACATATCACCCACAGACACCATCGTAGACGAGATACGAGATTTCTCCGAAATACTCGTTGCCGCTGACAACGAGGTCTCGAAGCTCAGTAATTCAATCATATCTCAATCCTACGTGAAGATCATAGGCAATGTATCTGGCAGAGACCTTGACATCATATCCGAAGCGATAAACCTCGGTGATGACGAAAAAGACTGCATCCCAATGCTTGAGAGAGGAGAATGGATAGTAAAGCTTGCAAGCAGGTATACAAAGCCTTTCATGATTAAGACGGAAGACTTTCCGGTAGACAAGGACATTGCCAATGAAGAGATTGAAAAGAAGATGCAACCACTACTTCAAGAGCTAATTGTGAAAACAGAGAACGAATCTCACAACATATCTTCACCACAAGAGACAGATGAACTTAAGGTTGCTAAGATTAAGCCTGATAAGCTACATATAAAACTCCCAACTCTGTCGGAAGACGCCTGGGCTCTTTTGCTCGACGTAAACAGCCATCCATT
>Ga0315548_1003798_pt1 | contig 11129 bp, 6 predicted proteins | sample SalMarSW160110MG_2_FD_202540 | JGI IMG/M metagenome (GOLD analysis project Ga0315548, IMG submission 202540) | Salt marsh sediment microbial communities from the Plum Island Ecosystem LTER, Massachusetts, United States - Salt Marsh Sediment SW1601-110 ... | reverse complement strand
TCACTTACAAGCTTTTTACTTTGTCTTCTTACCATTATTGTGGCGATATATTCCGTGACCACCGATATAGAGCGGTGTCAAATTTATACGGTTGTCACCAAGCCGGTTTATCGTTTCCAGGTCCTTATAGGCAAATTCCTTGGCGTAGTTTTGCTTGGTTTCGTTCTGCTTGTCGTGTTTTCGTCAATGATATATTCCATTACTGTTTACATACCCAGGTTTATTGATGCAACCGGCGAGCAGTTGGATGAGCTTAATAACGAATTTTACACAGCCCGTGCTTCACTGAAACCTGCGCCGGTTGATGTCAGCAGAGAAGTGAAGCAGAGCTTTAATGAGCTTGTGCAGAACCGCAAAATCAGTGACGAGGTGCTGGAAGATGACCTGGCTCGTCGGCGGATTTTAGAGGAGCTGACCAAAAGCAAAGAGCTTGCGAGCCGTTCCGTCGGGCCGGGTCGGCAGTTAATTTGGGAATTCAATAATGTCAACGTTAAATCCAAAGACCCCGAGGGAAAGATTTTTGTCCGATATAAGTATGAGGTCTCAGTTGCGCCGCCGAACAGGCGTATAGCGGGCAGATGGACCGTTGGTGACTACAGGCAGGAAAAGTATGGTCTGCCGGTTGAAACGCCGCTGTGGCGCGAATCGCGCTGGGATGTTATTCGAGCGTTTCACGAGCTTGAAGTGCCGGTTGAAGTCGTTGCTGATGATGGATATCTGGCGGTTGGTTTTGTTAATTTGCCTCAGTATAATGATACGACTGTAATTTTTCCCGAGAAAGATGGTATCGAGGTACTTTATAAGTCGGACAGTTTTACAGCTAACTATATAAGAGCAACTGTTTTGGTTTTGCTGCGTTTGATATTCCTGGCGTCTCTTGGTATCTTTGCCGCCACTTTTTTGTCATTTCCGACGGCAGTTTTATTTTGCCTTGTCATTTTTGCTACTGGTACTATAAGTGGCTTTATTTTTGAATCCTTCGGCTCTCTCGGCGGAGGCACACAGCTTATATATACTTTCACAGTCAAGCCGCTTGTCAGGATGCTTCCGCAATTTGATAAGGTAAATCCTGCGAGGTTCCTTGTGCCGGCCAGGCTGCTGAGCTGGACTTTGCTGGCAAAAGTAGCGGTTATTATGGTTTCGATTAAGGCGGTAATATTGTTTTTGCTGGGGATATTGGTCTTTAACCACAAAGAGATAGCGAAAGTCATAGTTTAGTCAGGACGTGAACTTGTTTTATGCGTTTCCGTGACACAATAATCTGCGTGACGGCGGTTTTACTGTCGGCTGGATTGTTTATAATCGCCGGCTCTCAGCTCCAGAGCCTGAATGTTAAGCGCCGAGAGCTTGGGCTTGTAATCGACAGGCCCGAAGACATACCTCCTTCTCTGGCATTTGCAACGATCGCAACGGGGGCCTTCAGAGGTCTGGTAGTCGATTGTCTTTGGCTCAGGGCTGAGAGATTAAAAGAGGAAGGGCAATTTTTCGATGCGAAGCAGCTTGCCGATTGGATAACCATTTTGCAGCCGCGTTTTACACAGGTCTGGGATTTTCAGGCCTGGAATATGGCATATAATATTTCAGTCTCGATACCGGCAAGCGAGCCTCAGGAGCGCTGGAGATGGGTCAAAAACGGATATGAACTGCTGCGTGATAAAGGTATAGTTGTCAATCCCAAGAGTATTTCGTTGTACAGGCGGCTTGCTTTAATATTTCAGCACAAAATCGGTGGTGTAACGGATGACGACCACAAGTACTATAAGCTGCAGCTTGCGTTGGAAATGGAACCGCTGCTGAAATCCGAAGATAACAGTCTCGGAGCCGCTGATAACAGATACTTCGAAAAGCTTGCGAAGGCGCCAAAAGAATTCAAAAAGGTAAGCGAAGACCCGAATTTTCAGCCGTTGATTGATGAGCTGCGAAAAGCCGATGAAATATTTGCCGACAGCGATAAGTTTGTCGGCAATTACCTTTCCTTGAGACAAAATCCGAGCGGATTCAAACCGCAGGCTTTTGAAGTGATTGACCGGTTCAGGGGCACAAATGCCTTGAAAAAGTTTGATATCTTCGCCAAAGCATATCAATTGCGCTATGTTTGGAAGCTTGAGCCTGAATTGATGGTCGAATTGAACAACAATTTCGGCCCAACCGATTGGGACGACCCGAACAATCATTTGCCGTTGGAATGGCGCCATCCTGATGCGCATGCGATGTACTGGGCGTATAAGGCCTTGATGATTGGCAGCAAAGGAGAATTTTCTGTTCCCGAGGCAAATGCGGACCGGATGATAAATCATAGCCTGCAAAGTCTTTTTCGAACGGGTAAGATATATATTTATAGCCAGATAATGAGGCCGCAATCAGATTCTATCTCTGATGCCAATTCTCAGGTACCTGTTATAGTACAGCAGATATATCTCAGGCCTGATTTGAGGATGTTTAAATCCTATAATAAGGCTGCGATGGCGAGGATTGAAAAGTATGAGCAGCATAGGGAAGGTACGACCGAGTCAATGCGGATTGGACACAGAAATATGCTTCAAAACGCCATTCTGTCATTTTATCAGGCTGGTCTCATCGAGCAGGCACAGGAAATTTATAATCAGCTGAAAGAATTGTATCCTCTTGAGAAATTTAATGTTGCCCTTGCGGTGTTCGTAAGACAGCGTTTCCGCGAAGAGCTGACGGAGCTGCGGAACATAACTAATATTACTGAAATAATCCAGATGATTATGCGGGAGGCTTACTTCAGATATGCTATGCGTGACGATGACCAGGCAGCTATCAGCGAAAACATCGCGAAAGAGGCCTATGACCTGTACCAGTCGGATTATGCTAATGAAGAAGCAGAAGAGAAACAGAGGATGTCTTTGCCTGATTATGAGAGGCTGCAGTATCTGGCACTTATTGATTTTTTGATGGATGAGCAGTATCCGGCTGTAATGAGGAATAATTTGTTTAACCGCATTGAAATAGAAAAACCAGAGCTTTTCGAAAAGATTATAAAAGAACGTGACAGGATGCTTCAGGAACAGCAACAATCAGAGCAATAATATAAGCCGATTTTAATTTTTTATTATGCAAACCGATTTTTATGAGCAGTTGACAGATTCACAAAGACAAGCGGTTTTTCATACCGAAGGCCCGCTGCTTGTGCTTGCAGGGCCGGGCAGCGGAAAGACAAGGGTCATCACATACCGCGTGGCAGCACTTATTGATTCCGGTGTGCAGGCCTACAATATCTGTGCGGTAACCTTTACGAACAAGGCCGCAGAACAGATGAGAAAACGCTGTGCAGAGCTTCTGGGATTCTTAAATAAAGCTCATATCAGCACATTTCATTCGCTGTGTGTTCGAATATTGCGGCAATATTCATCACAGGCTAATATAAATCGCAATTTTAGTATCTACGATGCGGCAGACCAGGCCAAGTGTATGAGACAGGCTGTAAAGGAATGTAATCTTAATACCGCTGACTTTTCGCCTGCCCGAATGCTTGATGCTGTCTCGGCGTTAAAGAACAGACTCGTCGATGTTGACACACTTAAAAGTGAGGCGAACGATTTTTTTTCAGCTACTCTGGCAAAGATTTATACGCGATATCAAAAAATGCTTTCAGAAGCAAATGCGCTGGATTTTGACGACTTGCTGCTTAAGACGGCATATTTGCTCAAGGATTGTGCTGATGTTCGAGAGGAGCTTTCCAATCGTTTCAGGTTTGTGCTTATAGATGAATATCAGGATACCAATCACGCCCAGTACCGGATAGCCAAGCTTTTGGTTTCACAGCATAATAATATCTGTGCAACCGGTGACCCGGACCAGTCTATATACCGCTGGCGAGGTGCGGATATCCGAAATATTCTTGCTTTCGAGAAGGACTGGCCGCAGGCGACAGTTGTAAAGCTCGAGGAAAATTTCCGCTCGACTCCGAACATACTCAAGGCCGCGGATTCACTAATCTCTTTCAATCAGTCCCGAAAAGAAAAAGTGCTTATACCTACAAGACCAGAGGGAGGCGATATTGTTATCAATTGCTGTGAAGACCAGACAAATGAGGCCCAAACCGTTGCTTCTCTTATAAGTGAACTGGCGGACGAAGGTGTTTCTTTACGCGATATTGCCGTTTTCTATCGCATAAATGCGATGAGCAGGGCACTTGAGGAAGCACTTATAAAAAATAAGATTCCATATCAAATTGTTCGTGGAATTGAATTCTATAATAGAAAGGAGATACGCGACCTGCTCGCATTTTTGAAGGTGCTGATAAATCCTGAAGATGAAATTGCTTTATTGCGAATAATTAATACGCCGGCTCGTGGGATAGGCAAAACAACGATTGACAGGATAAAAGCCTATGCCGCAGCAGGCAGACTTTCCTTTTACGAAGCCTTAAAGCAGGCTGACAAGATTAGCTCATTATCAGCGGGCTCGAAGGCGAAAGTCGCTGTCTTTATTAATACGATGGAAGAGCTTAAAAAGCAGCTTGACAAACCCGTTGCTTCCATTGCCCTGTCAGTGTTTGAAAAGACGGGCCTGTCTGCCTCACTTAAAGATTCCAGTGATACGGACGCGATTGATAATATTAACGAGCTTATAAGTGCAGCAGCCAGTTATGACGAACAGAGCGATGAACCTTCTCTGCTTGATTATCTGCAGCAGATTTCACTGTTTAGCGATGTCGATACATACGATATCGGCAGGCCTTCTGTAGCTTTGATGACACTGCATTCCACAAAGGGCCTGGAATTTGACAATGTTTTTATTGTCGGTCTCGAGGAAGGCCTGCTTCCTCATGAGAGAAGCAGTGAGGATGATGAAGATATCGAGGAGGAAAGGCGATTATTTTTTGTTGGTATCACACGGGCGAAGTTAAGATTATTTATGAGTTATTGCCAATATCGAACGATTCGGGGCCAGCTTTCCAGAAGTATACCGTCATCATTTCTTTATGAGCTTGGTACTTGCAGAAATAATGGGAGTCATAATGACGTGGGTGGAATATATTACGATGATGAGTATCAAAGAAGCCGTACTTTCTCGCCTGTTTTTACACCCGGCCAGCTTGTAAGGCACGTTTCTTTTGGTCTCGGTCGTGTGAAGGATTTTGTCGATATGGGCGAGAATAGTATTGTGGTTGTTAGTTTTAATAGCGGTCAGACCAAATCCCTTAAAGTAAGATTTGCAAATCTATTGACATTTGAAGGTGATTTTTCATAAATATCACCATATTAAAAAACAATTCTGATTTTAGACTTAAATTTTTTTGTTATTCTTAATATCTTACGTTCTGCTTATAAAGAAGAATTTTTGTACTTTACTTAATTTATATAATATTAGAATGTGCTTTTTCTCACAGATAGCAATTGCAAAAATATTCGATTTTTTTGATAAAAATGGGCAAGCAAGATTTTAGAAAAGTCCCAATAACTAACTGTCCATTACATAATATATTTGACTATAAGGTGTTAATGACGTATAATAATGTAGAGTGAAAAGTTATTGAAAATGGAGTAAAACTGATATGGCAAAAGCGGAATCAATGAAAAAGATACCCCCGGTAGAGCAACTTAGGGGACGGACGCTTGGCAGAGTGCTTATTAAGATGGGCGTTCTAACAAGAGAAAAGGTACATGAGTGTGTAAAAATACAGCAGAAAAGGGGAGGCAAGGACCAAATAGGCAAAATATTTTTGGAGCTTGGCTATGTAGATGAAAGCCAGCTTAGGATAGCCCGAGCAGGACAGAGGGGGATGGAATATGTCAACATAAATGAAATTGAAATATCCCCTGATGTGATAGATAAAATACCATTCCAGATGGCAAAATCCTATAAGCTCATACCGATTGCATATTACAAGGAAGAAAACGAATTGACGGTTGCCCTTGACAATCCTGACAATTTCAGGGCGACAGACGATTTAAGCACACTTATGGGTTATAAAGTTAAAGCCTGTTATACAGAACCGGAGGCAGTGGAAGCAGCTCTGAATAAGTATTATCAAACACAGGAGGAAAATATAACAGAGCTTATAAGCGAGATACAGGAGGATAGATTTCTTGCTGAATTTGAGGGCAGGAACCAAAGTATAGACCTCGATGAATTAAAGGAATTATCGAATTCAAATCCGGTAAAGAAACTACTGAACCTTGTTTTACTTCAGGCTATCCGTGATAAGGCATCAGATGTTCATTTCGAGCCGTTCGAGAATGAATATAAGATGAGATACAGGATTGATGGTGTTCTTTACGAGATGGTACCTCCGCCTAAACACATAGCTGCGGCACTGAGCAGCCGTATCAAAGTTATGGCCAGCCTCGATATTGCAGAGAGGAGAATGCCGCAGGACGGGCGTATATCCTTAACCGTGGAAGGAAAGCCGGTGGATTTGCGTGTAAGTGTTCTGCCGACAATGTTTGGTGAAAGTGTAGTATTGCGTGTACTGGACAGGAGTCAGCTCAGTCTGGATTTTGAAAAACTGGGACTACGCCAGGAAGAGCTTGTTCTGGTTAATCAGCTTATTCACAAACCAAATGGAATATTGATTGCAACAGGACCTACCGGAAGCGGTAAGACTACGACACTTTATTCGGCTATAACTCAGCTTAATGATATAGAGACGAAGGTGATAACAACAGAAGACCCTATAGAGTATGATTTGGACGGGATTATTCAGGTTCAAATCAAGGATGATATTGGTTTAACATTTGCCAGATGTCTTCGTTCGATACTTCGTCAGGACCCAGATATAGTAATGGTCGGTGAGATACGAGACCTTGAGACAGCGGAGATTGCGGCACAGGCGTCATTGACAGGCCATCTTGTTCTTACAACTTTGCACACCAATGACGCACCAAGTTCAATAGCAAGGCTTCTCGATTTGGGGATAGAGCCGTTTCTTGTAACAGCTACGCTGGAAGGTATTATAGCACAGAGGCTTGTCAGAAAGATATGTGATAACTGCAGAACACCTTTTGAGCCGAAGGAAATTCAATTAAGGGAATTGGACCTCACGCCTGAGAGCGTCAGGGGCAAGAAGTTTTATTACGGTAAAGGCTGCAGTAAGTGCAATAAGACCGGATATCGCGGGCGAACGGCTATTTTTGAGATTATGACATTCAATGACCGGATACGCGAGCTGATAATGAATCATGCCTCGACAAATGTAATCAGAATGGCGGCTCAGAAGTCCGGAATGAAGCTGCTGCGGGACAGCGGTCTTGCGGCGATTTACAATGGTGTTACGACTATAGACGAGGTTGTTAAGGAAACGATATCGGAGGGGTAATTAAAAGGTGTAAGTTTAGAGCAGAATTTGTCAGGAGATATTTAAGATGCCTACATTCAAGTATGAAGCATTGGATTCACAGGGATTGTCTGTGAAAGACGAAGTAGAGGCGCTGAGCCAGAAAGAGGCCATAAGTAAAATCCAGAATATGGGATATTTTCCCACGAAGGTTCGCGTCGCAGGAGCGAAGAAGAAGGCAGCCAGGGCGGTCAGAGCAGCACCACGTCGCGGAGCAGGTGGCCACGTCGGGACAAAACTGGTAACACAGTTTGCAAGGCAGCTTTCAACTCTTCAGGATGCGGGTTTGCCAATATTGAGGTCATTGAGAATTCTGGAGGAGCAGCAAAAATCAGGCACTTTTAAGAGAGTAATATGTTATGTTGCAGATGACATTGAGGGAGGCTCTACTCTTTCAGAGGCTATGGCGCGGTTTCCGAAAGCTTTTGACAGGCTGTTTGTCAGTATGATTGCAGCCGGTGAGACCGGCGGTGTCCTTGATTTGATTCTTGCACGCATTGCGGAATTTATGGAGAAGGCACAAAAACTTAAAGCACGGGTCAAAAGCGCGCTTATTTATCCCCTGGTGGTGCTGACAGCGGCATTTACGATTCTGCTGCTTTTGATGAAATATGTTATACCACAATTTAAGACGGTGCTTCAGGAGATGACGAATCAGCCGCTGCCGAGAATAACGGAGATTGTTCTGGGGATAAGTTCCTGGATTGCCTACAGGTATGGCTGGGCGATTATTCTGGCGGTGCCGATTGTGTTTGTCATATTTCTTAAGTTTGTTAAGAAGTTCAGGGTAGGCAGGATGATTATCGATACGATTAAATTGCACCTGCCGGTGATAGGGGTGCTGAGCGGCAAGATAGCGGTTACGCGATGGACAAGGACGCTCGGGACACTGATTGGTGCGGGCGTTCCTATACTGGATGCGATTAACACTTCACGTGAGACAGCCGGCAACGAGGTCTATAGCAGGATGCTGGGAAATGTCCAGAACTCAATCAGGCAGGGCGAAAGCTTCGCAGGGCCTTTAAAGCAGTCAAAGACAGTTGACCTTATAGTTTCGAATATGGTCGCGGTCGGTGAAGAGACCGGCGACCTCGACAAGATGCTTCTTAAGGTAGCGGATAACTATGATGAGCAGGTCGATGTGCTTGTCGCATCGCTGATGTCGCTTCTCGAGCCGATAATGATTATCTGTCTGGGGCTTATCGTTCTGACAATCGTGCTGTCAATATTTTTGCCGATAGTCGGTGTGATTTCAGGATTGAGCAGTGCTCAAAGGTAAGACCGGGAAGAAAAAATGTTTTTGTTAAGGAGAAAAAAGTGAAGCGTTTAGCCAGAAAACCAGATAAAAGGCGGGCATTTACGATAGTCGAGCTGCTGACGGTTATGAGCGTTATCATTCTGCTCATCAGCCTTCTTGTCCCAAGCCTGAACAAGATAAGGCGGTATGCCTTATACGTAAAGCAGAGAAACCAGTTCAAGGGTATCGGTGACGGACTGACACTGTTCAATGCCGAATGGGAGGATTATCCGGATTCTAAACGAGAGGACGACTGTAAAAGACAGCTTTACTGTGGTGCGATGAGGCTGTGTGAGGCAATGGTAGGCCAGGACCTGCTGGGTTTTCATTCCCTGTCACGTTTCTGTCAGATGGGGACAATCGATGGCGAGAATCCAATTCCTAATACGCCCTTAAGTGCCGGCGGTAATGATTTATATCCTGCCAGACAACTACCTGCTCCAAGGCCTCAAACGGCCCTTATAGCGCAAAGTGAAAGTGAGAGAAAAGGATTGTACATCTCGCGCGAACAAGCGAACGCATATAAAATGGGGGATTTATATAATCCTGCTTTGGTTAATTCTACGGATGGGTTTAAGTCTGCCGATGCATCTGCATCTTCTTTGCCTGTAATTTGTGATGTTTATTCAACCGCAATGCACGCTCAAACGGGCAAGACTGTGGGCTCGCCCGTTCTCTACTATAAGGCTAATACCACAAAGCATTTGCATGACCCCGGGGGCGATCCACGAAACAACATTTACAACTGGCAGGACAATATGGATTTGATTAACCTCGGAGTGGCTATGCAGCCTGGTTTTTATCACCCTATGGGCTCTAAAGACAGACAAACGCCTATCGAGGGTGTTATTGAGAATTATAGAATTTTCTATGACATGACACGGAATCAGCAGCTTTCTGTGCCAAAGCCATACAATGATGACAGCTTTATACTGATTTCAGCCGGCTTCGACGGTTTGTACGGAACAACGGATGATGTCTTTAATTTTGAAAAGTAAGTTTTGGGTAGACAGGCGTATGAGGTGATAGTGTGATTTGTATTTGTCCTGATAATTTTGGTTACCGGAGGAAATAATGGAAAGGAAATCTGTTTGTTCGGTGGTGGTTTTTATGCTGATTTCAATTAATACTGTTAGTGTGTTTGCCGGCGTGCTTGTCAACGGCAGCTTCGAGGACGACGGTGTGATATATGACCTCACGGCCGAAGAGCCGAACGGATGGGATGTAAATTTGCCCGGTAATTTCTTCGGCTGGGTCTATAACGACTGGGTTACACACGGTTTGCTCAACCTGACAGTATATTCTGAAAAGACCGTTTTCGAGGCGAATGATATTGCTGAACTATCTCAATATGTAATTCTCGGAGACGTTAATCAGATTACTTTTGATATCAGACTTCACACACAAACCGCCGGCAGGATTTGGGACCCGAATCTCAGAACAGCACTTGTTATTATTGATGATAATGATGTTGTCTGGGAATCAAACAGTGTCGGTTCGGATGTCAGGGGTGAATATCGTAACCAGGTTATAGGTATATCAAACCAGGATTACGCCGAGCATAAGTTATCTATTGCCCTCAAATGCAATGTGTCCGAAGAAACAACCACTGAGTACTATACAGACTGGGACAATTTCAGGGTTGACATTTATTGTGACGGCGAAGGTTTCCTGGACAGCGATTTCAGCAGGGATTGTGCAGTGAATTTTTCTGACTTTGCAATGCTCTCGAATCTGTGGCGGCAGAATGTTGACCCGAATTCCAGGTATAACCTGTCGGGCGACGGTGATACTGAAACGTACGGAATTATTGATTTTTCGGATATAGAAGTTTTTACAGGGGATTGGCCCGCCGGCAGTTATGATTAGCAGGCGGTAAAAAAATAATTTTAAGGTAATCATTATGAAATCGACAAAAGGATTTACATTAATTGAGCTGTTAACTGCGATTGCGGTAAGCGCGCTGCTTTTAAGTATCTTGCTGCCTTCACTGTACAGGGTCCGCAATATGGCCAGAGAAGCCAAACAAAAAGTGCAGTTCTCTGCAATAGACCAGGCTCTGCTTGCCTGGCGAAACGATTACGGTGAATATCCAAAGTCTGATCTTTATAGTGATGTTCAAAATAATTGGTTTTGTGGTGCGCAGAAGCTTGCGGAAGCCCTTTTTGGCCTGGATTTACTCGGTTATCATCCTCTTTCAAAATTTCAGCCTGATGTTGATGTTGCTAATTTTTACCCGCCTGTGCCAAGTGAAGCAAACTTGCGGGAAAGACAAGGCCGGTATCTTGAGCTTGAAGCTGCAAATGCCTATAGACTTTTTTCTAGAGGAGCAGGCACGGGAGATGGGTTAATTGATTTTACAAGGAGGGGCTCATTTTATCCGGCAAGTTATGTCCTTTGTGATGAATTTGCAAGGCACCCCATAACCGTCGGCGTAGAAAATGAAAAGGCAGGTCTTCCGATTTTGTACTACAGGGCAAATACTTCCAGCAGGACCATATTGGGAGGGCTAAAGGAAAACAGGAT
>Ga0315548_1003796_pt1 | contig 11131 bp, 7 predicted proteins | sample SalMarSW160110MG_2_FD_202540 | JGI IMG/M metagenome (GOLD analysis project Ga0315548, IMG submission 202540) | Salt marsh sediment microbial communities from the Plum Island Ecosystem LTER, Massachusetts, United States - Salt Marsh Sediment SW1601-110 ... | reverse complement strand
ATATTACCTTTGAGATAAAAAATGAGGCTCCCCTTGATGCCGCATTGCTTATCCGTATACCGGGTTGGGCAAGAAATATGCCTGTGCCCGGTGACCTTTATACATATATTAATCCTGGTAAAGCCGAACCTACTGTTTACGTCAATGGCAAACCTGAAAAAATAGCAATATCCGGAAACGGCTATATACGGATAAGAAAAAAATGGAAGCAGGGTGATAAAATTGAATTGAGGCTGCCAATGGAAGTTAAAAAGGTTGTGGCTAACAAGGCGGTAGCAGAGGACAGGGGACTGCAGGCCTATGAGTACGGTCCGGTTGTTTACTGCGCAGAAGGAACAGACAACAACGGGATGGCACTTGACATTGTTATCCCTGCCGGCGCTGAGTTCAGGGCTGAGTATGAAAACGGACTGCTGAACGGGATTAATACCTTAAAAACAAAAGGCCATATTACAAGGGGAAGGACCACCGAAGATATTGAAGTGACACTGGTGCCATACTATGCATGGAACAACCGCAGCAACTGCGAAATGAATGTATGGCTCAGGACAGAGTAACCTGAGCGGACAGGACTGCGCCGGTACATATAAAAAACATGCCCCGGCATTATATCATCGGGGCATGCAATTAGTAGGTTTAGTTAAATAGCTTTATGTTATTCTATTCTTTTCCATTCTTCATGAAGCTGAAATCCCGGCAGCTTATCCCCTTTTTCGTTAAGAGGCCCCGTCGTTATCATCATACTATCCCTGAACTGGCATTCATAAGTGGAGATACTTCCTATGCCGCTTCTCCAGCTTGAGAACTCAAGTGTTTCAATATATTTATTTCCTTCAAGCTTGTAAGTACCCCCTCCGGAAAAGAATAAATCTTCATTAGTTGTATCCTGCCTGATGAAAATAACATGTGTCTTCCCGAACATTTTTAACTCCCTGTCATATTCACTGGTGGGGAATTCAACTGTGTTTGTATCTGAATAAGCCCACGTTGCAGATACAAGTTCCCAGGTGCCTTCAACTTTATTTTTCTCGCAGCATGAATAGCTCAAAAATAAGAATAACATAACGGTCAATGGAGCATAAATTTTTTTCATAACCTTGTGTATTATGGGTCGGTTAATTATTGAAAATCAGAAGCAAGTTAGCTTAATGCAAATCAAAAGTCAAGCATAACTAATAATTTATTTTTACGGTTCGGGAAGGAGTGAGGGCATAAACATACTTAGGTGAGTAACCGGTATGCAGGTCTTATCAGGATGTTATATTTAAAATATTTATCAGCGCTTATTGATAACTTTATAGGTTATCAACTGGATTTTTTACGCTAATTATCGTAACTTTATGAGGATGCAAAGTAATGTTTATATGAAGAAAGTAATACTGTTGCTATGTATATTATTATTCCTGCCCGTTCTTCTCCTGGCCCAGGGCAGTAAAGCATATATTGACTATAAAAAGGGCATAAAAGAGATTGACACTATTCCGAGAAAGGAAGCAGTTGAGATATTGAAGAAATTTGCGCCGGGGATTGACACGCGCATTGTGCCCGGAGCAATAGCCTATTCACCAAGTGTGAATGACGGTAAGACATTTTACGTTATCATTGAAGATAATGAGCCCTTTACATATCACGGCTTCCTGATAAAGTTCGATGAAGTGCTGAATATTGTATATAAAAAGAAGAATTTTGAACCTTTCAGGAGAAGTATTTTTATTATTACCAGGAACAGGCAATGTTACCGCTGGAATTACTGGGTGGCCTGTTCCACCGGAGCCGAGGCAGGAGACTATGACATGAGTGCACCCCTGTATTCAGAAGGTACGTGCGCTGACAACCAGAGCATACAGAAAGTGCTGGCAGCACTTGTAACAATGTGCCCTAACCTCACTACGGAAAAGAAGTATAAGAAACTTGGCACCAACCTGTACGATGTTTTGGAATGAAAACAAGGACATGCCCCAACTGCGGCTATAAATACCCGTTAAGGATATACTACACTAAATTTATTTTCAGGTTTGTTGATTCAAGATGGGACTGCGTAAAATGCAACTCCCTTCTTACATTTAATTTTGGAAGGCGCTTGCTTGTAATACTTATCGCTATGCTGCCTGTTATAGCCTGGTCACTTTTTAGCCCGGACTGGAACTTGCATTTGTATATACCCGGGTGGTTAAGCTACATTTTATTAGGCGTAGTAACGCTTTCATGGGCAATGTTTGTATCAGGCTTTGACACTTTCTCGCTTGTTGAAAAGGGACAGCGCCCGTAAAAAAGAGTGACAGCGCCCATATTTATGCGGGAAGTAGCGCACTATTTAAAAATAAAATCCTTATATTAAAGCTTTCTTTCTTTTTAAAAACATGGGCGCTGTCCCCCTTTTCTGTCCGTCACAGAAACATGGGCGCTGTCACCCTCTAAAATATCCGGTATGAAAAAAACTATAATTATTTTGTTGCTGGTTGCAGTTGCGATTTGTGCTGCGGTACTGATTTTCTTCTACGTCAGGTCTGAAAAGGCCAAACCTCTTCCCCCTGCAAATATTTATATAGCAGGTGTATACGGAACGGGCGAGCTGGAGAATGATACGGCTTACTTTATGATAAACGACAGCATGGTCAGCCTTTTGCCGGCAAGCTCACGCGTATCCGGCATTTATTATTTCAATGGCGATGTATATGTGTCTGGAATATACATTAAGGATGGGTACACAACACCCTGCTACTGGAAAAACAGTGAGCTCGTCACTCTGCCTGTTGAAAAATACTCGGCCTACACAAGTGGCATATTTGTTAATGACAAAGGAGTCTTTGTTTCAGGACACATTAATGACACTGACAAAGACATTACGCCATGCTACTGGCATAACGACAGCCTGATAGTGATACCAATTGATGAAGAAGAGTCATGTTTTACCAGGTCAATCTATGCGGATGATAATGATGTTTATGTTGCAGGATATTCAAATTATACAAAGGGAAACATGTTCTTTATTAATGCCTGCTGCTGGATGAACAGCGAAAAAATACTGCTCGACACATTATCATCATCATTATCTATAGCTACACATATAGCAAAAGAAGATACAAATCTTTATGTTGCGGGGCGCATAATCAAAGAAGACACTGCCTCTGTATGCATATGGAAAAACGGGGTACGCAAGGATCTATACTCTTCATACAATATAATGCCGGGGAAAAGTATGCAGATATTCAATTTTTTCGAAGCATCGGACTTCCTCATGATTGACCTTCAGAGAGGATCACTGGTAATTCCGGAAACAAAAATACTGGCATTTACAGTATCTGACGGCAACACATATACCCTTGCATCAGTCGATGACAGTATTATATGCCTTATAAATAACGAGCCCTCTTACCCTGTGAAGGATACCATTTATGTTGAAATAAAGGCTGTCTCGGTTTGTGAAGGCGATACGCTGATAGCCGGTATGGGTGAAGATTCGTTGTATATGTGGAGGAATAACATCCGTAAAGGGATAGTTGACACCACAGCATTGAAAGACAGGGTTAAATATTTTTACATTGGACGGGACTAAATTTTATACTATGACCAGAACTGTAACTTTTTTATTGGCACTATCTGCAGCATTATGCAGCGGCCTGAGTGCAAACGGACAGGATAACGAGTCCGTTGATAGCGGAGAGCTGATAAGGATAACTCTTCCAGGTTACAACTGGCTGGAGATATACTATTCTGAATATGAAGCCACATCTGTTTCCCCGGCGACAAACTTTTCACAGGCAAGGTGTGACATAAACTATGAGAATATCGGTTACAAGAAGAAACAGGTAAATGTGGCTGCTTATATTGCTTATACGGGAGAAGACGGCAAGGTTAACGAAGATGCGGTAACAGCGGAACAGGAGCTGGAAGGACCAAACGGCACGTTGCACGTGTTTTTTGTCAGGCAGAATTTAAGACTTGAGGGTATTGCCGAGATGAATATATACCTTACGGATAAAAAGAATAATATAATAAGTAACGTACTTACAATTCCTGTGGCAGCAGGTGAAGAGGCCGTCAGAGTGCTTCAGGAGCAGCTCGGCCCTTCCGTTGTTGGAGAAACGGAATAAGCAGGACGGGGTTATACCGGGGTGATCATAAGTAATCATCACCATATAGAGTCTGGTCATTATATTTACCTGAAATTTATTATCATTATCAGTCGATTTTTGTAAATTTATCATAATAAAGTACCTGCAGCTTTCAGTTAGAATTCATTAAAACTGAAAGCTTAACCGCAAAATATTTTTATTTATCAAAATAATTATTGCCATGAAAAACAGAGTTTATGTTCTATTGCTTTTATGTTTTTCTGCCTTTATGGCAGGAGGACAGGTTCCTGAGTCTGACTCACTGGCCCTTGTGGCCTTATACGACAGCACCGGTGGTGCTGGCTGGACAGTCAATACAAACTGGCTGCAGCCCGGACAGCCGGTGTCAACATGGTATGGTATTACCATATTTAATGACAGTGTTGGGGAGATAGATCTCGCGGATAATAATCTTACAGGAGTTATACCTCCACAGATAGGTGACCTGAGCAGGTTAAGCAACCTAAGACTTTACAGCAATCAGCTAACCGGACCCATACCGCCTGAGATAGGCAACCTGGATAATTTGCTGTTTCTGACCATTGGTGGTAACAGCCTCACGGATTCCATACCCCCTGAGTTAGGAAACTTACACAGGATTTTAACTATCGACATGCAGAAAAACCAGTTAACCGGACCCATACCTCCTGAGCTGGGAAACCTAAGCACCCTCGTATCGCTGATTTTGGCATATAACCAGCTCACCGATTCCATTCCTGCAGAATTGTGTAATTTATCTAATTTAACGTGGCTTGATTTAAAGAATAACCAGCTTACCGGTTCTATTCCACATGAGATAGAAAATTTAAGCAGTTTGCAGTATCTCTGGTTGTTCTCCAACCAGCTTGCCGGTTCTATCCCGCCTGAAATTGGAAATTTAAGCAACCTGAATACACTGTCGCTTTACGATAACGGACTTACAGGCTCCATACCTCCTGAAATAGGAAACCTGACCAATCTTGAGTATTTGATAATAAACGGGAACCAGCTCACCGGTCCGATCCCCGCAGAGATTGGCAACCTGACCAGCTTAAAGGCTTTGTATCTTTTTGACAACCAGCTTACCGATTCTATTCCCCCTGAAATTGGTAATATGAGTAGCCTGATACTATTTGAACTTAATAGTAACGAGCTAACCGGACCCATACCTCCGGAAATTGGTAATTTAACCTTACTGAAAAACATGATTTTAAATAATAACCAGCTTGAAGGACCTATTCCCCATGAAATTGGCAACCTGGACAACCTGGAATATCTGCATCTTCAGAATAACCGGCTTGGTGACTCTATCCCTCACGAAATAGGCAATATTAGCAGCCTGAAATATGCCAGGTTCCATCACAACGAGCTTATCGGTAGCATTCCTGCAGGATTCGGGGGAATGCCCGACTTAACGAATTTGCTTTTAAATGACAATAAGCTAAGTGGTCCTGTTCCTGAAGATATTAAAAATATACCGTCGTACTGTCAATTTGATATCTATAATAACTATTTTACATTTAATGACCTGGAGCCGATAGCAGGCTTTACTACAGATTCCTATAGTTATGCTCCCCAGCTTGATGTAGCAGTGAGCCCGCGACGCGTTGACAGAAGCACCGGCGATGACCTGCAGATGGACATCCTGAACTATGCTGTTCCTGAAATTGTTGCTTCCAACAACCTGTACAAATGGTGGCTCGATGGAGATTCCATAACACCGTATTCAGCCTCACCGTTACTTGAATTAACCGGACTATCAGATGCGGATTCGGGATATTACCACTGCTCGATGATAAACATTGATTTTCCTGATCTTATATTGTATACGGATGATATTCACCTTATAATAGATGCACCCGTAGATATTATGCTGGACAATGATTCCGTGGATGAAAATATTACACCCGGCTATGTTGTGGGCACGTTGTCTGCAGAAGATCCCGACCAGGAGTCAGGCCACACCTTTGCCTTAATTGAAGGAGACGGAAACAATGATTTGGATAATTACCTGTTTATCATTGACGGGACTGATTTAATCATTAACGATTCTCCTGACTATGAGATGAAGCCGGAATTCCACATTTATGTCAGGGCTACCGATGAAGATTTCAAGACCTTTGACAAGGCCCTTGTTGTTTACGTGAGAGACCTCTTCGAGACAGGCATTAATAATATAGAGCTTAACAATATTAAGATATATCCCAATCCCGCATGCAGCGTGATTAATGTACAGTTACCACAGGGCATTGCGCATTGCGGTATCGAGCTGTGCAATATCGACGGTAAAACTCTTTATCAGGATAAAAAGTTCGATAGCAATGAGATAGATATAGGGGATTACCCTGCAGGTATATATTATATCAGGATCATATATGATCAGCAGACTGTAACGAGGAAAATTATAAAAAAATAAACACTGATATTATTTCAGCAGGATCATTCTTTTTACCGACTGGAAAGTACGGCCGGCAGCAGCAGTCCTGAGACGGCAGAAATATATGCCGCCCTGCACCTGCCGCCCTGCACCTTCAGCAATGTTCCATTCGACATTGTATGTGCCGGGCTCCCGCAAATCATTTTCAAGGGTGCATACCCTTTGTCCTAGTATATCAAAGATCTCCAGGTTAACATGGCAGCGCTCGGGAAGAGTATAGGATATCACTGTTGCCCGGCTGAACGGATTGGGAAAATTCTGGTGCAGCACGAATTTTACGTTTTCTTTAATAAACCTGTCGACTGCCCCCGTTATAAACTGTGTAAACGTAATCCGGTTAATATTAAATCCGCCTCCAATTATACCGAGCCTTAATATTTTGTTATTGCCCCCCCTTATTGCAGCGTTGGTTAGCGTGACGGTCTGCCACGACTGCCAGCCGCCGGTATTGGGAATACTTACCGTTCCCAGGGCCTCCCCGTCCAGCATTATGCGCAGCTTCCCTGTTGAATAGATGCTGGCTACCCTGACATCTATATTTATGCTCATATCTTTTTCAACATCCACGGTATATTCCAGCCATTCACCGTCAGTCGTGTAACCTATGGCATATCCATCGCCGGCATCCGTTGTCGGTTCGATGTCCACATCATCAGTCCGGTACTGCCCCCCGGCATTGCCGGCATCGGAATCCCACCATGCAATCCATGATTCACCCTCATCATAATCCTCTGCTTCAATCGTTCCGGGTATATTGGAAGCAAAGCCAGTGTAAGGGGACTGGTCATGGAACGAGGTGTCGGGATCATAATCGAACCAGTCAAAATCAGCGGGATTGCTGTTTGCCTGACCGTTCCCTGTAGCAAACATTCCTGTATAAACTCCTGTGAAACCACCAATAACTTCTGTTGACAGGTCTTTTGTCAACCCGCACCCCAGCAACTGCAGATCCCCTCCATCAGGCTGGTAATAAAACAAATACTCAAAATCCGTGGCATGGACTTCAAGGCGCACCGTGCCGGTGGGTATTTGCTCGTAAACCAGTCCGCTGGAGGAGCCGTGTAATATTTTTTTGAAAAAGACGCATCGGCTGCCTGAGTGATAAGTAATGCCTATTTCGTAATGATTAATATCATTTCCGCGGACAATTAATCCTGCCTCTTCATTTTCGTATAGTGGTGTGAAGTCCACCAGTGTGGCGGCAAGGCAGTTGAAGGATGTCTGGCGGCGCCCAACGAATGCCGGTGAATCCTGGTCGGCCATTGTTACCGCTGACCCGTTAAGCCTTAGAAAGCCGGGCCTTTCGGTGAGTGACCAGTCGGCATCATAAGGATTGCGGACAAAATTCCATGGGAGCCTCAGTCCGGTACTGTCAAAATCATCGCGTACAGGTTCGGGTGCCCACTCATGCTGCACAAGGTGTGGGACAGGCATCGATGATTTTATGGGCCGGTTATTATTTACCACAGGCCACCCGTCATCATCCCACGATACGGGTACGAGGAATGTCTCCCTTCCCAGGTGATGGTAGTTACCGTTCCTGGGTCGTATGCCGAGGCAGACCATCCACCATCCGTCGGGAGTCTCCACGAGATCGCCATGGCCCAGCGCCTGTATAGGCTCGCCTGGAAGATCCTTATGTGTGAGTATGGGATTGCCGGGATTCGATGTGAACGGACCCCACGGCGAGCTGCTGCGCGCAACGGTCTCCATGTGGTTATAAGAGGTTCCGCCCTCGGCAATCATAAGGTAGTAGGTATCATCTATATTATAAAGATGGGGCCCTTCGGGCCATATACCTCCCGTACCTTCCCATATATTCTCCAGGGTGCCCTGCAGCTGTCCGGTTACCACATCTATCGTCCTCTGCCCTATATATCCGTTCTCCCCCCCGGCATGTCTTGTGTAATATACCGAGCCGTCATCATCAAACAGCAGTGAGGCATCCATAAAATACTCGTTGAGCCATACGGGTTCGGACCATGGGCCCGCAGGATCGGTGGCCGTAACATAAAAGTTACCTCCATAATTTGTGTTCATCGTTATCATGTAAAAAGTGCCATCGTGATAGCGTATGGTTGGTGCATATATGCCGCCCGAAACCGCCACACCGTCAAGGTTCAGCTGGCTTTTTCTTGTCAGGCAGTACCCTATCTGGTGCCAGTTTATCAGGTCTTTGCTGTGAAAAACGGGTACACCCGGGAAATACTCGAAGGTTGATGTCACAAGGTAATAATCATCGCCAACCCTGCATATGCCCGGATCAGGATGAAATCCCGGAACAACTGGATTGTCATACATCTCACGCGCCCCGTATTTGCTTATGATATTTATATCATCAAAAAAGATTTCTATATCATGAATATCACCATAATCGACCGCAATCTCCAGCTTTTCAACCCTCGACCAGTCAAAATCACCCCTGGGATTATACCACGTGTCATTTTCCCATGCCCCGTGCTCGGTAAAATCTTTCAGGGGCACGGTGATATGCTGCCATGTGCCGTCCCAGTCCACTTCCGTATTATCAATAGTAATTCGCATGCGCCACGGATGATCGTCAGGGTCGTCGGTGTCGGTATCAAGCAGGCGTATGTCGAATTTTGCATTATCATCATCGCAGCGCACCCATGCATCGAACACATAATCCTTTGTACGAATCTGTGTCATATCATGTATGGGAGAAAAACGGAAACCTATACTGGCATATTGATCAGAGCCTGTCCACGACATGCAGAAACTGCCCTTCTTAGGATCATCCTGGCAATAGTAGTTTATGGAACCATTGGCCAGCCAGTTGTTTTTATAAATATAACGACCTATATAATCATCATAAATCGTAAATCCCCAGGTGTCGGGAAGCACCTCATAGGTATATTGCGCCGGTGGGGTAAGCCCCAGGGCCTCGGTGACCGGTACGTTTATATCATAGTCGAACAGCTCGCGGTCTTCGTTATCAAAGATACCGAAACCGTCACCGTATTCCCACATACACCATGATATGCCGTTGTCTTCAAAATAAGAGCGCGCGGTTTCCAGCCAGTAAAGGCGGTCGGCAGGCGGACTGTTGGGTACGAACACCCCGAACTCCCCGCACCACATCGGAACATTTCTCTCAAGCATGAACTGCACAGCTTTGTTGATCTGTGAACGGACCCAGGTATCATTACCCTGGGCGGGATAATCGTTATACAGGTTTTCAATCCACGTGCCATTATATTCCGGAGGCAGAGCTGGCATGCTTTCCGCATCGTAGGGGTACGGTATGCCTGCGATGTTCTCTATGGTCGGATTGGTCCAGTACGAGCCTTGCGACGTGAAGATCCAGGGGTCATAAAAGTGAAATGTGTAAATAAGGTTCATATCAGCATACCCGGGCATCAGTTCAAGGTTATTATAGCTGCTCCAGTAGGTGGGACTCACGATGATTGTATGCGTAACATCGATTGCCCGAATGGCATCTATCACTTGCTGCTGCATGCTGTTCCATACCGCATCGGAGATATCGTGGGGCTCGTTGAGAATCTCATAAAATATTAGTCCGGACCGGTACTTGTAATGGTCCGCCATCTGCTCCCATACGGCCAGCAGCTGGTCAATTATATCGGGAGTCATCACACCGCTGGGATCAAAGCTGTGGTTGTCAAGTATCAGATATAAACCCAACTCTTCAGCCCAGTCAACAATCTGGTCGAGAAGGTCAAAGAAAATGGGACTTATAGTATAATCAGGGGCAGGACCGGTCATGTCAAATAGCTCCATGGGCAGCCTTATATGATCAATGCCCAGTGACATTATATCCTCGAGATCTTTTTTTGTATATTTTCTAAACATTATCTCCGATACGTCCGTAACATACTGAAGCCAGCCTGTCAGATTAATGCCTTTCTTAAAGGGTGCCTGCTGATTTTCTGTAGTAGTAAGGCTTACATTATCAATGTAAAGATCAACGTCAGAATATCCCACCTCGAAAATAAACCTTGCTGCAGCATCTGTGGGGTGCGACATGGTAAATGTGAAGCTGTATGTCTGCTTTTCAGCCGTTAGTTGCACACGTCCGAATGAATCGTAATAAGTCCAGGGATCACCGTTTTTCTGAACATGAACGTCTATCTCCCGTGGTTCGTCGGCATAGGCGTCGAAAAATACCCTGTATTTCTGCCCGTTCTCAATCACCAGTCCTGTCTGCATTAGCTGAACGTAATAGTATTCAATGCCGCCGTCACTTATTGATATACTGTACTCCCCGCTTTCTACCGAACCTGAAGCAGAGGCATCGGCATGAACCCATAACAGCCAGTTGTTATCACCGTCGGAAAAATCACCGTTAGTAATTATATCTCCAGGCATATCGCTTAATGCCTCCTTCGTAGCTTTTCCTGAAGCTGAGGATGCATGTCTGGTTTCGGACTGTAAAGGCCGGGCAGTGATATATATCGAATATGTCATTGATATAATTGCTGCCAGAATTCTGAAGCTTTTCATGACAAATTAGAAAAAAAGGTGAAGTCGGTTATAGATGAAGTATTTTATATACTATAAAAGTAAGATTTTAAACGTAAATTTTAATCATGATTCAGAAAAAACTTAATTATGCCGG
>Ga0315548_1003793_pt1 | contig 11138 bp, 10 predicted proteins | sample SalMarSW160110MG_2_FD_202540 | JGI IMG/M metagenome (GOLD analysis project Ga0315548, IMG submission 202540) | Salt marsh sediment microbial communities from the Plum Island Ecosystem LTER, Massachusetts, United States - Salt Marsh Sediment SW1601-110 ... | reverse complement strand
ATCCCCCCGCGGCATCTGCCGCCAATCCGGGCGGGCGGCCTCGGACTTGTCTTCCTTGTTGCCGGAAGCAAACGCTCCCGCCGCGGCAACCCCGGCAATCAGGAGCAGGATAACGATCCTTTTCACGTTCATAGATACCCTCCGTATCGTTTTGGTTTTGCTCTACCCACAGCGATGATTACTGCACAAATCGTGCCATAGTCGGCGGGCGGTACGAGGATTTCAGGCGCGGCTCCGCCGATTTTTCCGACGGTTTTATCGGGTTGGTGAGAAAATTTTTCCCAAGACTGAAAAGCGAGAAAAATTTGCCCAGCTACGGCCCCTCTAAACCTTTCTCCCCAGGGCCCGCAGGCCGTTGAAAATAACCAGTAGGCTTGCTCCCATGTCGGCCAGGACCGCCATCCAGAGGGTGGTGAATCCGAGCGGAGTCAGGGCGATGAACACGGCTTTGAGGAGAATCGCAAAGACGATATTCTGTTTGACCAGCCGGAGCGCCCGCCTTCCCAACCGGACGGCAAGGGGGAGTTTGCTCAAGTCGTCGGACATCAACGCCACATCCGCCGTTTCCAGGGCCGCGTCGGTTCCGGCCACGCCCATGGCGATGCCCACCGTAGCGGTTGCCAGAGCCGGGGCATCGTTGATTCCGTCCCCGACCATGGCCGCACTGCCGTAACTGTCCACCAGCTCCCGCACCGCCTCGACCTTGTCCTCCGGCAGCAGTTCGGCCCGGAAGGAGTCGATGCCGATCCGCCCGGCGATCGCCCCGGCCGTGGATCGGTTGTCTCCCGTGAGCAGCAGGGTGTGTTCCACGCCGAGTGCCTTCAAGCCGGCCAGCGCGGCCGCTGATTCACGCCTGGGCTGGTCGGCAACGGCGATCATTCCCAATATGGTACGCCCGTCCCCGAGAATGACCGCGGTATTTCCCCTTTTTTCCAGAGCGTCCAAACGGGCATCCAGCTCGGGATAGCACCAGCCCATCTCCTCGAACAGGCGATGATTGCCGATGTAATAACGGCTCCCCTCTATGGTGGCGGCCGCTCCCTTTCCAGGCATACTGAGGAACTCGGCAGCTTCCGGCGCTTCGATCCCTCGCCTGCGGGCTTCCTCCAGAATGGCTCCCGCCAGATGATGCTCTGAGCGGGACTCGATGCCCGAGGCCAGACGGAGGACCGTTCGTTCATCCGAACCGTTCAGGGCCACGATCTGGCCGACGGCGAGCTTGCCGTAGGTTAGGGTTCCGGTCTTGTCGAAGGCAAAGGCCTTCAACGAACCGACCGCCTCCAGAAACACCCCGCCCTTGAAGAGGATCCCGTCCCGGGTCGCCCGCGCCAGAGCGCTGACGATAGTCACCGGCGTGGAGATGACCAGGGCACAGGGACAGGCGACCACCAGCAGCACCAGGGCTCTGTAGAACCACACACCCCAGGCCGCGCCGGCAATCAGCGGCGGAAGGAGGGCCATCAGCGCGGCGATCACGACGATCGCCGGGGTGTAGTAGCGGGCGAAGCGATCCACGAAGCTCTGGGAAGGGGCTTTGCGGGAGTGGGCCTCCTCCACGCTGTGGATGATCCGCGACAGGGTCGTGTCCCTAACATGTTTGGTCACCCGAATCTCCAGGTAGCCGCTGCGGTTGATCGAGCCGCCAAAAACCTCGTCCCCCCTGGCTTTGGCTGCGGGAAGGGACTCCCCGGTTATAGGGGATTGGTCGACTTCGGAGGAGCCTTCGATCACCGTACCGTCAAGAGGCACCCGCTCCCCCGGACGCACGGCCAGGATATCCCCAATCCGAACCTCCTCGACCGGCACGGTGCGCTCCTCTTCTCCAGCACGCACCCGGGCCAGATTGGGGGCAAGCTCCATCAGGCTCTTGATCGAGCTACGGGCTCGGCTCATGCTCCAGGATTCCAGCAGATTGGCAAGGGAGAAGAGGAAGATCACGGTCGCTCCCTCCAGCCACTGGCCGATCGCCCCGGCCCCTGCTACCGCCAGGGTCATGAGCACGTTGATATCCAGGGTCCGGTTGCGCAGGGCGTAATACCCCTTGCGGGCCACCAGCCATCCGCCGCTCAAGATAGCCGCCCCGTACACGGGAATCGTTACCCGCGGATCGGCGACCAGAGAGAGGAGGAATCCCGCAGCGGTCAGCAGGCCCGAGGCGATCGTCAGGATCAGACGTTTATTGGCAGCCCAGAATCCCCGGCTCGGCTCCCGCTCCACCTTTTCCCTCCGGGGGGTCATCCTGATCTCCCGCAGGGCGGCTTCGATGCGGGCCGGAGTTGTCGTGTGAACTACGGTAAGCTTCTGGGAAACGAGGTTGAACTCCAGATCGAGCACCCCCTCCAGACCGCCCAGCCGCTTGCGGATCAGAGAAATCTCCTCGTCACAGTCCATCTCGGGGATGTAAAAAACATCCGTGTGACGGTGACCCGCCGCCGGGCTGGAAGCGCTGTACCCCAGATGGGCGATTTCCCTGCCGATGGCCGCCGCATCGATACGCCCGGGATCGTACTCCACATCCATCTGACCCGCGGGGAAATTGACAGCCACCCAGAGAACCCCGTCTTTGTTGGAGAGCATCCTCTCGATAGTAGAGGCGCAGTCGGCACAGTCCAGTCCTTTCAGGCTAAGTCTGTCGTGGGCGAAGCTCCTCTCCAACTCGACACCCAGGTTGCGAACCTGTTCTTCGATGGCGGAGGCACTGGTCAGGGCGGGATCGAAGCGCAGGCTCAGGGTACGACCCTGTTCGGAGAGCTCCACCGATTCCACTCCTTTCAAGCGGCCGGACATCTCCTGCAGGCGCCGGCGGCAGTGTGCACAGTCCTCGTTCTTGGGGATGGCAACGGGTATGTCCAGGTGAAGCTGCATGAGTCGAATTTACTCATGCATTACCGATCCGGTCAAATATGACCGGGCAGTAGACCAGCGCGGCACATCGCCCCCGGCGCATGCCATCGCGGTACATCCCCCTTTCCACCTCAACCGCCGTGGTGTAGACTGGGTCCATCATGGCCGAACACCCGACACCCGGGGCACCGGATCTGCGAGCAATCCGGGCCGCCGCCGAACGGATCAGACCCTACGCCCATCGCACCCCCGTACTGACCTGCTCCAGCCTGGACACCATGGCCGGAGCCGAGCTGTTCTTCAAGTGCGAAAATCTGCAGAAGGTGGGGGCCTTCAAATTCCGGGGCGCCGCCAACACGGTATTCTCCCTGAGCGAGAAGGAGGCCTCCGCAGGGGTGGCCACCCATTCTTCGGGGAACCACGCTCAAGCCCTGGCCCTGGCGGCCCGGCTGCGGGGCATTCCCGCCCATATCGTCATGCCGGAGAATTCCCCGAAGGTCAAGGTGGCGGCGGTTCGGGGCTACGGCGCCCGTATCGTGTTCTGCGCGCCCACCCAGAAAGACCGGGAACAGACCCTGGAGCGAGTCGTGGCCGAGACCGGAGCCACGTTCATCCACCCCTACAACAATCCGGGGATCATCGCCGGCCAAGGTACCTGTGCCCTGGAGCTCCTGGAGCAGGTTTCCGACCTGGACCTGGTCATGGCTCCGGTGGGCGGCGGCGGGCTGCTGAGCGGAACAGCCCTCTCCTGTCACTACCTGCGGCCCGATGTTCGGGTCATCGCCGGAGAGCCGAAGGGGGCCGATGATGCCTTCCGCTCCCTGCGGGACGGGCGAATCTACCCCTCGGAAAATCCCCAAACCGTGGCCGACGGCCTGCGCACCTCCCTGGGAACCCTGACCTTTCCAATCATCCGACGCTACGTGGAACGAATCGTGACCGTGGAGGAGGAGTCGATCGTGGCCGCCATGCGCCACGTCTGGGAGCGGATGAAGGTCCTGATCGAACCGTCGGCGGCCGTACCCTTGGCCGCGATACTGGAAGGCGGCATTGAAACAGGGGGCAAACGCATCGGCATCATCCTTTCCGGCGGCAACGTAGACCTGGACAGCCTGCCCTGGCTGTAAACAGACCCAATGCCCGAAGGAGGAATCGAAACGTGGACAGCAAACAACGACTCAACGAACGCATAGAGGAATTCAAAAAACACAAGCTCTCCCTGGACATGACCCGGGGAAAACCCGGGCCGGAACAGCTCGACATCTGCAACGGGATGTTGACCATCGTGGATGAAAACAACTACCACACCCCCTCGGGCTTGGATGTGCGCAACTACGGCGGTTTGGACGGCTTCCCCGAAGCCAAGCAGCTGTTCGCCGACTTCCTCGAAGTGAGCCCGGAGGAGGTGATCATCGGGGGCAATGCGAGCCTCAACCTGATGTACGATTGCGTTGCCCAGTGCATGACCCACGGGACCTCAGGCGGAGGCAAGCCCTGGTTCGGCCAAAAGACGAAGTTCCTCTGCCCGGTTCCCGGCTACGACAGACATTTCGCCGTCTGCGAGCACTTCGGAATCGAGATGATCCCCGTTGCTCTAACGGACAGCGGACCGGACATGGATGAGGTGGAGGATCTGGCGGGGCGGGAGGCAGCCATAAAGGGGATGTGGTGCGTGCCCAAGTACAGCAATCCCTCCGGGGTCGTGTACTCCGACGAAACCGTAGAGCGCCTGGCCTCTATGAACACGGCGGCGGCGGATTTCCGGATCCTCTGGGACAACGCCTACACCGTCCACCATCTGGGCGGAGGACCGGCTCCCCTGAAAAACATCCTGGAGGCCTGCAAAAAAGCGGGTAATCCCGACCGGGTGCTGATGTTCGGCTCCACCTCCAAGGTGTCCTTTCCCGGAGCGGGAATCTCCGTGACGGCCGGCAGCACCGGGAACATGGATTGGCTGCGGAGTCGACTGGTTTCCCAGACCATCGGACCGGACAAGATAAATATGCTCCGCCACGTGCTGTATTTCAGGGACATGCAGGGGATTCTGATGCACATGGACAAGCATGCCCGGATCATCGCCCCGAAGTTCGAGGCCGTTCGGGAGATTCTGCAGAGGGAGCTCGGCGGCAAGGGGGTGGCCACCTGGACTCGACCCCAGGGAGGCTACTTCGTGAGCCTGGACACCAAGCCGGGCTGCGCGAAATCCGTCGTTTCCCTGGCCGGAGAGCTGGGGGTGAAATTCACAAAAGCCGGGGCCACCTGGCCGTACGGAAAGGATCCCCGGGACAGCAACATCCGCATCGCCCCCACCCTGCCCTCCCTGGAGCAGATCCGCACCGCCATGGAAGTGCTGGCGGTCTGCATCCAGTTTGTCAGCTCGGGAGGCGCCGCGTGAGGACAGCGCGTTCGTGGCTTAGATGACCCGCAACCGGGACGGGACCGAAGCCGAGAGAGATCTGTCCCTGATCCGGGATTCCGGCGAGTAACATTCAGGAGCGGGACTAAAAGTGAGTACAGCCCATATAACCGTTAATCTCTTCGATTTCTTCCGGGAGCTGAAGAGAAACAACAGCAAAGAGTGGTTCGGGGAAAACAAGGAGCGCTACGAACGCCGGGTTCGTCTGCCCCTGCAGCGCTTCATCATGGATTTCGAGCAGCCCCTGCGGCGGATCAGCCCTCACTTCAGGGCGGATCCCCGTCCGGTCGGGGGCTCCATGTTCCGCATCTACAGGGATGTCCGCTTCTCCCCGGACAAGAGTCCCTACAAGACCCATGGGGGGATACAGTTCCGCCACGAGCAGGGCAGGGATGTTCACGCCCCCGGCTTCTACCTCCACCTCGAGCCGGCCAATGTATTAGCCGCCGTCGGGATTTGGCATCCCGATTCCGCCACCCTGGGGCGGATTCGTGAAGTGATTGACGCCGATCCTCGCGCCTGGCTTAAGGCCAAATCCGATCCGGGTTTTTGCGGCCTGTACGAGCTGAGCGGGGAATCCCTCAAGCGAGCCCCCCTGGGTTACGATCCCAACCATCCGCAGATCGAGGATTTGAAGCGAAAGGACTTCATTGCCCACGTTTCGCTTTCGGAAGACGATGCCTGTGCTCCGGATTTCCTCGACCGCTACGCCCGGCTGTGCGCCGGGGCCGCGCCGTTCATGAGATTCCTGACTGAGACGCTGGATCTGCCCTGGTAGGAGTCGGCGGCCGGCGAGAGAGCCCCGGTCGCTCCCGGCCGTGGCGCCCGGCCCGCGGTCACCAGTCGAGCAGCCGCTTCTGTCCCTTCAACGCCCGGATGTCGGTAACGTCCTGGCTGACCTCCACCACCCCCCGGTATGCTCCCTCCTGATCGTAGAGGGCGAAGTAGCGGATGTGGACAAAGCGATCGTTCAGGGTCAGCCAGAACTCGGCAGTATCTTTCTCCTTCCGCTTGAAGCTCTCCAGAATTTTTTCGACAACATGCACGCTGTTCGGGGGGTGGCAGTTCTGTACCGCCCGCCCGATCACCGCCGGACTGCGGGGAAAGATCCTCTCCCTCCCTTGGGAATAGTAGAGCACCCTGTCGTTCTCATCCACGTAGGTCACATCGATCGGAAGGTTCTTCAACATCAGATTGATCTGCTGCGGGATCAACGCCCCCACATCGAGAGGTATCTCGCCGGAAGCCTCTGCTCCGGGAGCCGCGACAGGGGGCGCGTCTTCATCGGTTGCCGCAGCCCGGGAACCTTGAGCCTTTCCCAGTTCTCTGTCCACGGACCCGGCGATCACCACCGAGGGGTCCCAGAGATTTCCCGGCTGAATCCAGGAGTAGCCGATTTCTCCCTCGCCACGGCGGATCTCCGCCCACTGTCTTTCGGAGAGCTTTTTCAGGGAGGTGGGAAAGAGGATCTTTTCTTCCATGAAGATCATCCGCCGGATGGCACGCAGCAGTCTCCTGCCCGTAGCCGAAAAGCGGCCCCAGTCCTCCTGCCGATAGGCGTTTTCGAGCTCTCGGAGCTGTGTCCGGATCTCGTCGTGTTTCCCCCACATCACCTTGGAAGGACCGGTGAACTCGACCTGTTCGAGATAGGGAAACAGCTGATTTTCCTTGCGCCGGTAGTGGATCTCGATTTCTTTGAGCTCCGCCAACGCCGTCTCAAACTCCCCCCGGCGCACCCCGCGGGGCACCTGCTTGAGAAGAGGGCGCATCCTCTTCAAGATCTTCCGCAGAGCCTTGTTCTCCTGAAGGAACGTGTGGACTGGATGCCCCGGCAGTACCTTGGACTTCTTCCGGCGCCCGAGAGCCTGCTCGAACACCTGTACGTGCACATCGCAGACCTTCTGGACCTGCTCCACCGGAACGCCCTCAGCGATCAGGGACTGCTCCATCTGGGCGATCTCCTCGGGACTGACGTTGCGGATCAGCCCGGCGAATCGCTTCTGCACCGACTTGATATCGCTTCCCTCATGCAGATCCTTCACGATCTCCTTGAGCTGCTGCTGCCGGTACTCGGCACTACCCTTTTGAACCTCACTCATATCTTCCCTTTCTCCTTACCATCAGTATAAACAATAACCCGACTTCCTGCTTACACGAAGGATCGCCCGGAATCCGGCAACCCGGTAGCAATTGCCGCCAAGCGGACCACCGCTCCCACATCGAATATCATCAATTCTGAGTCAACTGGTATTGATTCAGGTCAAGACTGCCCGGCGCACGCAAAATAAAACAGGTACCGGGATCCCCAGGGGGGCCCCCTGGTCGGGCTCCCCTGGGCGGGCCCCCCGATCCCGGTAACGCTCAATTCCTCGAGCTCAGCTCGGTTTGATGGTGATCTTGCGGGGTTTCTCCGCCTCTCTGCGATGGAGGTTCAGAGTCAACACCCCGCCTTCGAGACTCGCTTCGATCTTGCTGCGGTCGATCGTGTCATCCAAAGTGTACGCCTGCCGGAAGGTCCCGGAAGGTCGTTCCCGCATGAGGTAGGTTCCTTCACCAGCGCCCGCCTCACGCTTTCCGGTGATTTTCAGCTCATTGCCGTCAACATCGATATCGAGCTGGTCTTTGGCAACCCCCGGCATCTCGAGTTTCAGCGTGACCACGCCTGCCTCTTCCTCGCAGATGAAGCAAACCGGTCGGATGAAGCGATCCTGCTCCTTCTCTCGTTCTTTTCGTATCTCTACATCTTTAGCCATGGGATGCCTCCTTCCTACTTCGTTTTCAGCTCGATCCGCTTGGCCTTGGCTTCCTCTCGCTTGGGAAGCTTGATCTTGAGAACCCCGTTTTTGAAGGAAGCCTCAACCTTGTCTGCGTCCACGACCGAGGGAAGAGAAATGGTCCTCTGGAAATTTCCCTCCCAGGTCTCTTTTTTGTAAACCTTTCGTTTTTCCGACTTCTGCTCGGTTTTTTTCTCCCCCTTGATGGTGAGAACCCCCGAGGCGATGCTGATATCGATATCTTTCTGGTCGATACCGGGCAGATCGCACTCAACCGTGAAACTGTCGGGGTGCTCGACTACATCGATCGCCGGAGAAATCCTCCTGTCAAACAGCCCCTGGGTTTCCGGGAATCTGGGGAAATCGAACAGATCATTGATTTGCCGCTGGAGCCAGTCAAAGGTGCCCACAGGCTCCAGATCCCTGTCGTACCAACGTATCAAAGCCATATCACACCTCCTACCTACTGCAATGGTTTCTATTAATTAACATTCAAAAAGTATGCCATTTCCCTTCGACGCGTGGCTTATAATTCTATGCATTGTATAGAAATACCCATCAGGTTTTTGTTTCCGGACCTGACTGAACCACGCTCGACCCCACTCGGGCCATTTTGCCACAGATAAGAAGTTCCGATATCCCGAGTGGGTCAATATGACCCAAATCCCGTTCGGACACTTCCGATGCAGCCGCTTCTGGCGTACAATTCGATACAGGTATGAAACCAATCAGCAAAGTTACGATTGTTATTTTAACCGTTTTCCTCTCGAGCGCCCCTCTGTCGTGGACGAACGAGACTCCAGCCGAATCTACAGCCCCTGACACGGCCGGAGACGCCGCTCTGCACGTGCTGGCCGGCGTCTCCGGCGCGCTGCTCGTGAGCGCCGTGGCCTATCCACTCGTGAATCTGGGTTCTAATCATCGCAATGCTGTGCTGGTTGCAGGTTTGGGTGTGGGTGGGGCGTTCCTGCTGGGTATCGCCAAAGAGCTTTTGGATCTGAGCGGATGGGGACAACCCGAGTTGTCCGATCTGCTGCTGACCCTGGGTGGAGGATTGCTGGCCGGGACCCTGGTATACGCCGTGACCTGCCAGCAACCCGGCTATGAGGAGGGAAGTGTGGGAATTTCAGCGGTGTACGGCGCCTTTGCGCTGATCCTCTCCCTTCCCGTGGGAGAGAACCTCTGCCGGCGCACTAGACTTTCTTTACGATCTCGATCGTGAAGTTGCTGGCCAAAGCGGCAATCGCGCCGACCGCCGCCAGAATAGGAGCAACCACCATACCTACCACGCCGAGGGTCAGGGGGATCTCGATATAGGTCTCCCCACTGTCATTCTTGATGATGATCCGGCGGATGTTTCCCTCGTGGATCAGCTCTTTCACCTTTTTCAGCAGATCCTCACCTTTGACCTTGACTTCCTCAATCTTTTCCGGCATCGAGTACCTCCCTATAGTATTTCTACTAATATACTAACACCGTACACGCTTTGAAAATGCACCCTGGTTCGCTTTTTTTACAGAACTCGCTGGACGAAGCGCAGGCACGCTTCTGCACCCTCCCGGTAGAAATCCTGATCGGGGTACATCGTGATGTGCTTCAGGTGCATCTTGAGGTTGTAGATGTTCTTGCGCAGTTCGAAGCTCTCATCCCGGGGAAAGGCGCGCCAGTAGCGGTCGTAGAACCTGTCGTTCGCCAGGCCGAACATCTGCATGAAGGACAACTCTCTGGCATAGTCGGCCCAATAACCGGGAATATCGATGTAGCCGCTGACAAAGGGACGTCCGGGATAGCCGGAACCCTCGAAATCGACCATGACATTCCCCGACCAGATATCGTAGTGGGTCAGAGTGCTGCGCCGCCCGATATCCAGGGCTACGGGAAAGCTGAGACGAACCCGCTCGATCTGCCGGAGCAGATCGGGGGCCACCAAACCGCTGGAGTTGACCTCGGCGAAAACCGCATCGAAGCGGGGCAGCCAGAAATCCGCCCAGCTCTGATAGCGGCCGCCCTCCCCCACCTCGACACCCCCGAATCCGCTGCTGCGCTCTTTATGCAGCTCAATGACCTGGGCGGCGATCTGATCCGTCAATCGGTCGATCCCCTCCCGGCCAAGCAGCCCGAACACCCGATGCAGCACCACCCCGGGAATCCGGGTCATGACCAGCAGCGTACCCGGAAGGAGTCGGCCCGACGTGTCGATCAGCAGGGGGCGGGGAACCGGCACGGACGTGTGACTGGCAAAGTAGCCCAGCACCCGATACTCGCGAATGATCTTCTCGTCCCTGTCCTCCGGGCTGATCTTACAGACGATCTGCGCTTCCCCGGAGGAGAAGGACACGCCGATTACCCGGTTCCAGCAGCCGCCGCTGAGGACCTTGACCGCCTCTATATGAAACTCTCCGGTCGGGGCAGCCGAGGGATCCCCGGCACTATCGCCGGCGCCATCCACCATTCCGGCCAAAGCCAGTTGGGCGACGGCGGCAAGCCGCTCCCTCGTCAAGAAAGGATCGATTTTCTTCCGGAGGATTTCTTCGCGGACGTTCAAACCGTTAACAGCTGGAAATCGGGTTTCACTTTGTGAGCACCCAAATTTATCGCCTCCGCATCGGCACCCAGAGCATAGGCCACCAACTCGGCGATGTGGAACACGGGAATCACCCGCCGATCCTTGTCTTTGCGGCTCAGGAGCAGCTGACCCGTATCGAACTGGGTGAAGCAGGCGGGGCAGGCAACCGAAATGGCCTGCACCCCGGCCTCGTTCATCCAGTCGAGCTTCTCCGCCGCAATCTTCAGGCTCTCCTCGTTCCTGCCCGCGTTGATATTGAGGGCCGCGCCGCAGCACATATCCTGGCGGTTGTACTCCACGATATCCGCTCCCAGCACCTCGAGAATCAGCTCCATGGTCTCCGGCAGGGGGTACCGGCCGTTGGAGGAATCGTGGTTCATGCTCCCCGCCGGCCGGTAGTAGTGGCAGCCGTAGTGGGTCCCTACCTTCAGTCCGGTCAGGGGACGGACTATCGACTGTTCCAGACGATCGAGCATCTGCTCCTGGGAGAGCAGATCGGGAAGATGAAAGATGTGCATGGTACCCTGGTACTTCTTGC
>Ga0315548_1003792_pt1 | contig 11140 bp, 10 predicted proteins | sample SalMarSW160110MG_2_FD_202540 | JGI IMG/M metagenome (GOLD analysis project Ga0315548, IMG submission 202540) | Salt marsh sediment microbial communities from the Plum Island Ecosystem LTER, Massachusetts, United States - Salt Marsh Sediment SW1601-110 ... | reverse complement strand
ACATGCCGCCGCGAATCGGGATTATTAATAATAGAGTCTATTAATCCTGATATCTGATCAATATTTTTGCCATTATAAGTTGGCCATGAGCGCCACTGATACCCGTAAATATGTCCCAGGTCCCCGTTTTTGTCTGCCCATTCATCCCATATTGTTACGCCGTTATCATTAAGGTACTTAATATTGGTATCCCCGTTCAGGAACCATAATAATTCATATATTATTGATCTTAAGTGAAGCTTTTTTGTAGTAAGTAAGGGGAATCCCTCGCTGAAACTGAATCTCATCTGGTAGCCAAAAATATTTATTGTCCCGGTGCCGGTTCTGTCTTCCTTCCTTGTGCCATTTCTCAGAACATGATCCAATAAATCCAAATACTGTTTCATAGAATAATATTGCTAACTCTTCATTCAATGATGTAAAATTAATAAAGTCGACCTAATAATAAAAAATGCATAAATTAAAGTTATTTACATCTGTTGATTACTTTTAGGTTATAAACACGAAGCAGCGTATTAAAATTTAGTATTTTTATCGCAATGTATTTAACCTATGAGCCAAACAGCAAGATACATTTTTATCATTTTCGGGGTAATAATATTAGGATTTATACTTTGGTATTTTAAAAGTATTGTCGCTTACATACTTATTTCCCTTGTTTTATCTCTTATAGGCCATCCTGTTGTTACATTTCTGGGCAAATTGAAAATCGGCAGAATAGCGATACCTAAAGCACTGCGGGCATTTGCAACATTAATATTGCTTTGGGTGGCATTCTTTATCTTCTTCAGAATATTTGTTCCGCTGGTTGCCAATGAAGCCAAATACTTTTCTAAAATAGACATCCAGACAATAGTCGATAATCTGGACGAACCTTTAAGAAAGGTCGATAATTTCATAGGAAAATTCAAAATGTCCTCGCCTGATGAAGTGTCGGTTAAGGATTTTTTTACAGAAAAACTAGCATCAGTTTTGAATATTAGTGTGTTTTCCAGCATATTTTCAGCAATGACGAGCCTTCTGGGAAATATCTTCATCGCGGTATTTGCAATTTCATTTATGACTTTCTTCTTTTTAAAAGATGAAAAAATGTTCACAGAATCGATAATTCTTCTGGTACCTGACAGGTATGTCGATGCATTCAGGCGCGCTTTAACATCTGTGCGAAAATTATTGATGAGATACTTTGTTGGTATCCTGGGGCAAATATCCGGTATTATTATCCTGGTTACCGCCGGGCTCACAATAGTTGGTGTCGGATTCAAACATAGCCTGCTTATTGGTTTTCTGGCAGGAATCCTGAATGTTATTCCTTACCTTGGCCCTTTGCTGGGAGCAATACTGGGAACAATATTAGGCGTTGCGACTCACCTCCATATGGATTTTTATTCTGAATTGTTGCCCATGATAGGATATATGATCCTGGTTTTTATAATTGTCCAGGTTATAGATAACGTCATTTTCCAGCCCTTTATTTATTCAAGCAGCGTAAATGCACATCCTATGGAAATCCTTTTAATAATAATGATTGCCGGAAGCCTTGCAGGAATTCCGGGAATGATCCTTGCAATACCAGGCTATACGGTTATAAGGGTGTTTGCTAAAGAATTTTTTAATAAATTTAAGGTTGTAAAAAAGCTGACTGAAAAAATTGAGTAGGTTGCTTATCTGATATGTTGAAAAAAATTAAAATATCACTGGTTCTGTTAGTATGCCTGAATATTAGTAATATATACAGTCAGTATAATTTCCAGGCAGATGTTGTTGAGGGTTGTGATTCTGTTGTCGGTATCCGTTTCTGGCTGGAGACTCCTGCTGTTAGTGACAGCATAATATTAATAAGCTGGGACTTTGAAGGAGGCGATCCTCCATATGACCTGACAGCCAATAAAGATGACACCATAGTCGTTGATTATAACAGTCCGGATTCCTACCGTGTATTTGTAAACATTACATTTGATTATTCTGATACAACAATTGATAAGACCGGTTATATTAACGTTCATCAGACCTTGCCTGCAATATTCTCGTATTCAGACACCCTTGAAATTGCTCCCTACAGCTATGTCTTCAGGCATACTGTTGAACCTTCCGGCAGTCCCACTACTTATTATTATGACTGGGATTTTGATGATGGCACAACAGACACAGGCAAAGTAGTGGTACACACATTTCCCGGTGCTGACACATACAATGTAAGTCTCACAGTAAGTGAAAGTTATGGGTGTTCGGATACACAATCAGCTTTTGTACTTGTCGAGGAACCTCCCCCTCCGTATTTAATCACGGCGAGTGAAACCGAGGGCTGCGATATATTACGCGTAAAATTTGATTTTATAAATAATGCCCCGGTTGACACAATAGCCTCCATATACTGGGATTTTGGCAACGGTGAAACAAGTACTTCCTTTGATCCCGATACTGTTTTTTATGAAAATACTACAATCCCGAGAAGAGCGTTTGACGTCACCATAATCATAAACGGTGATACGGCAGATGCTAAATTACATAATGACTTTATTACTGTATACCGGACTGTGACGACGGATTTCAGGTGTGCCGACACTCTTACAACAGACCAGTCATTGAGCAAGGTGTGCTGGAATATTGATCATCTGTATGATGAATCTTCATCATATGATTTTCTCTGGAACTTTGAAGGAATAGGTGACATACCCGGAAGAAGGCCCCTGCTGTCATTTCCGGCAGTAGACGATACCATTACCGCCAGCCTTATAATAACTGACCTGACGCATGGTTGTTCTGATACCACCGTCCGTGAAATTATCCTGGCAACAATACTTAAAATACAAAACTTCTTCACACCAAATGATGATAATATATTTGACGATTTTGTTATTGAGGGCGGAAGCATGCCCCTGTATATAAAGATTTACAGTCGCTCCGGTACACTTGTATACGAAGCTAAAGGATCGAAAACAATAAGATGGGATGGTACTACTGAATCGGGAGTGAAGTTGCAACCCGGAGTATATTTTTACATATTGAGAGCTCTCGAAGCAGATCCCTGGGGAAGATATACCAAGAAAGGTTTTATCCATCTCTTCAGGTAAAGATTTAATAACTTGCCGGCATTTTAGCCCCTTAATATGACTAAAAATGACTGGTAATACATTCAGAAAAATATTTAAATTCTATATTGACGGATTTAAAAATATGACATATGGTAAAACACTATGGGTCATAATTCTGATAAAGCTGTTTATAATATTTGTTATCCTGAAACTCTTTTTTTTCCCTGACTTTTTAAAGAAAAATTTCTCTTCGGATGATGAACGAAGCAACTACATTATTGAACAACTTACTAAACAATAGTCCGGCCTGATGGATGGAATTGACATATCATTGATAAACTGGTCAAGGGGACAATTTGCTTTAACAGCTATATATCACTGGCTTTTTGTGCCGCTCACCCTTGGATTGTCCTTTATCATTGCTTTTATGGAAACAATTTATGTAAAAACAGGCAATGAAGAATGGAAAAAAATCACAAAATTCTGGATGAAGTTGTTTGGAATAAATTTTGCTATTGGTGTCGCAACAGGCATTATCCTTGAATTTGAGTTTGGCACTAACTGGTCAAATTATTCATGGTTTGTTGGTGATATTTTTGGTGCTCCCCTTGCTATTGAAGGAATAATGGCTTTCTTCCTGGAGGCTACTTTTATAGCTGTCATGTTTTTTGGCTGGGACAAAGTAAGTAAAAGATTTCATCTGGCATCAACCTGGCTTGTGGCCGCCGGCGCAAATTTGTCGGGACTGTGGATACTTGTTGCAAATGCATGGATGCAATATCCTGTCGGAATGCAATTTAATCCTGAAACTGCCCGCAATGAGATGTTAAACTTCTGGGATGTTTTTCTCTCTCCTGTGGCCATTAATAAATTTATTCATACTATTACATCAGGTTTTGTGCTTGCTTCAATATTTGTTATAGGCATAAGTTCATGGTTCCTGCTTAAAAAACGTGAAATATCCCTTGCCAAAAGAAGCATGCTTATATCTGCAATATTCGGGATTACCTCGTCAATTGTGCTTATCTTATCAGGGGATAGCTCCACGCGCCTGATAGCGGATATACAACCCATGAAACTTGCCGCAATTGAAGGTCTATATGAAGGTGAAAACGGTACCGGACTTATATTGTTCGGAACACTAAAGAAACCTGAGAATTACACGGAAGAAAATAAAATATGGGAATACAATTTTAAGATTGAGATCCCAAAATTGCTCTCCTACATGACATACAGGAATTCAGATGCATTCGTCCCCGGCATGAATGATTTAATTAAAGGGAATCCTGAATACAATATTATGTCTGCACAGGAAAAAATTGAAAGGGGCAGGTATGCACGGGATGTGCTGGCAGATTTGAAAAAAGCAAAAGAAACGGGAAATACTCTTAAGTATGAAGAATTAAGAGAAAAGTTCTATGATACTGATTTTAAAGAGAATTATTTCAGGTATTTCGGATATTGTTTTTTAAATAATCCCGGCAGCCTTATTCCAAATGTGCCCCTCTCCTTTTATAGTTTTCGAATCATGGTAATGCTCGGATTCTATTTTTTTATTTTCTTTATCATTATATTAATTGGCGTTTTCACGGCAAAAATTGATAACTGGCGCTGGCTCCTGCGCCTGGCAATTCTTAGTATCCCATTATCTTATATAGCATCCCAGGCAGGGTGGGTTGTATCGGAAATGGGGCGCCAGCCCTGGGTCATACAGGATCTGCTGCCGACAGTAATAGCTACATCGCATATTGATGCCAGCACAGTACAGATAACATTCTGGATATTCGCTGCACTTTTTACAGTCCTGCTTATTGCCGAATTGAAGATTATGTTCAGACAAATTAAAATAGGGCCAGAATAAGAAGGGAAAGAATATGTTTGAATCATTATCATATTTAACACTGCAACAGTACTGGTGGTTAATCATCTCATTGCTTGGGGCTGTTCTTGTATTTCTGCTTTTCGTCCAGGGAGGGCAGACCCTTATATATGCCATTGGGAAAAATGAAGATGAAAGGACAGTTATTGTAAATGCCCTTGGACGGAAATGGGAATTTACATTTACTACTCTCGTTACATTTGGGGGCTCATTATTTGCTTCTTTCCCTTTATTCTATGCAACAAGTTTCGGGGGGGCTTACTGGTTATGGACCACCGTTCTCTTCTGCTTTGTTATCCAGGCTGTTGCATATGAGTTTCGTTCGAAGCCAAATAACCTGTTCGGACATAAAACATATGAGATATTCCTGTATATAAATGGTGTACTTGGTACTACATTATTAGGCACCACCGTAGGAACATTTTTTAACGGTTCAAAATTCTCAGTAAATTTCAGTAATATCGTTAACCCCTGCAATCCGATAATTTCGAGATGGGAAACTCCTTTTCACGGACTTGAAGCTATTATTAATCTTCATAACCTTTCACTGGGATTTGCAGTTTTCTTCCTTGCCAGGACTCTTGCTTTATTATATTTCATGAACAGCATCGAAAATTCCGGCATCATTAAAAGAGCACGACTGCAACTTAAAATCAACGCACTGCCATTTCTCGGGTTTTTTATAATATTTATAATTATTCTTATGCTTAAGGAGGGTTTTGCATATAACCCGGAAACAAATATCATAAAAATGGAAAAATTCAAATACCTGCATAATCTCATAGAGATTCCTGCAGCGGGAGTTCTTTTTATTTCAGGCACCGTGCTTGTCATTTTCGGAATAGGAAGGTCAATATTATCAGAATATACAAGGGGCTTATGGTTTGCAGGTCCGGGCACCATCATGGTGGTATTTTCCTTGTTTATAATAGCAGGATTCAACAATACTGCATATTATCCGTCAACATTTAATCTGCAAAACTCACTGACAATAGAAAACAGCAGTTCGAGCAAATACACACTGACTGTTATGAGTTATGTATCGCTGTTGATACCATTTGTTTTTGCCTATATATATTATACATGGAAAGCAATAAGCAAGAAGAAAATCGAACTGGGGGAGATAAAAAAAGAAACACATATTTATTGATTAAAAATGTACTTAAGATCAATAATTATGCTTTTATCCTGACCGGGACTTATTACCGTAAGCTATCTGCTGATTGTCCCAATATTATTCCATCCTGATAAACCAGTTATTTATTATGGACATTAAAATATAGAGCGCAATTATTGGCGCCAATCCCTTAATTCCAAAAAATACTATGACTAGTGCAGAAAGTAATAAAAATATATAACGTATACTATTGCCCTTAAAACTTGTATTTTTAAACTTCAACGAAAACATACGGATATTTGACACTAACAAAAAACAGATTACTATTATCAAAGCTAATAAAGTTATCAGGGAATATATATTATATATATTTTCATTAGTCTTAAAAAGCAGAAAATAAATATCATGGTTAATTCCTATGGAAGCGATTAAAATAGCACTTGCCGGCGTTGGCAATCCTTTAAAGAAAATCTTTTGCTCATCATCAATATTAAACCTGGCAAGCCGTAAAGCAGAAAAAACCCCAATAAGAAAGGCCGAATAAAGTATCAGTTCATTCTCAATGCCGGGTGAGTCAATATCTAATCTTGAACCATGGGCAGTGTTAACCAGCGTAAAAAGTATCAACCGGTACAAAATCATCGAAGGAGCTATTCCAAAACTGACAATATCTGACAGAGAGTCCAGGTGAACACCAAAATTTGATACGGAATTCAGTAATCTCGCAAAAAATCCGTCAAGAAAATCAAAAACTGCTGCAATAATAATGAAATAGCCTGCATAAACCAACATCTCCTTCTGCAGTGAATATACTATTGAAATAGATCCTGAAATAAGTGCAAGACAGGTCAGCACTGAAGGTATTGCCTTTTTCATAATGTATTTTTTATAATAAAGTTACAAAAATTTAGAAATATATAACCATGTATAAATGCTTTAGGTAATTCTGCCTTTGTCAGTATACTGGTAAAAATATTATTAAAGGCGAAAAATATTATGAACCTGTTATAACGTACCATTACTTAAATATCTGTAAATCACGAACTGTAATGGTTAAAACTTAGCAGCTGGTATTTAGTTTTACTTAATATTAAATAATTAGTATTTTTGAGAAATCAAATATTTGCATATCTTGACAAATTATCGATAAAAGGATAATTCCGGATGTGATCATTATTTTTACTTTATTAATTGTAAATTAAACTTTTTAGGAGTACTATTAAATATGAAAATTGCTGTTGATTTTGACGGAACTATTGTTGAGCACAGATATCCCCAGATTGGTGAAGAGAAATTATTTGCATTTGAAACTCTTAAGCAGCTGCAGAAACTGGGACACCAACTTATATTATGGACATTCAGACATGGTAAAGAGCTTGATGAAGCAATAGAATATTGCAAAAGAAAAGGCCTTGAATTTTATGCGGTTAATAAAAGCTACCCTGAAGAAGAATTCGATCCCGTAACAATAAGCAGGAAAATTGATGTTGACCTGTTCATTGATGACAGGAATGTTGGAGGATTTCTGGGGTGGAGCGAAATATGGCAAATACTGAATCCCGATTTTGCTGATAGTGAATATAACGAACTGGGAACACTTGCCAAAGGTACGACAAAAGTTGGCAGCAGGCTGAAAAAGCTGTTCAGATAAATTTTACAATCTTTATGAATACAATCCTTTACAGATTAATTACTTCCTTAAAATATATACTGGCCCTTTCCGTTATTCTTAATCTTAACAGTTGCAAAGAGACCAATTCCAATAATAGATATTCTGCCAGTTCATCCGGCAGCTCAGAAAAAAAATATATCACGGCTATTAAAACCCCGAAAAATAATGAAGTATTTGTATGCGGTGACACGGTTGAGATTAAATTGTCCATTAAGAAAAAAAATATCGTAATTGATTCTGTACTTTTCTTCGCCAATAGTTTGCTTATTCAGGCAAAAACAAGTGATTTCGAAAGTGCGCGGTGGATTTCTGAAAATGCCGGTGTCGGAAAAAATACTGTCAAAACAGTTATTTACTACAATGACAGTTTAAAAGAAAGTCATGCAGTATCTTTTATTTTACTTTCCGACATAATCCCGAAAACTTATAATTATAAAGTGATCAATAAATTTCCCCATGATGAGAATGCCTATACACAGGGATTAGCATATGATGATGGTTACATATACGAAGGGACAGGGAAACAGGGACAATCATCATTACGAAAAGTTGACATAAAAAGCGGCATCCCTGTTAAGAAACTGGACATTGACCAGCATATTTTTGGCGAAGGCATAGTAATTATAAATGATAATATATATCAAATCACTTACAAAACACAGGTGGGATTTATTTATAATAAAAATACCCTGGACCTTATAAGAAAGTTTAATTACCAGATAAGAGAAGGATGGGGACTGGCAACTGACGGTGAAAAAATTTTCATGAGTGACGGCAGCTCAAATATATATCTCATAGATCATGAATATTTCACTCAAATAGGACAGATTGAGGTATTTGACAATAAAGGAATAGTATCGAACTTAAATGAACTGGAATATATAAAAGGAAAAATATTTGCCAATGTTTACGGAGATACAAGAATTGTCGTTATTGATCCCAATACAGGCAAAGTGACCGGCGAACTGGACTTGAAAAAGCTAATGCCTGCCGGCTCTCTGGATAATATAGACAAGGTTTTAAACGGTATTGCCTTTAATATTGATAATAACCACCTGTTTATAACAGGCAAAAACTGGCCGGTTTTATATGAAATTGAAATAACTGACTTCTGAGTTAAAATTTTTTATAAAATTATTAATAACTTTTAACCAATATTAAAAAGATTTAAGCTAATTTGTTGTTTTATTTAATTACCAGTTATTTCAATTTTTTGTATATTTAAATAAATCATAAATCGATGAAAGTTTATACTGTAGAAGCAACAGATTTTTCTCCAAGGGTAATTCTTAATCCGCAAAAAAAAATCTTTGAAATATCAGGACCTGAAAATGCAAATGAGTTTTATGAACCGATAGTGAAATGGCTGGATGAATATATTAAAAATCCAAATCAACTTACGGAGTTTAAGTTCAGGTTTGATTACTTTAACACATCTTCACTCAAATATTTCTTAATGATCCTCTCAAAGTGTAAGGATTTGATAGAGTCTGATGCTGCGTTAAAAATTAAATGGTACTATGATCTTGAGGATGAATCAATGTTTGAAGCCGGAAAAAGCCTGGAAGAACTAAGTGAACTGAAATTTGATTTTGTTGTAAATGATTAAGAATTAAATTTATTTATGATTATTTTAAATCTGTACCAGTAACCTGATTCAGAATAAATATCTTACACTGTAAAATTTTATCCTTTAGTATTCGAATTCCAGCAGGATTTTATTTTAGTCTCAATAGCCTGGTATAAGCGTATTATTAAATTTAAAATATCAGATTATCATTATTGTATGATATATAATTAAAACATCAATGATTGTTAATAACATGTTAATAAAAGAGACAAAATTGTTTACAAAACAAAATCTCATTAAAAATCCATTGATTTTTTAAAATACTACTTTTGAAAGTCTGAGAAAAAAGTAAAATTATAATCTGTTAAAAAAACCGGCATTTCAATGGGCAAAATAATAGCAATAGCAAACCAAAAGGGAGGGGTAGGCAAAACCACATCAGCAATTAACCTGGCTGCCAGCCTGGCAGTTCTTGAAAAAAAAGTACTGATGATAGATGCTGATCCACAGGCAAATGCTACTTCAGGAATCGGATTTGATGTCAGGAACATAAAAACAAGCATATACGAATGCCTGATAAATGAAGTAAATCCAAATGATATTATTTTAACCACCGAAATTGAAGGACTGGACCTGATACCCTCACATATAGACCTTGTTGGGGCCGAAATCGAGATGTTAAATATGCCTAACAGGGAAAAGATGTTTAAGGAAGTTCTTAAGAAGATAAATAAACCTTATGATTATATTTTACTGGATTGTTCTCCGTCATTGGGACTTATTACAGTTAATGCCCTCACTGCTGCCGATTCCGTGATCATACCGGTACAGTGTGAATATTTTGCGCTGGAAGGATTAGGAAAATTGCTGAATACTATTAAAATAATCCAGGGCAGGTTAAATCCTGACCTTGAAATTGAAGGATTCCTGCTGACGATGTATGATGCCCGCTTACGTCTTTCAAACCAGGTTGTCGAAGAGGTAAGAAAACATTTCCAGCAAATGGTTTTCGAAACCATAGTTCAACGTAATATCAAACTGACCGAATCCCCTAGCTTCGGGAAACCTGTCGTGCTTTACGATGCCGATTCCAAAGGTTCGGTTAATTATCTTAACCTTGCACGTGAGATTCTGCAAAAAAATAATGAGACAAGAATTAGTAATGAAGATAAAATAATCGAATAACAAAATGGCCAGAAAAAATGCATTAGGAAGAGGATTAGGCGCTTTAATAGATGAAGAGGATAAAGAACTGCTGATTGGAAAAATAAGCGGCGGCACCGAAATATTTATTGACAAGATAGAAATGAATCCCTTTCAGCCCCGGTCAAAAATTGATGAGGAATCACTTAACGAACTGGCCTCATCAGTTAAAGAACTGGGAATTGTAGTGCCCATAACTGTCAGGGAAATAACCGATGATAAATACCAGTTAATTACAGGTGAAAGAAGACTGAGAGCCGCAAAAATTGCAGGTCTTAAGAAAATACCGGCTTTCGTGCGTATAGCCAACGACCAGAACATGCTGGAAATGGCTCTTGTTGAAAATATCCAGCGTGAAGACTTAAATGCTATAGATGTGGCAATAAGCTACCAGCGACTTACTGAAGAATGTAACCTTACTCAGGAAGATCTTAGCCAGCGTGTCGGTAAAAAAAGAACAACTGTCACTAACTATCTGAGGCTGTTAAAACTTCCTCCTGAAATTCAACTGGGACTGAAAGAAAATAAAATATCTATGGGCCATGCCCGTGCCCTGGTTAACATCGAAGATACCAATGGCCAGCTTAGACTATATTATAAAATTGTTGACGAAGACCTGTCAGTAAGAAAAGTGGAAGAACTTGCGCGCAAGATTAATAAATTA
>Ga0315548_1003790_pt1 | contig 11143 bp, 15 predicted proteins | sample SalMarSW160110MG_2_FD_202540 | JGI IMG/M metagenome (GOLD analysis project Ga0315548, IMG submission 202540) | Salt marsh sediment microbial communities from the Plum Island Ecosystem LTER, Massachusetts, United States - Salt Marsh Sediment SW1601-110 ... | reverse complement strand
CCATTTTATATCCTTCAAAAGCACCTGAAATATCATATTTTTTAATAAAAACACCAACTATTGAAAATAACTCCACTGTATATTCAGTTTCTTCCTCATAATTAAACACCACTATGAGGTCACTTAAGACCGGATTAGGAAAAAAATCAACCGAATTACTGGAATACTTAAATTTTTTTGTTTTTAAACCCGGCTGCTGAAAGCCCTGCGTTAAATAGAAATATGAACCATCGTAAAAAGTTTCTATTACAGATTCCCCGACAGTTGTTTGTACAATTTCAAAATTATTATCATATGAACTTCCCATGCAGGATATAACGGAATGCGAAACAGACTGGCAATTTACCGAACCTGTCAATAATATTAAGAATACAAAAAACTGACACTGGCGTACCATTTTTAATTAGCTTGTTTGTCCCATGTTAGCAATTTAACCCCAAATATAAACATATTTGCCTAAAGGGAGAATAATTTATTGGCCATTGTAGCTACTTCACTATCATTAATATCAACCATACATTTAAAGTGGCCCCTGGGGCATTTCTTAAATCCCAGTTTGGTGCAGGGGCGGCAGGATAGGCCCTGTACCTGAAAGATAACGGATTTTTTGTGTGGTTTGTAGGGATACATTCCGAATTCCGGTATTGTATTTCCCCATATTGATATGGTTTTTTTATTAAATGCTGCGGCTATGTGCATCATTCCTGTGTCGTGTGTAATTACGAGCTCTGACTGTTTAATGAGGGAAGCGGACTGGTTGATGGTCAACTTGCCGCAATAATTGTATATATTCCCGGCAGCAGAATTTTTGATTATTTCACCCTTTTCATAATCCTCATTACCGCCGATCAATACCAAAGGATATTGAATCTTGCTGCAAACAGAGATAATTTTATCCACAGGCAGCTGTTTTGTATAGTGCCGTGCCCCGATAACGAATGCAACATATCCTTTCGCCAACTCTTTATGCTCATCTGCAATATCCACATTATCACTTTCATCCATAAAATAGTCCAGCCCTTTATTATCATATCTGACATCGAAAACTGCGACCGACTTGAAATACCTGTCAACAATATGTATATCAGGGAGCCTATTAATTTTGAAGTTCACCATTATCCATTTCTCGATATTAAGCTTGTCAAATGTAAAAGATATTAACCTCAACCTGCTCTTAAGCCTGAACGTTCTTATGTTTTTATGCAAATCTATAATGTAATGATAGTTTTCTTTTTTCAGTTTTTTTACTGTCTTATTAAAATCATTGTCAAGCGTGTATATCCTGTCTATATAGGGATTGGCTTTTATTACAGGTTCATATTGTTTTTTCAGCAGGTAATGAACCTCAGCACCCCCGACCTGGATTTTCAAACAACGAATAACCGGGGTTGTCAGTACAATATCACCTATAGAGCTGAATCTCACAATAAGAAATTTAACCATGCTTCCAGTTCCTTATTTAATTTTTCTGAAAAACATTAATAACTCCAGCCAGCATTCCCTGCTTTCTTTATTCGACTCCCATAATACTTTCGCTCCATGGGTATCATTTCCACCTTCATGCCTGTATATTGTCTTTATACTATCAGGTATATCTTCCAGCATTGCAATTATATATGGATATTCATTCCCTGATGAAGATACAAACAGAGGTTTGTTAAAATTCTTTATTTCCTTCTTAACTGATATTTCCGGCTCAAAGTATTCTCCCGGACTAAAGGCTACGACTGCGCTAACCCTTTCATTATTCATTCCCTCCAGCATACATAATGAGGCAGAAAATGAACTGCCAAAAAGTATTACCGGTTTACTGTTAATGCTCCCTGCATAATCAATTGCAGCTTTCACATCCTTACGGGAATCAATAAGCTTACAGGAAAAATTATTAGCCTGTGCCCTGAAAGCCGTTTCATCCCTGATGTAATTTACTTTACCTCCTGAACGTAAATCAACTGCCAGACAATTATAATCAAGGTTAAGTAATTTATCGGCAATCCCAGTGTATTCGCCCCTGCTGTATCCGTTCTGGTGAAACAATAAAATAAAGGGAAAGTTATAATCATTAAGGTAAAGATCAGCAGTAACTCTCAGGCTATCTGATGCTAAAAAAGACACTTTATGCTGACAGATTCCATTACATTTAAGTATATATATGAAAAAAAATAATACCCAATACCTCATCAATTATACTTTGAAAAATCCTAAATAATCAGTCAATATCTGCCAACACCACAATTTTGTTTCTGTTCACTTCAATAATTCCACCTGATATTTTAAAAGAAGAGGATTCATTCTCCTTGCTTATAATCTTTATTGTCCCCCTATCAAGTATTGAAATTATTGGAGCATGGTTCCTCAGAATAGTAAAAGGATCTTTTATCCCGGGCACCTTGACAAGCCTTACCTCTCCTTTATATAAGTTTTCTGAAGGAGTAATAATTTCCAGGTTCATTGATGACAGTTTTTAATTAACTTTCGTCCTGCTTTGCCTGTTCAATCAGTTTCTTGCCCTTTGCTACAGCATCCTCAATAGTGCCTACCATATGAAACGCTGCTTCCGGGTATTGATCAACCTCTCCGTTCAAAATCATATTAAATCCCTTAATTGTGTCCTCAATAGATACCCATACGCCGGGCATACCCGTAAATTGTTCAGCAACATGAAAAGGCTGTGACAAAAATCTTTGTACTCTTCTTGCCCTGTGAACAACCAGTTTATCCTGTTCAGAAAGTTCATCCATGCCCAGAATGGCAATGATATCAAGCAGTTCATGATATCGCTGTAATATCTCTTTTACATTCTGTGCCGTATTATAATGCTCTTCCCCCACAACTTCCTGGGTCAGTATCCTTGAAGTGGAATCAAGCGGATCAACGGCAGGATATATCCCAAGTTCAGAAATCTTACGGCTAAGAACAGTCGTTGCATCAAGATGGGAAAACGTTGTGGCGGGCGCCGGATCCGTGAGATCATCGGCAGGCACGTAAATAGCCTGTACAGATGTTATCGAACCTCTCTTTGTCGAGGTTATCCTTTCCTGCATAAGCCCCATTTCTGTTGCCAGTGTAGGCTGGTATCCCACTGCGGAAGGCATTCTTCCGAGAAGAGCCGATACTTCTGATCCTGCCTGCGTAAATCTGAAAATATTATCAACAAAGAACAGTATATCCCTGCCTCCGCTTTTCTCATCACCGTCCCTGAAATACTCCGCCACTGTCAGTCCGGATAATGCCACTGTTGCCCGGGCTCCCGGCGGTTCATTCATCTGTCCGAATACCAGCGTTGCCTGCGATTTAGCCAGAGCATCCCTGTCCACTTTTGTCAGGTCCCAACTTCCCTGTTCCATGCTCTTACGAAATTCATCCCCGTATTTAATAACGCCCGACTCAATCATCTCGCGAAGCAAATCATTTCCTTCCCTTGTACGCTCTCCCACACCTGCAAAAACAGAAAGGCCCTCATACTTTTTAGCTATATTATCAATAAGCTCCATAATTATAACGGTCTTACCTACTCCGGCACCCCCGAACAATCCTATTTTACCTCCTTTTGAATAAGGTTCCAGCAAATCAATAACCTTTATGCCCGTGAATAAAACTTCTGCCTCAGTTGAAAGTTGCTCAAGCTTGGGCGGATCCTTATGAATCGCATATCCTTTTGATCTATCAAGCTCTCCCAGTCCGTCAATAGGATCCCCTATTACATTCAACAACCTGCCCCTTATCTGGTCACCCACAGGCATACGTATAGAACTGCCCGTGGAAACCGCTTTCATCCCCCTTTTCAATCCGTCTGTCGAATCCATGGCAATAGTCCTGATAGTACTCTCACCAATATGTTGCTGGCATTCCACAACAAGTATATCCCCATCTTCCCTTTTTATTTCAAGGCAATCATGAATCTTAGGCAATTCTTCAACGGATTTTTCGAAACTGATATCAATAACCGGACCTATAATCTGGATAATTTCACCGACAGTTTTCCCCATTGCAAAATTATATTAAAGATATTTTAATAAACATTTTACCTGTAAATGGAAAATTCAATAACATAAATGTAACCCAATTTAGTATAATTACCAAACTGCAATTTACACATTTTTTAAATAGTGATACAATTTGTATATTTGGCTATATAGTTGAAAAAATAACTGCATTATTAATTATCAAATGTTATTACATTTTATACCTTTGCCATTATTAAATAACTTAAAAAATTAACCTATGAAAAAGCTTCGTGTTAAATTGTATTCTATGATTTTGCTGTTGGCTCTTATAGTGTGCCCCGCAATAAAAACCCAATCTCAGGAATTTGAGGTTGGAGACAAATTAATTAATGCCGGTATAGGAATTGGTTCAACCTTGTATAGTGGCTCCTGGTACAAGACAACACTTCCCCCGGTTTTTGTTTCGGCTGATATTGGCTTGAAAGACGATATAGGTCCTGGTGTACTGGGACTCGGAGGTTACCTGGGAATGTCGAGCTATAAGTATGAATATACTTATTATCTCGGAAATTGGGGATGGAAATATACCTCAATAATTATAGGTGCCAGAGGAACTTATCATATGGATTGGGTCGATAAACTGGATACCTATGGAGGTGTATTATTAGGATTCAATATTATAAGCTCCAAATTTTTTGGAGATGAAGCATGGGCAACAGGCTCAGCTTCAAGTTCAGGACTTGCCTATTCATTCTTTGTAGGAGGCAGATATTTTATCTCGGATAATTTTGGTGTCATGGCAGAACTGGGTTATGGCATTGCATATTTATCACTTGGAATTACTTTAAAATTATAGCCTGAGCATACTGTCATTTAATATTTGTTCATCAAAAAATAATTGTCATTTGCTAGGAATTAGCAGACTTATATCAAGATAAATTCGAGATATTGATTTTTATTACGTATTATTTAAAAAATTAACACTTATATTTTTAATTAATATCGTTGGCCCGGATGAGCAAGAAGCTGATATTTTTTGTTGATGATGACAGGATGATGTTGAATTTAATGGAGTATACCTTTAAATGTAAAGACGGGTATGATGTAAAATCATATTTCTCCGGCGAAGAATGTATTGATAATCTTAAGCTGAAACCAAGCTTAATTGTTCTTGATTATATCCTTGGGGAGGATGACTCCAAAGTAATGTCAGGTCTCGATACTCTTAAAAAAATAAACGAACAGGATAATAAGATCCCCGTAATCATTTTAAGTCGTGAAAAAAACGAAAATCTCATACAAAAATTCATCGAATACGGGGCAAAGAGATATGTAATTAAAGACGACTTTTTTATTGATACACTGATTGAAACTATTGATGAACATTTTTCTGATAATTGATAAGAGCGCTCCAAGTCTTTAATTACTTTCGGGACCTGATTCTTCTACATCCAAAAAATATTAACTTCTTATTCGGGTCAATAGCTGTATTCCTTCGCAGTGTTATTAAATAAGCAATTATATTATCATAAACATTTTGCTTTTTTATTCTAAATAATATTAATACTTTTGCACCACTTTTTAAATAAAAAAATTGAAATCTGATAATCAATATATTATCCGGTTTAAAGGTTTGCCAGAGGGAATTCATAATATCAGGTTTGACATTAATAACAAGTTCTTTGAAGAATTCGTTGAGATAGAGGCCAGGGACGGGAATCTTCAGGTGCTGGTCACACTGAATAAGAAACCTGACTTTATGATGCTTGACATAAATATTAAAGGAACATTAGTTGTACAATGTGACAGATGCCTTGAATACTTTGATTATGATGTAAATTACAGGGACAGTTTGCTTGTGAAATTCGACGAGAATGCAACCTCACAATCTGATGAAGTAATTATTTTGCATCCTAATGAGAGTGAGCTGGATTTGAAACAGTACTTATATGAATGCATAAGCCTTAGCATACCTTACAGGAAGATCCATCCTGAAACAAAAGATGGCATTTCACTATGTAAAAAGGAAATGATTGACAAAATTCATCAGTTTGAAGCGGAAAACAAGGAAAAAAAAGTACTTGCAAACTGGGAAAAATTGAAATATTTATTTGAAACAAATAATTAATCATACATAAAATGGCACATCCAAAAAGAAAAACATCTAAACAGAGGAAGAATAAAAGAAGAACGCATTACAAAGCCATTAAACAAACACTGACTACTTGTCAAAACTGCAATGCAACAGTGCAATACCACAGGGTATGTCCGGAATGCGGGCATTACAAGGGAAAACTGGCTATTGAAAAAGAAGTTGCCGCATAACTTTTAATTCTTTATCCCTGATTTTTTTATCATTATGAAAGTTGGTTTAGATATTATGGGTGGAGACTTTGCTCCTGAAGCTACTGTTAAAGGAGCAATACTGGCTTCTGAGTCAATTTCCCGTGAAGTTAAACTTGTGTTGATTGGAGATGAACAAAAAATTACAGCTACAGGGGAGTTTAAGAAAGTCGATTCTTCAAAAATAGAAATTGTACATACTCCCGATTATATTACAATGGGTGAGCATCCTGCAAAGGCTTTCACAAAAAAGCCAAATGCAAGCATAGTCCTGGGATACAAATTATTACAATCCGGGGAAATTGACGGTTTTGCCAGCGCCGGCAATACGGGAGCAATGCTTGTTGGTGCAATGCATATTGTCAAATCTATTCCGGGAATAATACGCCCCTGTATTACCGTAGCCATCCCAAAACCCAACAACAAACATACGCTTGTTCTCGATGTCGGTATAAATCCGGATTCAAAACCTGATGTACTTTATCAATATGCAATCCTGGGAAAACTGTATGCAAAACATATGTATAATAATCCATCCCCAAAAGTGGGATTGCTAAATATTGGAATCGAGGAAGAAAAAGGCAACCTTCTAACCAAATCAACATACCAGGCGATGAAAGACACTTCAGACTTTAATTTCATAGGAAACGTTGAAGGAAATAATATATTTGATGATGATGTTGATGTTATTGTCTGTGATGGTTTCATTGGAAATGTAATTATTAAACAAATTGAGGGTTTTTATGAAATATTAAGACAGAGGATTCCCGGTAATGATTTCCTTGAAAATTATAATTACGTGAATTATGGAGGCACACCTATTCTTGGTATTAATGCCCCCGTTATTATAGGACATGGTATATCGAATGAAATAGCTATAAAAAACATTATACTTAATACAATAAATGTCATAAACGCTAATCTTATTAATACATTTAAAGAAGCATTCAAATAATGGAAAAAACTAAAGCAATTATAACTGGTGTGGGAGGATATGTGCCTGATTATATTCTCACTAATGATGAATTGAGTCAAATGGTTGATACCAGTGACGAGTGGATAATGCAGCGTATCGGTATCAAAGAAAGAAGGATCCTTAAAGAGAAAAATAAAGCTTCTTCTTATATGGGAACTCTGGCTGTTAAAGAACTCCTTAAAAAGACCGGCACTTCACCTGAAGATATAGAACTTCTTATATGCGCTACAATTACTCCGGATATGGTGGTGCCTGGTGTCTGCAATATGATTTGTTATAATACGGGACTGAAAAATGCATTCTGTTATGATCTTAATGCCGCATGTTCAGGTTTTGTTTACTCGATTGAGACAGCAAGAAGATTTATCGAATCAGGAGGATATAAAAAAATTATTGTGCTCGGGGCAGATATGATGTCCGCTCTTACCGATTATACGGACAGAACCACATGTCCCTTGTTTGGAGACGGTGCAGCAGCTGTTCTTATTGAGCCTACATCAGAAGACCTGGGCATTATTGATTCTATTCTGGGGGTTGATGGTTCAGGAAGTAAATTCCTGCATATGAAAGCCGGCGGATCCTTAAATCCTCCATCACATGAAACGGTGGACAGGCATGAGCATTTTATTTACCAGGAAGGCCAGGCAGTATTTAAGGTTGCCGTTTCACAGATGGCTGATGTCTCGCTCGAAATAATGACAAGAAATAATATCGCTCCTGACGATCTGGCATGGCTTGTACCTCATCAGGCCAATATGAGAATTATCGATGCCACTGCACGAAGGATGGGAATTCGCAGAGACCAGGTACTTATAAATATTGATAGGTACGGAAATACAACTGCAGCAACAATACCCCTGTGCCTGTGGGATTTTGAAAAAAAGTTTAAAAAAGGGGATAAGATGATCTTTACATCCTTTGGCGCAGGCTTTTCATGGGGCTCAATTTACCTGAAATGGGCATATGACGGAAAATAAATTAAAAATATAAACGTTTTTTGTCCGGTTATTTGTAAAATGTAATTTATATCTTTGTTAAAGAAGAAGTGTTTTTAATTATAGTATAATATTCTTATAAATGGCTAAATATACAGAAATAGAAAACAATGCTATTAATCTGATAGGTGTTGGTACGGAGATTAGAGGTGACATATCTTCCAACGGAGACATACGCATAGATGGTATTCTACAGGGTAATTTAAAAACCAAGGGAAAGGTTGTTATTGGCGAAACAGGATCAGTAAAAGGTGAAATTAAGTGTAAAAATTCCGATGTTGAAGGAAGTATTGAAGGCAAGATACATGTGTCGGAACTGCTGTCCTTAAAAGCTACTTCAAATCTTAATGGTGATATTATAGCCCGTAAACTGGCAATTGAACCGGGATCGAAATTCACAGGCAATTGTAAAATGACAAGTGATACCGAAACCCAAGATGCTCCAAAAGAAAAAATCACCGAAGAAGCAGGAAAGCCTAAATAGCTATATGAAATATACGGGGATAGCCTTTCAAATGATTGTGATAATACTGATAGGTGTCTTTGGAGGAATGAAATTAGACAAATGGCTTAAACCCAGACTTCCTGTATTTACAGCTGTTCTATCAGCTGTTGCCGTAGTGATTGCCATATACCATTCAATTAAGGAACTTATCCGGACTAAATAAATATGTATGAATCATGAACTAAGGAAATTTATTATTAACAGCATTATCCTGACGGGTTTAATAGCATTAGCCGGATTGCTGGCTTTTAAAACTTTCCTTGCAAGGTATTATCTCCCTGTGTTTCCCATCCTTCTGTTATTTATTTTGGTTATTAATATCTTAATTCACTCATTACTTGTTGTTTCATCACACTGGAAAAAAATCAGATTCGAGACCGCCTATTTTATCTCATTCTTTATCAAGTTTTTTGGATATCTTATCTTCTTGATGGTCTATATAAAAACACACAGGGAAAATGCAATTATTTTTGTGGCCGGACTGTTTTTCCTTTATATAGTGTACACCTTCTTTGAAATAAAATCAATACTTACATTCTTAAAAAGATCAACGGGCAATTATAAAAAATCAAAATAGTTTTTATTAACTTTATCATGCTTTATGATGTATTGCAGAAATAATGACTATTAAAGGCTTGGTTGGTTTTAGGTTTTATATTACCTGGATAATATCAGCAATCATTATCCTTAATTCTTCTACAGCATTATGCTCTGATACTTCCGAAACAAAGGCGACCGATCATGAACAGGCAAAAGAAAAAAAATTTAATGCAAAGGAATTTCTGTTTGGCCATATAAGTGACGCCCATGAATGGCATATCTTTACATACAAGGACAAACACGTTTCCATTTACCTCCCGGTTATTCTTATAAGCAGAAGAGCAGGGATAGTTGTATTTTCTTCACGAAAGTTTCATCACGGACAATCTTCGTATAACCATAAAGGCTATAATTACAAACTTGAGCATGAAGATGAGAATAAGGGCAAAGTTATTGAATACGCTGCTGACGGCTCCCGGAGTATACCCTTTGACATATCAATTACAAAAAATATTGTATCCTTATTTTTCAGTGTTATACTTATAACATGGATATTTTTATCCACCGCCGGTTTATATAAAAAAAACAGGGGAAAACCTCCAAAAGGACTGCAATCTTTCATTGAACCCATAATTATTTTTGTAAGGGACGATATTGCCAGGCAATCCATCGGTGAAAAGCAATACGAGAGATTTACACCTTATCTGCTCACCGTCTTCTTTTTTATATGGATAAACAACATGCTGGGTATTATTCCTATCCCTCCGGGAGGAGCGAACCTGACAGGTAATATTGCAGTCACCGGTGTTCTTGCATTTTTTACTTTAATGGTAACCAATATCAGCGCCAACAGGAATTACTGGAAACATATCTTTAATACTCCCGGGGTTCCGGTATGGTTAAAAATACCACCACTCATGCCGGTAATTGAATTATTCGGAGTATTTACTAAACCTATTGTTCTGATGATCAGGCTTTTTGCAAACATAACGGCCGGACACCTGATTACACTAGGATTTCTGAGTATTATTTTTGTATTCGGACAGAAAAGTCCGACTATCGGACTTGTTATTTCACCTTTGTCAATTGTATTTATTTTATTTATGATATTTCTGGAATTACTGGTTGCATTTATCCAGGCTTTTGTATTTACCTTTTTATCAGCTTTATATATAGGTATGGCTGTTGAAGAGCATCACTAATTTTAAACCATTTATATAATGTTAAATCAATTTGTTTTTTTAGCTGAAGGTTTAGGAACCATAGGACCAGCATTTGGTGCTTCCTTTACTGCTTTGGCTGCAGCTTTCGGTATAGGACGTATTGGCCATTCAGCTGTAGAGGCGATAGCCCGTCAACCTGAAGCCGCAGGTGATATTCGTACGAATATGATAATCTCTGCTGCACTTATTGAAGGTGTTTCATTATTTGCAGTGGTAGTATGCCTAATGACAATAGGCTGAAAACTTTACGATCCCCAATTAGCAGCGTTTGGCTGCTATTTGGGGATTTAAACTTTGTAACACGATATAATAATTAATTATGGAACTTATAAATCCTGATTTCGGTACGATCTTCTGGTCGACAATATCTTTCCTGCTTATCCTCCTCATACTGAGAAAATTTGCATGGAAACCAATACTCAATTATCTGAAGGAAAGGGAATATTCAATTGAAAATGCCATGCGCTCTGCGGAGCAGGCAAAAAAGGAAATGTCCCGGCTGCAGGTGAGCAATGAAAAAATTATTGCCGAAGCAAAGACCGAGAGCGATAATATTATCAGGGAAGCCCGTGAATTAAAAGAATCAATTCTTCAGGAAGCAAAAGAGCAGGCAA
>Ga0315548_1003789_pt1 | contig 11150 bp, 10 predicted proteins | sample SalMarSW160110MG_2_FD_202540 | JGI IMG/M metagenome (GOLD analysis project Ga0315548, IMG submission 202540) | Salt marsh sediment microbial communities from the Plum Island Ecosystem LTER, Massachusetts, United States - Salt Marsh Sediment SW1601-110 ... | reverse complement strand
TTTTGGGTAGCTATTAAATTATTTTTTTCTATGTTATATAGGGAAAGATAACCTATTGATCTTTTAATATATAACGTTGGTTCCAAAACAACTTTCCATGATGGTAATCAGATTGTTTTAGACCTTATATCCTAATTGCATCTTAAGTTGTTTTAGAACCAACGTCCCGGTTTACGGTTTATTAGCCTCCTTATGTTGCAGTTTAATATTATATTGGTGGTTTACAGTCCTCATACAAAAGATAATTGCTATCTCTTACAAAACTATTTTTACGCTTATTATATTCTCGCAACAGGAATGTGAAAATAACGGCGAAACTAAGTATATCGGAAACGGGAAGTGCCAGCCAGATTCCGGTCAGGCCTAGCAGGTACTCCAGCAGAAAAAGTGAAGGAATAAAAAGAAGAAATTGACGGACCAATGACAGCCACAAAGCCATGGCCCCCATTGATAATCCCTGAAAAGCCGTAACAAACAGAATGTTCGGACCAATAAAAACCATTGCTGAAAGCATGATACGCATCCCCGGGATGGTGACTCTAAGTCCTTCGGGATCTTTCATGAAAACACTGACAATTTCTGGTGCCCATATTTCAATAATGATGGTAAAAAAGGCCAGGAGCATGGTAATACCGATGGTTGATAGCTTAATCGATTTCCAGAGTCGTTTCTGGTTTCTTGCTCCAAGATTATAACCGACCACAGGCAGTAAGGCATTGGATACGCCCATAATTGGCATAAATGCCAGATCTGAAAGGCGCATTGCAATACCGACCGCAGCGATAGGTACCGAACCATATGTCGATACCACCTTGTTAAAGAGGACAAAGGCCAGGCTTTCAGTTAACTGCTGAATTGAAGCTGGTGCTCCGACATAATATATTCTTTTTAATATCAACCACCGGGGTATTAAACAATGTCTATTCAGCCTGAAAGCGGTCCTGTTTCCCAGGAGATAGTAAAGGCCGATCAACATTCCAGTTCCCTGAGATATAACAGTGGCAAGTGCTGCTCCTTTGATTCCCATCTCGGGAAAGGGACCTAGTCCCAGGATCAAAAACGGATCAAGTATCATATTCAGAATACTCGCTGTTATCATGATTATTGTCGGTTTGACAATGTCTCCTGATCCCCGAATAAGGCTTCCGACAAGGATAACGAATACATTGGCCGGGGCACCGAATGAAGTAACAATCAGGTATGTCCTTCCGAAACTCATGATATCCTCTGTTGCCCCAAAAAGGACGAGGATTGTCTCAGGAAACAGGAGTGCAGGTATCAAAAGAACTAATCCCCATAAAATACTGAGGAAAAAGATCTGTCCGGCTGCGAGATTTGTGGCTTTGAGGTTTTTTTCTCCGAAGTACCTGGATACCAGTGCGCCTATACCTGTCCCCGTACCCAAACCAATTGCCATCGCCAGTATTTGATAGGGGAATACAATGGTGAGTGCGGCTATTGCCTCATGTCCCAGTCTTGAAACCCAAAACGTATCAACAATATTATATAAACTTACAGCAATAGTTCCCACCATGCCTGGTAGGCTTAATCTAACCAACAACGAAGCCAAAGGGTCACTTCCCAACCGCTCGGTATATTTCTGCATAAATCTTTCTCTAATACATTAATTTGTGAAATAGGGGGGTACTTCAAAATATCAACTGGTAATCTATTTTGGAATGTTGATTTATGAGAAGGAAAACAAGCGGGGACAAGCCTTAATTCTTGACAGAATAAGGGGGCATCTTCGGATCCATCGACCTTTCCTACCGGTTTTGAATCATCAATCTCCCTCGATGATCAGATTTTGAAGCTCATCCCTGTCATCAGCCTTGATGGGGAAATGTTCTTTCAGGATCCTGCCTACCTCCTCTATTGCCTTACAGATAGCGCTGGCCTGATCGTTATTTTTGATGCCTTCTATTATCATGCCGACGATTTCATCCCATTGTCCTTGTTTTACCTTCTCATTAATTCCCCTGTCCGCAAGGACCCATACACGGCGTTCAAAGACGGATATGAAGATAAGGATACCGGTTTCATCCCGTGTGCGATAGAGCCCTTCCCGAAAAAAACCGGTGATGGCTGCTTCCTCAACCTCTTCTTCGATCTCCCTGTCTGAGATAAACAGTCTGTTAAGCCTGTGAGTATGCTTTATAATCTGCTGGCACAATATAAAAAGTACTGTGATGATCCCCAGAAAGAGCCACATGTTATAGTGGCCGATCCATAACCATCCGCCTATAAAATATGTCATTATCAATGAGAGGGGAAGCGCGAAAATAATACCTCCTATGACATCGGACATGGGGTAGTGATAACTCCTGGACACAACCATGGGGACTATCTCACCTGATGTGTACTTTTCCGCCTCCTCGACTGCCTTCTTTATCCTTTGCCTGTCCTGGTCATTTAAGAATGTTTCTGCCAGATTTTCCATTTACAGCACCTGAATTAAAAAAATTGATATATTACCATCCGCCGGAGGCTCCGCCTCCACCGAAACCACCGCCTCCCCCGGAAAATCCGCCAAAACCCCCTCCTCCGAAACTGCCGAATCCTCCGCCTGATATCCAGTATCCCCTTCCATGTCTGCCTGAGCCATATGAGGAACCAAAGGATAAGGGTCCGCCAAACAGGCTGAGAAATAAACCACCCAGGATTCCGATGGGAATCAATGCCAAAAGCATTAAAAACCCTGCGTTGAAGAGTAAGGCTCCGAGGATCGGGAATAGTATTCCACCTGAAACGGCCCCTAAAGGACGTTTCAGTCTTCCCATCATGTTTACCAGAAAAATGATGAGGAGAATCGCGAAGAAGTTTGGACTTGAAGAGGATCGGGGTGAACCTCGAACGGGCTTTGCATCTGCCTTGAACTCTCCTCGTACTGCCTGGATCATGGCCTGGACGCCATTGGATACACCAGCGTCGAAATCACCTCTCTTAAAATAGGGAACTATAATATCCCGTATTATCCGTCCGCTGATAAGGTCTGTGAGGGAGCCTTCCAGGCCATACCCTACTTCGATCCTGAGCTTCCGCTCATTTTTCGAGATCAGGAGAATCGCTCCGTTGTCCTTGTTTTCCTGCCCTATCTTCCACTGGTCGGCAACCCGAATGGAGAAGTCCTCAAGGCTGCCCCCCTCCAGGGAAGGGATGGTGAGGACAACGATCTGTGTCGAATCCGTACGTTCCAGTTCCCCAAGTACAGCCTCAAGTTGCCCCTCAGTGGAGGACGAGAGGATGTTGCCGTAATCATTTACCCTGCCCTTCAGAGCGGGTACATCAAGGCCAAAAGCATAAGATGCCCATATCAGAAGAAAAATACCTGAAAGGCATAGGTTCCTTAAATTTTTTAAAACCATTTTGATATTCTTTCCTTTTTTTAAAACTCAACCTTGGGCATTGCCTTGGCCCCTTCCTCTGCCTTGAAATATTCCTTGCGCTCCAGGTGCAATAAAATACTGTTTGTCAGGTTGTTGGGAAACTTGCGAATGGAGAAATTAAGGATTTCCACTGCCTGATTATACCGCTGCCGTGCCACATTGATCCGGTTTTCAGTTCCTTCAAGCTGGTTTTGAAGATCCAGGAAATTCTGATTTGCCTTGAGGTCGGGATACCTTTCTACCACCACCATCAGCCTTGATAACGCGGATGACAGCCCGCCCTGGGCCTGCGTGAACTGTTCCATTGCCTTCGTATTGCTCAGGTCACTGGTTGTCAGTTTTACGGACGTTGCCTTTGACCTTGCCTCGATAACTGCCTGCAAGGTCTCTTTTTCATGGGAAGCATACCCCTTCACGACCTCAACCAGGTTTGGGATGAGGTCGGCCCTGCGCTGGAGATTTGATTCAACATCCCCCCAGGCCTTAAAGACCGCTTCCTCATTCGCCTGCATGACATTATAACCGCAGCCCGGCAGAATCACAATTAGCAGTACAGGTAATAATAACCTTAAATAATATCTGTTCATTGATACCTCCTGGCATGAAGCTGGAACATGTTCATCAAGATTGATATAATGGACCTGCCGGAATTTGTCCGGCATTCCCCTGATAATGCTTCCATTTTATATGGTTTTGAGTCTTATTTGTCAAATATTGAATCTGGGAGTTCCTCATAGTAAAATAGGGGACGTGAAAAGGGGACGGAGTTAAAGATATCAATTGGTAATCTATATGGTGATTGTAAAAGATCTGACACCAAAATATAATGGTGTCTATGGATATAAACAGCTTTGAAAGCCTTATTAAACAAGAGAATGCAGCTCGTCTGTTTCTAATAAAGTCATGTTGGAAAAACTACCGTCGTTTCTGCATTAGATGTAAAGGGTATAAAATCTATAGAATCGTCGGAAAAAGATACCGATGTAAACGCTGTGGCTATACCTTCCATGATTTTACTGGCAGATGGATTAACGAGCTTCGCATAACTCCCAAACAATGGCTTTGGGTTATCAAATTATTTGAACTTGAATTATCTACTAAAAAAATACCTGAGCAAATCAACTTAAGTTATCCAACGGTTCTTAAAGCCGTACACATGATAAGGTTGGCCATACTAGCCAATAATTGAAAAAAGCTTTTTCCAGACACTCCCGATTAGCACCTTCAACCCCTTTAAGATCTTACGTATTAAACTGGTCGTTCCTAGCAGCATGGAATTACGCTTCAGGAATCAGAACACTGATATACAACCTTCTGTTGATCATGCAGGGAATAAAGTCATATACCGATGGGAAGTCAAAGGGAAAGAAACGGAAATAGCGGAAAATAATATGCCCAGAATAGGTGAAGTCTGTCAAATGGTAGCTGTTACCTTCCTGAAGAGCTGGGCTCAATTTGCGGACCTGATCTGGTACCTCTTTAATAAAAATATAGTCATCTCCCCTGAGATGAAGACAAAGATCGCGGAGATAACAAAAAATCATAATCTATTAAGGGAAAAGATACAGTCTGTTATAAAATATATTCAAGATGAATACCGTTATGTATAAATGAGTATCGATTCCCATCATTATGAGCCACATCCGTCAAATGAAGTGTTTATCAATAAATACGGCGACTGCAAGGATCAAACGGTTCTCGCCATGGCAATGCTTGGAGAGATAGGCGTGAAAGCCTATCCAGCGCTTTTTTCCTACACATTCGATCCTGATTTTGAAAAACGGCTTCCCATGGCGTCATATTTCAACCATGTTATCCTGTGTATTGAATACGAAGGCGTTAGATACTATACCGATCCGCAGAGAAAAGGTCTCTATTTTGATGAGACCTCCTATGATCTTTCAGGCGGATATGTGCTTTTATTGAATGGGGAAGGAGGGATGCTGGACAGGGTCCCGGCGGCAAAACCTGCCTTGTATATTAATTTTTCTGGATACAGAGTGGAAATAAATGAAGACGGTTCGGCGATATTTGACGGTTCTGAAATAATCCCCCGTATCCCATCGACTCAAATCCGGTCTGCTTACTTAAATAATACTGAAGAGGGAAGGAAGAAGATGCTTTCATCCCTTGATGCGTCGTTGAGTTCAGGAGGAACTATGCTTGAGAGGACACTCAACAACATTGATGACCCTTACGAGAATATAAAAATAAATGCCAAGTATAGCCGCGGGGACTTTGTAGAGGTTACAAACGACATGATGATGTTCGGCATGGGAAAGTGGAGTACAAAGGCATGGCCATCAACTGAAAGAAGGTATCCGATAATCTTTGCAGGTAATAGCAGGACTGAAAGAGAATTGGTGTTCATTATTCCGGAGGGTTTTGAAATCTTAAACCTTCCCGAGGGTATCCATTATGAAACGGAATTTGCAACATTCAACAGGACATACGAAGCGGCCGGGAGGTCAATAAAAGCGAGTGATATCTTTGAGATAAAAATGGCCAGATTGCCGTCTGATGGTTATGAGGATGTAAGAAATTTTTTTAACAATGTTTCCAGTTCAAGCAATGATACTATAATTATAAAAAAGGGATATCTTCAAAAGGAGGAATAGGGGACAAGGGGTCTGGTCTCTACAATTCACATCTTGAGAAGAGGGATAAGGGCGATATCTTAAAATGTAAGTCGAGAAATGGGCGATCGTCAGACAGGCTTTTATGTAGTGTGCGGGTTCGATTCCCGGCCCAGGCACCAATAAAATCAAGACGTTAAGGAATATAGTTAAACCTCTTTTTGGATAATCCCTCAAGAAGTCTGCTGCTAGTTCGTTTTGACATTAACCGCGGATAATCAGGCCCGCCGACTCCATTCCGATAGTCGACAAGGCGAATCAGCAAATATTTTATTCTTGGCCGATCCTAATTCATTCATTATAGACAGTATAAAAATTCAATGCTTATACTGTATAATTTTACTTGACAACACGATTTTAAACTGTATAATTAAGCAAAATATATAGAAAAGAATAGTTGTCCTCAATATTCTATTTAGACTGTATAGGTAATAAGGGTGAGTGAGAGAACAGGGCAAACCAATATATGGGTAAGCAGCTTGGATATTATAACTAGAACAGGTATATCCAGGGCAACGCTTAACAATTACATTAGAATGAATCTTCTGCCGCGTCCGGTTGTGAAAAGACCGGAGGCAAGATCCATACGTGCCCGTATGCTTGGCTATTTTCCAGAATCCGTGATGGATTCAATTATACGGATAAAAGAATTGAAAAAACAGGGTTATTCCATGGATACCATTGCTAATAGGTTGAAGCGATCCGATCTGACTTCAACCTCAGTAGAGACCATCACGCAGGATAAAACCAAAAAAGAAAATACCAAAAGTGAGAAAGAAACCCCTCAAACTGAAGATACCTTTTCTGGAATGATGTCAGGGGATGCCAGCAATCCCCTAACCCTGACAATTAATGACATCAGCTGCCCTGCTTACTTGCTAAACTACAATTACGAGATCGACTGGATTAATAAGGAAGCGGAGAATGCAGTCTTTCAGCAAAAAATCCATACCATGAAAGACCCGACGGCCAGGAATATCTTTTTGCTGCTGATGCGCAACTGCCATAAAAATAATCAGACAAGACATAATCTCATCGATTTTCATATCAGTTTTGTGAAGGAAAAAAAGATGAGATCCGAACTTGGACAATTATATGAAGGGATGTCTCGGAATGAAATAGAACATCTTGAAAAAAGTTATGACCAAATGGAGCCGCTCCCCCGGCAGACCGTCAATAAGGTCCTCCTGAAGCTATCCGATGATACCGGTAAATGCATTTCAGATTGTGTCTATTATATGCTCTTTCGGGAAGGCATCCTGTTTATTCATGCCCCAGAGGCAAGTTCCAACCAGGATATCGCAAACCTGCTTTCTCGCCGGTCCAGTGTGATTAATGACTTGCTCAGGCAGCGAATGCCGACCCTGCTTTCATTTGGCGTGCTTGTCGCTGATCTGCAAAATTCAGTTGGTATCTCTGCGGAATTGCCCCCGGAGGAGTATTTTGAACTAATCCATCAGGTATGGGCTTGCGTGGAAGGCTCCTTCAAACAGTACTACGGGACCTATGGCAAGCATGTGGGAGATGGGATGCTCTACTATTTTCTGAAGGATCGTGAAAATAGATACTTGATCAATGCCATTTCATGTGCATTAGAGATCTGTGAAAATATAAAGAACCTAAATATGGAATGGAAAACACGCAAAGGCTGGTTCAGAGAACTGTATCTCAATATCGGCATTAACGAAGGAAAAGAATACTTTGGAACTATCCCATCTGCCCCCAGCATTGAATTTACGGCTTTAGGTGATACTGTCAATTACGCCGGCCGATTGTCCGATTTTGCCCGTAATGGCGCTATCTGGATCACAAAGAATTTATTCAACAAATTGACGGCAGAAGAGAAAGCGGGCATTCGTTATGGCATTAGACATAAGGATAAAGATCGGGAAACCCTGGTTGAAAATACATTCAGCCGTATTATAGATATGACAGGTCTGAATGACATGACCGCAAGTAAATTCAAAGATATTTCAACGCTAGCCATCACAGAAGTTGTGGGGTGGCGATAGGGGTCAGCAGCTTAACTAATATAGTTAAACTTTTTGTTTAATTTATACAGGTAAGGCATATGCTTGTTTACGGCTCCTTCCAGACGGTCAGTCGGCCTTCCTGGTCAAAGGACACATAACCGCAATATATGTTTGGATAATACCAGAGGGTCCTGACGCCTTGTATTGTCTTTATAGGTTCACCCAGAATGGCCTGCACCTGTTCGGCGGTCATGCCGGTTTTCAGGATACGCCAGTTTTTCTTGTCTTGCCATCCCTGGCCGCCGCTGGAAGCGCTGGATTCCGGTTCCTTACACACGCTAAGCAGGCTTTCCAGTTCCATGACCCTCTCCTCCAATTCGGAGATCTTTTGGCGAAGCTCCAAGATCTCACCATCCTGGGCAATGATAGATTCGGGAAAGGTCGAAAACAGGATTATTGCGCTTGACACGGCGACAGCAATAATTGCATATGTCTGTCTATTCATTGATTGTCCCCCTCTTAACCCGTGAAGACATTATGCCGGAGAATAGGCGTTTTTAATAGCATATCCCGGGATATTATGTTTGGTGCGAGAGAGGGGACTTGAACCCCTACAGCTTATGCTACTGGATCCTAAATCCAGCGCGTCTACCAGTTCCGCCACTCTCGCTTACGAACCTATTGTCATGATTTCGAATAAAGTGTCAAGATTAAACCGAAGCACCGAGTTTTAGTTCATAGTCTTTTACAAATTTTCTGATTAGGCCTTGGTCCGCGAAGCTGTAGTAGGTGTTGTTTCCTATAATAAGGTGATCAAGTACCTGTATCATGAGAAGGCTTGAGGCCCATACCAGATCCCTGGTCAGTTTTCGATCTTCGGCGGACGGGCTTGGATCTCCCGAAGGGTGATTATGCACAAATACAAGGGATGATGCCTTATTATCAAGGGCTAAAGTTATTATCTCCCTTGGATATACCATACTCCCAGTCAGGCTTCCCAGGAAGACGTCCTGTTCCAGGATCAATTCGTTTTTTCTGTTAAGAAACAGTACCCTGAAAACCTCTCTTTTCAAATCCCGCATAGAATGGAAAAGAAAGTCAAACACAGCCTTGGAAGACTTGAAGAAGGCCTTATTTATTGCTTTGTCCCGAAGATATCTTCCAGCTACGTGATGGACGAGGTTGAGGTAGAGAGCGTTTTTAGGACCGATCCCTCTAATCTCGGTTAATTTATTTATTGGCGCGGAAAGTGTCGCGGAAAGGCCGCCGAATCTCTTTAATGCCTGCCTGGCCGGAATCTTGACATCTTTCCGGGGGGTACCTAAGGTAAGAAGAAATTCGACTACCTCCTCGTCGGAAAATCTGTCAAGGCCCCCTTCCATGTATTTTTCCCGCAGGCGTTGGCGGTGACCTTTACCCCTTTTTTCTATGTCTTTTTTTGCCATAAAAGTCTTTTATTAATGGATATCCGAAAATAAGAAAATAAGGGTTCACCGAATCCTTGTCGAAGATCCGGAGCTTTTATCGGGGAAGCCTAATATATGTTATCTTGAAAAGAACTGCCGTTACCGAAGGGCTGTCCCTTTTCTTCGTTCCGGATCTCCCGGGCTGGTCATTTCAAGGGGTTACGGCCGTGGGATGCCTACCTCCTCCGCTGTTCTCCCGTGCCTCCGGCAGGGAGCCAGGGGGTCCCCCACCCGTAACCTCCTGAAATAACAGCGCCCTCCCGATAGTCACTACAAAAAGGAACAGCCCTTCGCCCTAGTGTCACACCTCCGGGCTTGCATAAGGTAACGCCTGTTCACTCCAATCCTCGACCCCTCGAATGCTGGAATCCTCTCCCTTCTCTCCTCCCCTTTTAGGGGAGGATTAAGGTGGGGTCTCTTCCTAGCCCCTCCCGACCTCCCCCTAAAAGGGGGAGGGGAAATGAGTTTGAGCCTTACGCCTTACACCTTTCGCCATGCGCTATGCTCATTGCTAATACCTAACTCAGATGTCGTCTTGAAAAGAACAGGTGTCACCGGATATCAGCAATGCCTTTATCCAGTCATGATATTTTTTGGTTCATCCGGTTCCCGCCCGCCTCGTTTTGTTTTGTGCAGGCTCATCATTGCACATAAACGAGTTCGCCTCTTAAAAGAGAACCCATGGGCCATATAGCGCAAAATAGTTAGATATGATTAATTAGATATCATTAACTTAACGTACTCCTTAAACGGATTAACTAAAATAATCCGGGGTTGCTTAGAATAATCCATGAGAGATCGAAAGAACATTCATTCTACATGCAATAAATATACCACCAAATGGACAGATGGTTGACGTAGCGGGATACCAAAATAGTTCTTGGTCTAATCTCACTATCTTTGTTATATTAAATCTGAAAAATCGGACGGTACGGATTGGAAGGGGCTTATGGGAGACATCAAGATTCTTCCCGAAAATGTGGCAAACCAGATAGCGGCCGGAGAGGTTATTGAAAGACCTGCCTCCATTGTCCGGGAATTATTGGATAACAGTATCGACGCCGGCGCGGATAGGATAGATGTCAAAATAGAAGAGGGGGGTAAAGGCCTTATCAGATTAAGGGATAACGGCAGGGGTATGGATAAGGAAGACATGCTCATGGCCCTTGAAAGGCATGCCACAAGCAAGATAACCAAGATGTCGGATCTTCTTTTTATTAAAACCCTGGGATTTCGGGGAGAGGCACTCCCAAGCGTTTGCGCTGTTTCAAGGCTTGAGATTACATCCCGACCTGGCGAGAGCATAAGCGGGTATCGCCTTAAAGCTGCGGGTGGAAAACTAGCATCTATTGATGAGACAGGGGCTCCGGCCGGGACCGCGGTCGAGGTTAAGGATATCTATTTCAATACGCCGGCAAGGCGCAAATTCTTGAGGACCGAGAAAACAGAGACAGGTCAGATCATAGATACGATTTCACGCATAGCTCTACCATTTACTAACATACAACTGAGGCTGGATGGTGCCGGAAAGACATTATTAAATCTTCCGGCCTCGGACAATGAGCTCGGCAGGCTCTCAGTTCTGTTCGGCCACGATATCGCAGTCTCATTGATAGATACAAATACTGAGAAAGACGGTATTAAGATAAGGGCATATCTGGCGCCTCCGGATTTCAGCAGGAGCAGGGG
>Ga0315548_1003788_pt1 | contig 11156 bp, 10 predicted proteins | sample SalMarSW160110MG_2_FD_202540 | JGI IMG/M metagenome (GOLD analysis project Ga0315548, IMG submission 202540) | Salt marsh sediment microbial communities from the Plum Island Ecosystem LTER, Massachusetts, United States - Salt Marsh Sediment SW1601-110 ... | reverse complement strand
ATCCTCTTAAGGGCCCGCAGGGCTAACTAGGTGATCCCCTGGGTTAGCAACTTCCCGTTGTACACTACATTCAAAATGCCGTACGCTGATGGCACAGAATCCTGTGCTGGAGTGTGGTGGGAAAGTTGGGCGACCAATCAAGAACCCTGCGGCAAGACTGCAGGGTATGACCTAGTTCAATAAGTCAAAAAACAAGATCTAACCCAGTTTTCCCGGCACATTTCCACCGGTGATTTTCCCCCGATCTACACGCGCAGCGCGTCGAGGACGATGCGGACGATCAAAAGCGCCCAGCCTACGATGATCCCGATCCAGATGATCTTTCGTGCGGCGTCGAGAAGCGCAAATAGCAAGAGGATCCCCGTGATAAGGCCCAGATAGCCGACCGGCTTCTCCAGGTCGTGCGATATCCGGTCTCCGGTGATGAGGTTGAGGATATAGACGATCCCCTGCCCGATGTACGTGGCCGTGCTGTCGATGTAGGTGAGGGCCAATTCCCCTGCGCTCGTCGCCGCGTCCCGGAGCGTTTCCGTCTCCTGACCGACCGCGCATAGGCCGATCCCCAAAACAAGTGCAGCCACACTAAGAACTATCACTATCCGGCTGTTGAACATGGTACCCCCTTTTGTAACACATCATTGACGCTACTATGGAAGCCGGGTTCCTAGAACGACACGCGTCCCCAGTTATCAAGGGGCGGAAGTCCAGAGAAACTCGTGGTGTAAACTCCGGCAGGGACATGAGCCTCATGTAGCTAGGATCACGATTACTACACACCACCAAGACAACCCTATGCTGCTCTGACAGACCGGACCGAGGTTAAAGAGATGGGAAGGGAACATAAAGGTGGACTTAAAGAACGTCGACCTGACAAGCACTATCAGAGATGTTCCCTGGGAGGAAGTAACTACGGCTTCTGCAGTTCGCCCCGAGCAAGGGCCGGGAGATCCGCGGCGATCCAGGTCGGTCGAGTGCCCTGGCGTTCGATGTCCTCTTTGCTTGAAATTCCGGTGAGGACGAGCACCGAGTCGATTTTCACATTCTGCGCACCGAGGATGTCGGTCTCCAGGCGATCTCCTATTGCAAGCACGGCGTCGTTCGTCGCCTGTACTTGCTCCAGCGCGATGCGATAGGCGATCTCAGAGGGCTTTCCAACTACCACGTGTGGATGAAATCCCATCGCCTCAATCGCACCCACAATCGCCCCGGCCCCTGGTCTTAGCCCCTCTGGAGTGGGAAACGTGCCATCCGTGTTGGTGGCGATGTATCGACCGCCATTGAGAAGGAACCGAAGCGCCTCGGCAAACATGTTGTAATTCACGTTCCAGCAGACCCCCACAACCAGCCAATTGGCCTCCTCCTGTGGGACAACCCGATGACCGGCTAGGCACAGTTCCTTCGCAAGGCCCGCCTCACCGATCGTCCACACTTTTGAAGGTCCCTCCGTCTCCAGGAGATACTGTGCTACAATGGAGGAACTCAAAACGACGGCCTCCGGCTCGAATGCAAAGCCAAGCTTCCCCAGATGCTCAGCAACGACGGCGCGAGATCGGCTCGAGTTGTTGGAAAGAAGCAGAACCTGTCCCCGCTTCTGAAGCGCTCGCACCGCCTCCGTCACACCGGGAATCGGCTCCCCACCACGGACAAGCACGCCATCGATGTCAAGGAGGAAGGCCCGGTACTTCTCGAGTCGATTAGAATACGTCATGTTGCTAATGGTAGCTGAGAACCAGTTCTGCCTCCAGCAGTCTTTAAGTGCTGACTTAGTTGAGCCCCAGTAAAAAGCTGGTATCGGATTACAGTGCCAAGCGCCATTACCCTACCTCTTCCTAGCGTATCGGGCAGGACAAATATCAGGGCCTACGATTGGATTTTTAATTCTTCAAATCGATGCTGTTATGTAAATTTAGCCAACGAGTCAGGTGAAGATGAAACCTGATCACCCGCTAACACAAAATCCAGTGGTAGACCCCGATGTTCTCCGAGCGGATCGATTTGCCCTGATCGGGAGGATTCTCTTATAAGGGAGCGGCAGTTAGGACTTTTTTATCGACAAATCGGAGGAAAGGAGAAAGGCTGATGACAGATGCGGTTAACGACATTAAACAAGAGGCTTGGTCACACTTTGAGGACTACCAATACGTGATGTTGGCAACAACAGAGGGCTCCCAACCGCGGGTTCGCCCCGTTACCCTGATCAATTTCGACAAGACATTTTGGATCGGGACAGGGACGAACAGCGCCAAGGTAAAACAGATACGCAATAACTTCAATATCGAGTTCTGCCTGCAGTTTGAACGGGACTCAGGAAACGGCTACGTCCGGGTTGTTGGTGTAGCAAATATCGTCACGGATAGAGAGACCAAGGCAAGATTGGCCGACCACATTGACTTTTTCAACAACTACTGGGAAGGCGTCGATGATCCCACTTACACCCTAATACAGATCACCCCCGTAGAGATCGAATACCGGCGGTCGAGCGAGATGGCGGTGCAGAGATTCAAGGTGTGATTTAAAAAACGCTGAGCTAGTATTGGGGCCAGATCTTGTTTTTTGAATTCTTCAAATCTACGCTTTCACACAAGTTTAGCCAACGAGTCAGGTGAAGATGAAACCCGAGCCCTCGCTAATACAAAGAACAAGATCTAACCCCTAGCTCCTTAAGCACTCTTAACCACAGCAACTCCAATATGAGTTTCCTTGAATCGTCGTAGAGTGAATGTTGTGATTCGATCTCGGGCGAGGAACGATGAACAGCCCTGTCATTTGCCATACCCTTCACGCCTTACACAGGGTTTCAGATTTTACCACTTGACAACGATGAGGAGCTGGTTACCCTCAAAGATCATGATGCAAGCCGTTGCTGTTACCGACCTTCACGGGAACATACGTCTCTACGAACTCCTGCTGCGCGTGGCTGATTTATGGAAACTCACCTCGATCTTCATCACCGGGGACCTAGCCCCGAGTGCCCTTCAAGGCCAACTCAAAGGATCAGTGCCTCTCACAAACGAGAATCAGGGGGTGGCTATACAGAAGGCATTCTTCACCGAACAGTTCATCCCCCTCTTTTCCAGCTTCCTGCTCGAACATCGGCACGCGGATATCTACGTGATCATGGGAAACGATGACCGCCGTGCGAACGAACCCCTGCTGGAGGCGTTCGATCAGGAGATGCCGAACTTTCATCTGGTGAACGACCGACTGATTGAGCTGCGTGATTCACGCCAAAAGCAGGCTTTCTTCCCGGGTGAGGTTCTCCTCCTGTGGGTGGCGGGCTATCCTTACGTCCCTCCTGGTGGGTGTCTATTGATGGACTGGGTGAAGTACGAGAACCGGATCAAGCTGCGCCCGGAGGGCATGGATCCTACAACGGACATCTACGAGGTGGGGATCACAACCGATGTGAGGGGGCACGGATCAACAATCGCCGATGATCTCGATGACTTCGAGAACTACCTCCTGAAAAACGGTCGCACTGATCGAGGGAGCGTCTACAACCCCTCCCAGACGATTCACCTGTTCCATGCACCTCCCTACAATACACCGCTTGATTGGACCACTCCACGCGGACGGTACGATTACCTCCCCCTCTCTGATCATGTAGGAAGTGTGGAGATAAGGCGGTTCATCGAGCGGGTTCAACCCTACCTCGTCCTATCGGGACACTGCCACGAATCCGTCGTCACCGGAGATTACAAGGTCGATTTAGGGGAGACGCGCTGTGTCAATCCGGGGAGTCAGACACACCTCGACGTGCTGAGCCTAGTGCAGTTTGACCTCTACCACCCTCAAGATATGAAGCAGTTCTTCATCCACGCCCATTAGAGAGAAAGGGCCCCCTGGCCCACAGGAGCCCCGAGACTTTAGGAGGTTAACGCCACAGACAGACAGGGCTTGTCTCTGGTGAACAGAGGACGGCCCCGTAGCCATCGCGTTTCCGTTCCTCCTCGACATCCACGATGTGAACGTCGAGGAGCGACGCTGGACCGTAGGCAAATCCAAGCAGCATCCGATAGGACGTCACCAGTGCCAGATCCAACCGCTGTAACAGGTTGCATACTTGGTCCAGTTTGTGCTCAACTATAACGATGAGGTCAATATCCGAAGCGATTCCGGCATTGCCGTTCATCGCGCTTCCGTACAGATAGACTGCACGAAACCCACATCCCAGTTCCCTGAGATAATCCCCTACCCCCTTGGCGACGGCATATCTGAGGGTGCTGTGAACTTCCGGCTCTCCTCTTTGCAACGTCTGAACGACGCGGATCTCCGTCATGTGCAGTCGGTTCGCGCAGAACATCACGGCGCGGTCGAGCAACACTTCCGCTTCAAGCTCCGCTGCAAGCAGACCACTCGGGGTATTGGGGCTCATCCTCATCCCCTGCTTTTTGCTCGTGCCTATAGGAAGACGCCGCGGAGCCTGATTGCCTGCGCCACGCGTTCCACCCCAAGCACGAACGCCGCTAACCGCAAGGAGATCTGCCGCTCCTGGGAGAGATCCCATACCTCCGTAAGCGCCCGCTGCATGACCCGACCGAGCCGCTGGTTGGTCTCCTTCTCCTCCCAGGCGAAGCACTGAATGTTCTGTACCCATTCGAAGTACGAACAGACCACTCCTCCGGCGTTGGCAAGGATGTCCGGTACGACGAGGATTTCTTCCTCGGCGAGGATAAGGTCCGCCTCGGGGGTGGTGGGGCCGTTCGCCCCTTCCACGATGACCTTCGCCTGTACGTTCGCTGCGTTCCGGGAGGTGATCTGCGCCTCCAGCGCGGCGGGAATCAGCACATCGACATCGAGGGTGAGTAATTCATCGTTAGTGATCTCTTCCATCCCAGGAGTGCTGTAGCCAGCAAGGAGGTGCCCGGGCGAGGTCTCCACGTAGCGAATAACGTCGTCGATGTCAAATCCGTTCGGGCAGTAGTACCCGCAGGAGATGTCGCTGATTCCCACCACCTTGGCTCCCTGTTTGGCCAGAAGTTGCGCCGCGACCGACCCGACGTTGCCAAATCCCTGTACGGCGACGCGGGCTTGCGTGACATCGAATCCGAGCCTCTGGAGGATCCCGATCGCGGTGAACACCACCCCGCGCCCAGTCGCTTCCCGCCGTCCCAGTGCACCACCGAGCTCGATCGATTTTCCCGTCACGATACCAGGCACGGCCTCTCCGCGCAATGCGCTGGCCGTGTCGACAATCCAGTTCATGATCGACGCATTCGTGTTGACATCAGGAGCGGGGATGTCCTGTTTTGGCCCGATGAGGGGGAGGATGCGAGCGGTGTAGCAACGGGTAATCCGTTCGATCTCCCGTTCGGAGAAGCGAGTCGGGTCACAAGCAATCCCTCCCTTGCTTCCACCATAAGGGATGTTCGCCACCGCGCACTTCAATGTCATCCACCCCGCCAACGCCTTTACTTCATCGAGTGTAACCCCGGTATGGTAGCGAATACCCCCTTTGCAGGGGCCACGTGCGCTGTTGTACTGAACTCGATAACCGGTTAGCACCTCTATCTCGCCATCGTCTCGCGTAATCGGTACACTCACCTCGAGAGCACGCTCAGGCCGACATAGAATCTCCCAGATACCGCCGGGGATATTGGTATGCGCACGCGCCAGATCCAACTGGTGGAGCATCATCTCGAAAGGATTAATACGGGGCTTGACGATCTGTTCCCGCACTGCCCTCATCGTGTTTTGTGTTGCCATGTGGCGTTCACCTCCAACACGAAGGTTAGCCAGTTGCTTTGACCAAGAGTAGGTTAGACGACTGCGGTTGCATTTCATTTTTGCACCAAAAGGTGCGGTTGAAACGACGACTCAAATCTGGCATGTTGCGTTTAAGAATGGATCGTTTGACAAAAAAATCTAGCGAGGCATGTCCCTAAAGCGCTGCCATTTGACGGATTAAATCATGCCAAATGGCTATCAAAATCTCACGAGGAGGAGGTATTCCCTTTTCATACAGCCCCTCTTTTACTCGTCTTCTTACATTGGCGAGCAGAGAGCTAGACGGTAGTCTGTAGGCACGAATTATGGAAGACGTGACAAATAAGACAGAAACTTCCCTAGCCACCTGGAATCGAGTCATAGAAATCTATGCTCCGCTTCACGTTCGCTACCCTCTTGGTGAGCTGATCTACAAAGCCGGCAGTTACGCGGCGGGGACTTATCTCGTTTCTAGTGGGTTTGTGAGTGAATATAATATGCCGCAGAAAGGAAGACCCGAAAAATCGCTTTTGGAGATTCTTGGCCCAGGCGACCTTATTGGCCTTGAAGTCTTCTTGGGGGGTCGAACCGAGTTACACCTAAGTTGCGCCCGGGCCATTACGGAGACCGAGCTGTTCTTTTTCGAGCGGGCGGCGTTTATGAAGCTGATCGAAGAAGAAGAGACGATCAAGAGCTATTGCCTAAGCTGTTTGAGTCACCGCTTCTATTCGTTGAAGCAGGGGGCATTTTCTCCTTCCAATACACCGCTCGAAGAGCGGGTGGGCCGTCTCCTTCTTGGCCTCGCGGAGAAGTCCGGGGAACATGGCGAGGAGGGAACGGTCTTTCTCTCCCCAGAGGTCACTCGGGCCACCCTCTCCCAGCTCCTTGGGGTTTCGACCGCTAAAGTGGACCGAGCAATCGCTGCGCTTCCCCAGATTTCGCAGGTTGGAGAGCAGATGGCCTTGTCTCCCGAATCGTTGCGATGCTGGTTAGCCAGCGCGACCGATGTCGGCAAGAGCAGTCTAAAGCGTCTCTTCGATGATGGATAGATAGAACGGCGTAGTACGAGCTCTTTCCGCTAAGTTATCCATATCAACGATTGTGATCAAGCTCTGCGAGGTGGTGATAAGGTTGCGTTCTCGAAACCGTTTAAGCACCCGCATCAGAGTCTCTATCGATACGCCGAGCATCTCTGCGATAGTCTGGCGTGAAATGGGTAAATCGAGGACGATTCCGGCCTTGTCCTTTTCACCATACTTATGGGCCAGCGCGATCAGGAGGAGGGCCAGGTTACGGTCGGTCGATTCCACCGCCGCGCGGGTGAGCTTGAACTCAAGCATAATCACCTCGCGGGATAACCACCGACATAGATCGGCGAACATGCGAGGATGTCCCTTGCTGAAGGCGAGGATGTTGGAGCGTTCGAAGAAGAGTAGGGTGGACTCCACAAGAGCCTTCGCAAACTGCACGTTTATCGGCTCCCGTTTCAGGAATACCGCCTCCAGACCGAACATCTCTCCAATCGCAAGGAACCGGAGCATGCGCTTCTCCCAGCCCTTGCTCGCATACTTCCCGATCGATACGAGGCCGGATTGAACGATATACACCCCCGCGGCGTAGGAGCCCTCTTGAGCGATGAGTTCTCCCTCATCGTAGTGCACCGGAAGTGATATCCGCTGCAATTCCTCAACTTCCGCAGGTTCCAGGGAGGGGAGGACGCGCGCAAGAAACTCTTTCCTCTCCTCCATCACTGAAACAGTTTTGGACATGGCATTCCTCATTTTAAAGGCACTGGACTCTGCAGGGCAACTAACCGATTAGAAACGAGGAGGACCCCGCGTTCTCATGAGAGGCCATCCTCGTATTCATTTATTGCTTATGCGAAAGATGGGCTATACCCAACCCCTCAGTCGCATCGCTTCAGCAACTCGTTGGACCGCAACCATGTAGGCCGCTGTTCGGTTGTCGACGTTGTTTACCTCCGCCATCTTGTGAATATCGTGGAAGGCATGGGTCATCTTTTCCTTCAATCGCTTTTGAACTTCTTCCAAGCTCCAGTAGTAACCACCGATATTTTGTACCCACTCGAAGTAGGATACGGTTACCCCACCAGCGTTACACAGGAAGTCTGGAATAATGTACTTGCCGTTCTTATAAAGGATCTCGTCCGCCTCGGGAATGGTGGGGCCATTCGCCACTTCGGCGATGAGCTTCGCTTTGATCGCACCGGCATTCTTCTCGGTGATGACGTTCTCGATCGCCGCCGGGATAAGCACGTCCACGTCGAGCTCAAGGAGTTCCTGATTTGTAACAGCCTTGCTCCCCGCAAGGCCTGACACCGAACCGGTCGCCTTCTTGTGCGTAAAGGCAGCCTGCGGATCGATGCCATCGGTGACGTATACCCCGCCGCGCGAGTCGGTGGCGGCGACGACTCTACTCCCGGCGAGCTCCTCCATCAGCTTTGCCGCAAAGTAGCCGGCGTTTCCATAACCCTGGACGGCAACGGTCGCACCCTTCAAGTTGAGACCGATCACTTTGGCAGCTTCGAGAATGGTATACACCGCACCGCGCGCGGTGGCGTCCCCACGACCGAGCGATCCGCCAACCGGGATCGGCTTACCAGTGATCACTCCAGGGGCGTTGTAGCCGGTAATCTTTGAGTACTCGTCCATCATCCAGGCCATGATCTGAGGCGTCGTGTAAACATCCGGCGCGGGGATGTCCCGTTCCGGCCCGATGAAACGGCCAATTGAGCGAATATACGCGCGGGCGAGTCGCTCCACTTCCCCAACGGAAAGCTCCTTGGGATTGCATATGACGCCGCCTTTTCCTCCGCCATAAGGGATGTCCACGACGGCGCACTTCCACGTCATCCACGCGGCGAGCGCCTTTACCGTGTCGATCGTCTCCTCGGGGTGAAAGCGGAGTCCGCCCTTTGTAGGACCGCGTGCGTCGTTGTACTGCACGCGGAATCCGGTGAAGACCTTACTCGTCCCGTCGTCCATGCGCACGGGGAAGTGGACCTCGAGGGTCCGCATCGGTTCGCGCAGAAGCGCGTGCACCTGCGGATCGAGGTTGAGCTTCTCCGCTGACTTGTCCAGTTGTCGTTGCGAAATCTCAAACGGGTTTAACGTTGGAGCATCGGCCATATCTACGACCTCCTAAAGTCTGTGAGCGATAAACCGGCCCAGAGTGGAAAAAAGAATCACCGCCTCCACTCTCGACACAGCGGCGTGATTATACAAAGGGGCCTAATCGATGTAAAGGTGTACACGCTTAAGTGTTCGCTGCATTCTACCCAAAAATTACATCAACCCAAGAACTGCATAGAGCTAAACCGATCCGAACGCTCTTAGGAAGCCAGGAGTCCAGGAACCAGACAGCTCTCAACGGTAGATTAGTTTCTTGAACTCAAAGACTTTCAGATTCTCCTGGATTCCTTATAAACTTTAATTCAGTGGTTCTGATGTATTTGTGAAGAATTGGAAAATCTGGGTTCTATAAACGGTCGATGATCGCCAGGAGAAGCCTCCGCATCTCCTCGCCCACCCGGCGGGTGGTCTCGATCACTTCTTGGTGAGAGAGGCGCGCTTCAGGGTCCACCCCGGCGGCGAGGTTAGTAGCACAGGAGATCCCCAGCACCTCGAGCCCAGCGTGAACGGCAACGATCACCTCAGGGACGGTTGACATCCCTACAAGATCCGCCCCCAGGGCACGAAAGGCGCTGATCTCAGCCGGGGTCTCATAAGAGGGACCGTGCGTCGCCAGGTAAACCCCCTCCTTGAGATCGATTCCCTCCTCGGTGGCCACCTCCTTGGCAAGCGTGCGCAGGCGTGCACTATAGGCAGTGGACATATCAGGGAAGCGGGGCCCGAACCGCTCCAGGTTAGGACCGCTAAGCGGATTTTCTCCCAGCATGTTGATATGATCACGGATCAAAACAAGGTCACCGGCAGCTAGATCGTGGTTGATCGCACCGGAGGCATTAGTGACGATAAGCACCTTTATTACAAGAAGGGCAAACAAGCGAGTAGCGAAGGTTACCTCGTCAAGGGAGTAACCCTCGTAGGTATGGATGCGACCACACTGGACGAGAACGGGCTTACCGTGAACCTTTCCCGCCCAGAATTCCCCAGCGTGCCCGGCCACCGTGGGAAGCGGAAACCCGGGGATCTCTTCCCAAGGAATGCGGACTCCCTCACCGAAGGAGCCAACCGCCCCGGAGAGGCCCGAGCCAAGGACGAGGGCGATCATTGGGATCTCAGGGAGTCTCGCTCTAAGCGCAGAGGCCCCTTTTTCCAATTTCTCCAGTCTGCTATCGCTCATTGCTCCTCCTTAAGATCGATTTAGCGATTGAGTGACTTAATGATTGAGTAATTTAACTGTTTTTACCTTAATCTCCCGATCATTCAATCTTCCATTCACCCGATGATCCGATCGCTTAATCATTCAATTGTTCAATCACTCAATCTATCAACCATCCTACCTGAGTGCGAGCGCGTCCATCGCTTCTTCGATCGTCTCGACGGGGATGACCTCGATCTTTGCTCGTGAGGAGAGTTTGACCTTCGCAGGGACGATTATCCGTTCATACCCAAGCTTCCCAGTCTCGGTTATCCGTTCGTGTAGCTTTTTCACCCCGCGGACCTCGCCTGAGAGACCGACCTCGCCCACGAGGACAGTTTGAGCAGGGAGTGGGCGATCGCGCAAACTGGATACGATCGCAGCGATTACCCCAAGATCGACTGCCCGCTCTCGCGTTTCTAGCCCACCGGCAAGGCTTAAGTAGACATCGGCTCCACCGGTGTGAATCCCCAGCCTCCGCTCGATCACAGCGAGCAGTAGAAGGACGCGATTGTAATCTAGCCCGCTACAACGGCGTTGCGGAACTCCGTAGCCGCCAGTAGGGGAGACGAGGGCTTGCAGTTCGACCAAAATGGGCCGTGTTCCCTCGACGATTGGTACAACGACCGTTCCGGCGCGAGGCTCCACCTTATGCTCCTCAAGGAAGAAACGCGATGGGTTAGTGATCTCCTTCAACCCGCTTGCCAGCATCTGAAAGACGGCGACCTCATTCGTCGCCCCAAAACGGTTCTTCACCGAGCGCATGATCCGTACGTCTTCTCCCCGGCTCCCTTCGAGGTAGATTGCCACGTCGACCAGGTGCTCGATCGTTTTTGGGCCCGCAAAGGAACCACCTTTTGTGATGTGCCCCACAAGGAAGGTCACCATCTTCCGTGCCTTAGTCAGCCGAATCAGTTCAACACTTGTCTCGCGCAATTGTCGCAGGCTCCCCGGCTCACCAGGGGCATTATCAGAGAGAGTTGTCTGGATCGAGTCGACGATCAGCACGCAGGGATCGATCCGCTCCACCGCTTTCACAATACGAACGAGGGATTGCTCAGAGAGCACATACAGGTGGTCGTTTTCTACACCGAGTCGGCTCGCCC
>Ga0315548_1003781_pt1 | contig 11167 bp, 9 predicted proteins | sample SalMarSW160110MG_2_FD_202540 | JGI IMG/M metagenome (GOLD analysis project Ga0315548, IMG submission 202540) | Salt marsh sediment microbial communities from the Plum Island Ecosystem LTER, Massachusetts, United States - Salt Marsh Sediment SW1601-110 ... | reverse complement strand
TCTTTTGTTCTCTTTCCTGGCAAAAACAACACCAAGCAAAGTTACAAGAAAAGCAATAATCATAAAAAAACCCCACCACAATGGCAAAACCCACCAATTTGTTTTTACGTGAGGATCAAAATTGTTTATTATATTCGTAAATATAAGAGCAGGAAGAGCTATTTCGAGAGCAAGAGGTGAAAGAAGCGAAAAAAAACTCTCTTTTACCATTCTTCTTGTAATCATCCAGGCGCCAATTACACCTATAAGAAGAAGCATTGCGACAGCTTCGAAAGCAGTTATTAAAATATTCATATTAAAAGTTACTTCTCCGCTTCAACATTAAATTTCAAGACCCCTACACCCTCAATACCGCACTCGACAAAATCTCCTTCTTTCATCGGGCCAACACCTTCCGGCGTACCGGTAGCTATTATATCCAGAGGCTCAAGAGTCATAATGTTGGAAAGGTAAACAATAAGGTCTTCAACCGAAAATATCATGTTTTTAGTATTACTATTTTGTTTCATCTCACCGTTTAACTTTAACCATATATTTAGATTATGACAATCAACATCATCCGTTGGAATAATCTCAGGACCAACGGGCGCAAAAGTATTAAAACCCTTTGCGATATCCCAGGGCATACCCTCTTTCATTTCTTTTGCCTGAATATCTCTGGCGGTGACATCATTAAAAACGGTAAAACCGAGCACATAATCTAGAGCTTTTTCTTTTGATGCTTTCCAACATTTTTCTTTTATGATAACTCCGAGTTCTACTTCATAATCTACTCTTTCTGAAGCTTTCGGTATTATAACACTATTATTATTACCGATTAAAGACGAAGGGGGTTTTAAAAATATTTTCGGGTCGTCGGGAACAGATAGTTCAAGTTCTTCTATATGTTTACGATAATTCTTCGCGACCGCGAGGATTTTAGTGGGTTTCAATTCTATTAAATCGCACCCAAATTTGATTTTCATCAGGATTACTTCTTAAAGTACACTGGACATTAAACTATCACTCAAAGGACGTCTTTAATTTCCGTTCTTTATTAAACCGATTGATTGCTAGCTGAATAAGTCTATCGATTAATTCCCTATATGTTATACCACTTGCCTTCCATAATTTCGGATACATACTGATTTTTGTAAAACCGGGAATAGTGTTTATTTCGTTTACTAATATTTTATTATCATCACACAGGAAGAAATCCACCCTTGCCATTCCACTGCAACAAAGAGTTTTAAAAGTTTTAACAGCGCATTCTTGAACCTTTTCTACTATCTCTTCCGGTAGTTTAGCCGGAATTTCTAAGGTAGCAGTTTCTTCGTCTAAGTATTTTGTTTCATAAGAATAAAAACCATTATTAACGACTATTTCACCCGGTAATGAGGCTATCGGATCCTCGTTACCTAAAACAGAACACTCTATTTCTCTCCCTGTTATAGATTCCTCTATAATTATTTTTTTGTCATATTTAAAAGCATCTTCTACTGCTTTCCTAAATTCTTCCTTGTTATCAACTTTGCTTATTCCAACAGAAGAACCCAAATTGGCGGGTTTTATAAACATTGGCGCTCCGAGTTTTTCAGCTAATTTTTCAAAACTTATATTTTTTATAGTTTTTTTATCGAAAACTTCAAATTTCGGGGTTGGAATTTCAGCATCGCGGAGGAGCCGTTTTAAAACGTCTTTATCCATACCCACCGCGGAACCGAGCACATCGGCACCTACGTATGGTATATTTGCCATTCTAAGCAAACCCTGTATAGAACCGTCTTCACCGTAAGTCCCGTGTAAAACGGGAAACGCAACATCTATTTTCCCTTTACTTTTATTATCCGTAATACTTACCAATTCATTTGAATTATTTGTAGGAACAAGAGCCACTTTTATATCCGCTCTATTTATTTTCGCGAGTTTCGGATTACTGCTTTCTAAAATAAATTTGGATTCATCGTTCAAATACCAGGTTCCGTCTTTATCGATACCGATTGGAACGGGCTCATATTTATCTTTATCGATTGCGTCTATCACATTTTTCGCGGAAATGATTGATATTTCATGTTCCGCCGATTTTCCTCCGAAAATAATCGCGACTCTTATTTTATCCTTCAAGGTAAAAAACCCTCCTGATTATTTGTATTGTTTTCTATTTGAATTTAAAAGTTTTGATTTAAAAGTCAAGGAGGGGAATAACCACAAGATTACACAGCCTGACACAAGATTATTTTATTTAAAACTCAACCCACAACCCATAAATTAGAAACTATTGTTTTAGTGATATTCGCATCTTTTTGTAGTTTAAAATTTACTAATGAATATCAAAATAGAGACCACTATAACACCTTAATTAGTTTTTTTGTTTTTTACAGTAAATTTAAACTTTTATAAAAGAAATCTTTGCCTGGTATAGTCGGTTGTAAATTTTGATTTCTTTACTTTTAGATCTCCACTGAATTAAAAATATAGCGAGTGCCTCCCCGAAGCAACCGTTCTTCGCTCATTTGCCTGCAAAATCATCCAGAGCATATGTTTATAGGAAATACCAGAGAGTTTACACATTTTGGCGAGATGTCCGTCCCATACCCAACCGGGATTAGGATTTATTTCGAGAAGTTTTGGAGTCCCTTCCGAATCAAGCCTCAAATCAAATCTACAGTAATCACGACATTCAAATCGCTCAAAAAGTTCAAGACATCCTTCCACAATACTTTTCTCTAAATCATCAGGAAGATTTGCGGGCTGTGAACGCAAATTCCAATAAGGTGATTCCGGAAGCCATTTTGCCTCATAACCGCAAATTTTGGGTAAATTAGAAGGCAAAGATGAATAATCTTCCTCGATTATCGGAAGAACAGTATAGTCTTCCGGAGGATTGCCGATGACCCCAACACTTAAGTCTTTACCCGTAAGAAACTCTTCTACAAGAATAGGCTTATCGTATCCAAATTTTTCCCTTATATCGGAAATCACATTAACCACTTCCTCAATTGAATTAGCAACACTCTTTTGAGTTATTCCAAAGCTTGAATCTCCGAAATTGGGTTTAACGAGAACTGGAAATTTGAAAGGTATTTCAAACGTAGTATTATCGGGTTTTATAAAGAAAGCGTCCGGAGAAGCTATTCTCATTTCGGAGGCAACACCACGAACAAGCGACTTGTCATAACAATACGCGAGACACTGCGGTCCGGAACCCGTATAAGTAACACCTAAAATATCGAGCAATGCGGGCACATGAAGTTCTTTTCTTGCGTCGTTTAAAAAACCTTCATCGCAAAGATTGAAAACATAATCCACTTCATTTTTAATTTTAAGTTTCTGCAAATCCGGAATAAATGTATCATGATTATCAAGATAAGAAAAACGGTAATTCTGTTCTTTTTCTATTTCTTTCAAAGCACCTTTAAGCTGGTCGATAGTATAAAAGTCGTCATCACTGAATACTCCAAGAGGCTTAACCGGGTCACTTTTCCTTGGATCTCCAAAGAGCACAACCACATTTTTGGTTGCTTGCTTTGCTGTAACTTTTCTTGGCGACCAATCCTTAAGGGCTACCGCTGTAACGATTATTCTTTTCTCCATCATTCCCAAATCCTGATTCCGCTCAGAATCGCTTCTAAATTTGCCATGAAAAGCTATATCCTTAAAACCAACTTCTTCAAGAAGCTTTGTAAGACTATTTCTATTATATAGCCTTTCCGAATAGAATTGATCCACAACAACACCACTCCCAACATCTGAAATAATTTCTCTCGATATCAATCTCTGCCCATCGAGAGAAAGAGAGCGTTCTCTGCAAACGAATCTCTTCTTATCTATCCATTCCCAGGAATGGGGCTGAAAATTTCCTCTCATGAAATCTCCGTCAGTAACATCTATAAGAAGTCTCCCATGTGGTTTTAATTTCTTAAATACTTCTTTAAGAACCCTCAAGTCATCTTTTATAGTTTCAAAATACCCAAAACTATTGCCTAGAATCAAACCAAAATCGAATTCATCATCCTGATAAATCATGTTTCTTGCATCGCCTTCTCTGAATTTCACACTCAGACCTTCTTTACCAGCCTGGTTTTTAGCCCTACGTATCAGGTAACGAGAACGATCTACCCCATGAACGTTTTTAAAACCCCTCCGTGCAAGTTCCAAAGAATGACGACCCTGCCCACAGCATAAATCAAGAATCGAATCTTCCGGTGTAATATTAAGAATACCGGCAAATAAATCGATTTCTTTTTTTGTCGCCTTATCATTATTTACTACATCCCCGTCAGTCTTAAGATAAAAAGGATTAAATATTGTCTGCCACCAATCCGGCTTTACATGCTCTTCAAGATTGGAAACAGGTCCAAGCGTTTTTGGTGCCATTTTCTTTTTCTTTGCTATGATACCTTCTTTAGTTAAAATGAAATCTTTCATTATTTAGTAAAACCTCCTTAAAAACATTTGTTTTTTTCGGATTTTCGAAAGATAAAACATAGACAAAAAATTCCCAATCCCTCAAAAAAAACCAGGATTTTTTCAAGTTTTTATCGTTGCTCATAAATATGGGTTTATGCGAAAGAACCCAACCACAAGGATTGGGGTGCTTGGAATGTAACTCTTCGTCCATTTTATTTACTTATAAAGTTAATATAGTTATATTTTTTTAAAAGTCAATATATTGGGATATAGGATTTGGGATTTGGGATTTGGGATTTAGGATTTAGTTTTGACTTTGGACTCTGGACTTTGGACTACCTTCCTGTCGCATCCACATACACAACCTTCTCCCTCTCCATTATGACAACGCCTTTAGAAAGGCCCCTGGCGCCTCGTACGTACCTTTTCAGAGCATATGAGACAGGAACGGATCTTGAATGCTTCAATTTACTGAATCTGGCGGCGTAATAAGCCGCTTCATGAATATCACCAAGTTGAGGATATTTATTTTTATCCTTTACTCTTAAGATTGTGTGTGAACCGGGAGCGTTCTTAACATGCAGAAAAATATCATATGGACGAGCAAATGAGAACGTAAGTTCGTGATTGGACTCAGCATTTTTTCCAATCAAAACCTTAGAACCGTACCTTGTAGTAAACACTCTAAATTTAGAAGGAATAGTCTCGTCTGCGGATTCTTCTTTCTTTTTCTTATAGAATTCCTTGAATTCGGACAGGTCTTCTGCTGTTTTCAATTTGCTTCTTTTCTTCCTTAGAACTTCCAATTCTTTTTCTATTTTCTTTTTTCTTTGTTCTTCACTTTTAGCTTTTCTTTTCTCTTTCTTGAAAAGCTCGAAATAAGCTTGCGCGTTTTCCATTACGGTAAGGGAAGGATTTAGCTTTATTTTCAATTTATTGTCCAAATAATCAAGAATCACTTTATCTTTGGAAAAGTCGATAACCCCCTGATAAGTAAGGAGGGCATCTCCCATTTGTTTGTATATGGAAATATCTTTAGGTTCATTCAATTGCCTCAGAATCTTCTCATTTTTAAGTATTTGTTTCTCTAATGTCGTTTCTATGATTTCTCGAAGTCTCTTCCCTTCCTCTTCCTTAATCTTTTCTTCAAAATAGTATATGATTGCTTCATTCATAGTAGGGAATTTCCTGCCTTCGGGCAGAACATAAGGGGAAAGTATATCGTCATAGACTGTTGGCCCGAATTTTCGCATCGAAAAAGCGTTTACGAAACCGGCTCCTTTCAATTTCAAACTTTTTATAAAACCAACTGTCAAACCTAATATTTTTTCTCCTTTTATTATCGCATCGACTACTTCCTCTTCAGAAGCATCTAAAAGATTTAACCCTTTTGGAGAAGAAGGAATTTTATATTTCCCCTTTTTAAAACATTTTAGCGAGTTCAATATTTCATCACCACGCAACAATAAACAATCGCTTCTTCTTCCGAAAAGTTCAAATACGATTCCGAGATCATCCTCGAGCTCAATAACCAAAATCCTATCGAGCCCTTGCTGTTCTATTTTCAATATTTTTTTGCCTTTAAACACCGAAGAATAATATCCTTGTCCTTTAATTTTTTTCAGACAAATATATGGAGCTCTGCTACTTAAATTGGCGGTTATAAAGTTGCTTTTAAAGGATATTGATACCGAATTGTCTTTCCGAACGATGTCATCTATTCGCGTACCGCCTTTAAAATCGAACTCCTTAAGTAGATAATGTAAGTCTATACCGGTAAGCATTTTTACAAGTCCAATGTCCAAAGTGCAAAGTCATAAGTCGATTTTAGTCTTAGGTCTTGGGTTTTAAGTTTTATTAAAAAAACAAGAAAATACTCCTTTTTCTCTGTGTAAGAACAATTTGGGGTTGCGGTTCGGGTTTTGCTTTGACTAACGACTAGTGACTTGTGACTCATGACTATTTTTTCCTCTAACCGCGAAAAATGAAACTCCGATGGAAATAAAATATAAAAAAAACAAAGGGGCTGTTGTTATAAGCATAGTAACAATATCGATAGTGGGTGTGATAATAGCCGCAAAAACCAGTATAAAGATTATCGCGAATTTCCAATTTCGGGCAAGAGAACCTGGTGATATCACACCTAATTTACTCAAAAGAAAAAAAACCACCGGCATTTCGAAAGACAAACCGAAACCCGCTAATATCCAGAGAATAAAACTAAAATATCTCGAAACCGAAATAAGAGGCGACATAAAATCAGTTTGAAAAGACAAAAGCATTTTAAGTATATATGGTAAAAATACATAGTATGCTATCAACACTCCCCCGTAAAAGAAAACAACAAGAGATATAAGAAAAGGAGAAGTAAATCTTCTCTCATCATCTGTCAATGCTGGTATTACAAAAAGATAAAGCTGATGCAACATTAAAGGTAGGGAAAGAACTAAACCAACCATAAAACTAATTTTTATTCTTATAAATAAAGCTTCCTGAGGCGCGAAGAAATAGGTTTTCTCTACATATGCGGTAAAAAGTTTTATTATATCAGAGGAAAAAGGGTATACGATACCGGTTGAAATAACAAAGAAAAAAATGCAAATAATTACTTTTTTTCTTAAATCCTCGAGATGGCTCCAGAAATCCTCTTCCATTTACTGATGATGTTTAGCTTCCGCCCAGTGAGCAGCACCAATAGCCCCTGCCCTATCCGGTAATTCTCCAATCACTATCCGGACATCTTCAAACGGACGTAAACCTGAAAGTTGATTTGATTCTATCAATTCGATAATTATATTTCCCGCTTTCGTTACGCCTCCTCCTAAAACGAATATATCAGGATCGAGCGCCTCCACAAGATTTTTAATACCTATACTAAGGTAAAATCCGACTTTATTAAGTGCTTTTAAAGCGTTTTCTTCTCCACTTTTAGCCCTATCGAATACCTCCTTAACTGTACATTGCTCGTTTGCAAAAGTCTCGTAAAATCTTGTAATACCATAGCTTCCAACAAAAGCCTCAAGACATCCTCTTTTACCGCAATGGCATAACGGGCCATTGGGGTCTAAAGTCATATGTCCATATTCGGAAGCAAATCCGCGACTGCCGGTATACACTTGCCCATCCTTTACAAATCCTCCCCCAATTCCTGTACCAAGAGTTAAACCTAAAACAATGCGGTTTCCTTTACCCGCACCATAAAGAGCTTCACCGAGGATATAAGTATCCGCATCATTAAAAACATAAGCGGGATGATTAACTTCTCCGCGTAATTTTTCCTGAAGACTTAATTCCTTAACCGACGGCAAATTCGGCGGGTTGTGAACAACACCATCTCCTATAAAACCAGGAAAACCTACCCCAATAATAGAATCAGACTCAAGCTCATAACTTCCGATAACATTAAACAGTTCAGATACAATTTCATCAGGGTTAATCGGAGTATTTTTAAACTCGCTTATTTCGCCGTCTAAAACCCATCCGGATTTAATATTTGTAGAACCAACGTCGATCCCTAAAACCCTTCGCTCTTCTTTCATATAGAACCCCTCATTTTAAAAAAATAAACAACCAACTGCTACTATTGATTATTGTTGTTGTTTGTTGAATTGTCCTCGTCTTTCGATATAAGAGCTTTCCTGGATAGATCTATCTTACCATCGTCTCCAACTCTTTTAACCTTAACTCTAAGTTTATCTCCTACTGAAAGCACATCTTCAACCTTATCGACATGATAATGCGCTATTTCACTAATATGAACCAGTCCGTCCTTCCCTCCGCCAATAGAAACTATAGCACCAAAAGGCAGAAGTTTTTTGACTTCGCCTTCATAAACCTCTCCGGTTTCAACGTCCTTAATAGCACCTCTGACCATCGCTTCAGCCTTTCCTACCGATATTTTATCATCTCCGAAAATAGTAACCGTTGAAGTATCATCGTCAATTTCCACTTCAGCTCCACTTTCTCTGACTATCTTCTTAATGGTTTTACCTGAAGGTCCGATAATTCTACCAATTTTTTCATTAGGAACTTCGAAAGTTACAACTCGCGGAGCAAATTCAGATAGCGATTCTCTTGGGGATGGCATTGTTTTCTCCATTATTTCAAGGATTTTCAGCCTTCCTTCCCTGGCTCTATCCAGAGCTTCTTTCACAATATCAAGAGTCAAATCTTGAATTTTAGTATCGAGTTGTATACCAGTAATTCCTTCTCGGGTTCCGGCGGCTTTAAAATCCATATCTCCCATATAATCCTCATCGCCAAGAATATCTGTCAAAATGCAATGTTCCGAGTTTTCTTTTATAAGCCCAATCGAAAGACCTGCTACATGTTTTTTTACAGGTATACCTGCATCCATTAACGCAAGGGAAGAAGCGCAAACTGTTGCCATAGATGAGGAACCATTAGATTCTAAAATATCGGAAACAATCCTGATCGTATAAGGAAAATCCTCTTCATCAGGAATAATAGGAAACAAAGAATGCTCTGCGAGATTGCCATGTCCTATTTCCCTTCTACCGGGACCCCTCATAAAACGTACCTCTCCCACAGAAAAAGGAGGGAAATTATAATGGAGCATAAACCTCTTGAAATCCTCACCTATCAAATGATCTATTTTTTGTTCGTCTCTTTTGGATCCAAGGGTTACCGCTGACAGACTAACAGTTTCTCCTCTTCTAAAGATAGCAGAACCATGCGGTCTGGGTAATGCTTTAACTTTACATTCAATAGGTCTAATTTCATCGATCTTTCTGCCATCGATTCTTTTGCCCTGCTCAAGAACCATTTTCCTCATAGCTTTTTTCCGTTTATCATCTATAACTTTCTCTACTTTCCACAATTCATCTTCTTCGTATTTATCTTTAAAATTTTCAAGAATTTCTCTTTTTAAGTTCTGCCTTTCCTCTTTTGAAGGCGTTACATTCAATTTATCAATGTAACTGCCGAATCTTGAACTTACTTCCTGTTCTATTTCAGTTGGTATAACTGCCGGTTCAAAAACTCTCTTTTGTTTGCCGACTTGTTCCATCATTTTTTTCTGAAATTGTACTATTTTCTGAATTTCTCTGTGAGCCACTTCAATTCCCGAATATACAGTACCTTCATCAACATCATTCATTCTTCCTTCGATAGTTGTAACTGCCGAATCGGTTCCCGCGACAACCATATCCATCTGGCTTTCGGCGAGCTGCTCAACAGAAGGGTTGATTATAAACTGACCGTCAACCAATCCAACTTTTACTGCTCCTATAGGACCGTTAAAAGGTATATCCGAAATCGCGAGCGCCGCCGATGCCCCGGACACAGCTAAAGGATGCGTATCATTCTCCTGATCGTGAGAAAGTACCATAACAACTATTTGAGTCTCACATGTATATCCATCGGGAATTAACGTACGGATAGGTCTGTCGACCAATCTCGAAATTAAGATTTCTTTATCAGAAGGTTTCCCCTCTCTTTTAAAAAAACCTCCCGGAATTTTACCTGCCGAATATGTCCTTTCCAGGTAATCAACAACGAGCGGGACAAAAGACAAACCCTCTTGCCCTTCTTGTTTCGAACAAGCGGTAGCAAGTACAACGGTACCTCCGAGAGAAACCAATACTGCCCCCGAAGCCTGTTTCGCTATAGTTCCTGTTTCAAAATGTATTTCTTTATCTCCTACTGCTACAGAATTTCTAAATTCCATATGACATCCCCCCCCACCTTAGACTCTAATATTCAACGTTTTTACAACCTCGCTGAACCTCTTATAATCTTTTCTTCGCAGATAATTAAGCAATCTCTTCCTTTCTGAAGCTAAATTCAATAATCCCCTCTGAGAATGATAATCCTTCTTATGTTCCTTTAGATGCTCAGTTAGTTCTCTTATAGTTTCAGTCATTAAAGCTATCTGTACTTCAGGTGAACCTGTATCTTTACCATGTCGTCCGAATTTCTTAACTAATTCCTGCTTTTTCTTAGCTGTGATTCCCATTTATAAACCTCCTTAAGACTTTTTAACGTTTCTTCTTTACTTCTCCCAATATTCTCTTTTAAAGATTTCTCTGATGAAAAAAATTTTTTCTTTCTTACCAATGAATAAACAAAACACTTAATTCTTTCTCCATATATATGTCCCGAAAAACCCATAATATGAACTTCTATCTTTACTTGATTTATACCAAAAGTCGGAGATGAACCTATGTAAAGCATTGCCGGAAATTCCTCATCATGTATCTCTACTATAGATGAATATAATCCTTCATCAGGCAGCAGTTTATACTTAGAATCCAATTGAATATTTGCAGTAGGATAACCAAGAGAACGCCCCATCCCATCACCTTTAACAACTTTACCTTCAATTAAATAAGGATGTCCTGAAAATTTATAAACACTATCAATTTCACCTTTTCTTAAAAATTTTCTAATTTCAGAACTCTTAACTGCTTTACTGTCAATTTTTACTTCAGGAAAAATAATAACATCAAATCCTAATTTTTCACCCATTTTTTTGAGCAATCCAGCATCTCCCCTTCTTTCTTTTCCGAAATGATGATCAAATCCGATTATAACTCCTTCTGGATTTATTTTTTCCTTGATTATAACTTTTATAAAAGCTTCCGGAGACATTTGAAATATTTCAGAACCAAAATTAAGCACAATCACTTTTTTTACGGAATAATGTTCCAATAATGATATTTTTTCATTTAAAGTACTTAATAAAAATGGTTCCTGCACTTTATCCAGTGAAATCAAAGGATGCGGCTCATAGGTAAGAACCGAAACTTCTTTTCTT
>Ga0315548_1003774_pt1 | contig 11187 bp, 6 predicted proteins | sample SalMarSW160110MG_2_FD_202540 | JGI IMG/M metagenome (GOLD analysis project Ga0315548, IMG submission 202540) | Salt marsh sediment microbial communities from the Plum Island Ecosystem LTER, Massachusetts, United States - Salt Marsh Sediment SW1601-110 ... | reverse complement strand
TTTTTCCCAACAACGAGCCGCTCAGTCAGGATGATGGAGCGCTTCTGGCGGCTTATCTTGACGAGGGTGGTGCCCTTTACCTCGAAGGCGGCGATACTTGGGCGTTCGATCCACCGACATCCGTTCACCCTTACTTTCATGTGGAAGGTCTGACCGACGGAAGCGGCAACGCAGGACCTATAGCCGGAGAGCCCGCAACGGATTTCGAAGGAATGTTCTTTAGCTACAATGGAGAGAACAACTATATTGATCGATTGTCGGCATTGGAAGGCGCTCAGGTTATCTTGCACAACTCTCGCGGCACGAGTCGCTTTCCTGTCTGTATCGCCTACGCTGGCCCGGATTATCGGACCGTCGGCAGTTCCGTCGAGCTCGGTTCGGTCGTCGACTCGCTGCCACCTTCGACGCGTGTCTGCCTGGTGCAAAACCTTCTTCTGTGGTTGGGTGTTGAATTTGGAGGAGATACATCAGGCCCTGTCATTGTGCACCACCCGCTTCGCGACACCCATAATTCCGCCGGACCTTATTTCGTGAACGCTGAACTCCATGATGTGAGCGAGGTTGGCGGAGCGACTGTCGTCTACGAAACGAACAGCGATGGTGATGTCACACTCCAGATGAGTCAGCAGGGCAGCGCATGGCATGCCGCTATCCCCGGTCAGCCGCAGGGAACCATGGTCTGTTACCGTATCGACGCCCGGGATGTCGCTGTTCCCCCGAACAGAACCGTATCGGCGGAATGGCACTTCCGAATCCTGCCGCCCACTCCCCGACTTGTGTACGAGCGCTTTGACGATGGAAGTGCCACGCCCGGCGGCTGGCAGGTCATTCGTAATGATGAGCGATCCTCTATCTGCATTCGGGCTTATGATGGCCGCGAAAGCGTGCTCGAAATCGGTGACTCACCCGATTCGGATATCTGTGTTGTGACGCCGACTTTCGATGCATCCCAACATCATGACATCACTCTTCGCTTCTGGCATTACCTGCACGGAAGCTGTTGCACTCAAGAGACGCGGGCCATCGTAACAGGAAGCACAGACGGAGGAAGGACCTTTCCTCACATGGTGTGGGAGACCTGTGCGCGGCAACACGGTGTCCTGGAAGAAGGTGTCGTCTCGTCCGTGCCACTTCGGTGGGCGGTTGGCCACGATGCCATCGCACTCAAATTCTGTTACAGCGGAGATTTCTACTGGCGTCTCGATGACATTGTGATTCAGGGAGTCAATCTGTCAGATGCCGGGTTCGTCGATGGGGTGTGCATTCATTATGACCAAGGCAAAATACACCTGTACTGGCCGCCGGACCCGGGTGCTTCGCACTATGTCATCTACGCCGGAGAGAGTGCAGAAAACGGCCAGACAATGAAGCCCATTGCGACGACGGACACAACTTGCTACACCGGCGACCTTGCCGCATATTCTCGCTGTTTCTACCGCGTCAAAGCGTGCTACGACCTTGCACTGCCTTCTAGTCCTTCCTTTTCCATTGATACGGTTGCTTCTCACCCGGCGCAAATCCGCCCGGAAGATCTTCGCTGGATGCACAAGCTCGAAACGACAAGAAGAGTGAAGTAGCTGTCTGTGCCCTCTGTCCATTCAGCTCTCCAGGAGTTATCGGAACGCTTTTGCCACAGGAGATCTGCTTGACATTGTTTGACCCACGGGTTATATTTAGACAAATACGAACGAGGATGAAATGAAGAAAAGCGTGATCTTCTTTGTGGGTCTGTGGTTTGTCTGTGCCAATGTCACTGAAGGCTGCCCGCGATTGCACAGATTGGATCTGGCCCAGTCGACACCGTCTGTCGGCCCGGTTCGCGAACGACCCGCCATGTGGTCGCTCGATGAGGATACTCTGCACAATGTTGATATCTTGAGCTATCAGCTGTCAGCCGAGGTCGATATCAGCACTCAGCTTCTCGACGGCCACAGCACGATTTTGCTGCGGGCGTTGGACGATTCAGTCGCGGAAACCTGGATGAGTTTTCACGCTCTTAACATCGACTCCGCCAGTGCTGAGAATCATGATCTCGCCTGTATCCGAGGCGGCAATGACAGTCTGACACTCATCTTCGAGCCTGCACTGGCCCCGGATGAGACGACGGCCGTCGACATCTTCTATTACGGACATCCGGAGCACGAGCTGGGTTCCAACGGCTGGGGCGGTTTCTTCTTCAGTTCTCAGGTTGCGTTTTCGATGGGAGACGGCCTTTCATGTGATCCGCCACCCATGACGGATTATGTCATGCCGTGCTATCTGAATCCGCGCGACAGAGCGACTTTCGAAACTTGGTGGCGCGTGACCAGCGAGCGTGTCGTGTCATCGAATGGCATCCTGGTGGACACCGTGGATCACGGTGACGGCACCAAGACATGGCATTATCGACTTGATCAGCCGGTGGCGACCTATCTTATGAGTGTCGCCATCGGCGACTATTTCGTTGGTGTGTTGCAGGAAGAAGCACCGCGCATCGAGTATTTTGTCTATCCCGGTTATGAGAACAGAGCCGAGACTCACTTCTCAAATGTTCCGGATATCATGGAGGGATATGTCGCATTGTTCGGGTCATTCCCTTTTGATCGGATGTCGTACGCGATGACGACGCACGGCGACATGGAACATGTCACATGCGTTCACCATCATCAGTTAACCGTCCAGGGCAATCATCGCTATGATTGGCTTCTGGCACACGAAATGTCCCACATGTGGTGGGGCAACTGGGTGACGCTCGGCGAGTGGGCGGACCTCTGGCTGAATGAAGGTTTCGCGACCTTCTGTGAAGCACTGGCAATGGAGTTTCTGAACGGTCCAGAGGCCTACGACGATTACATCCAGAGCAGCATTATGAGTCCGTACCTTTCCTCAGGTGAGGTTTTTCCCATATACGATCCCAACCAATACTGGTCGTACACGGTTTACGAGAAGGGAGCAGCGGTGATGCACATGCTGCGCCGATTGCTTGGCGATTCTGTTTTCTTCGCGGCGTGGCACAGCTACGGTGAGACTTATGCGTTCAGCAACGCGGTGACAGCCGATTGGCAACGAGAGCTGGAGGATGCGTCTGGCCAAGACCTCGACTGGTTCTTCGAGCCGTGGGTCTACGGATGGGGATATCCGAAGTATTACTATTCGTATTGGGTGGACGGAGATACTTCAAATCTCGTACATGTGCGCATTCGACAGGCGCAGACAACGCATGACTATTTCCGAATGCCACTCGAGCTGCGTTTCAACTACCCGGCTGGATGGGACACGACGGTGACGCTCTGGAACGAGGCCGTTGACGATCAACTTCTGTCTGTCACTGTGCCGGACACTTTCGAATCCGTCGATTTCGACCCTCGCAACAGTATTCTCGACCGTGCGTGGTACGAGGATGCCGTGGCCGAATCGGGACCGGTGGCGAGCAGTTTCCGTTTTTGTGGGGCGTATCCAAACCCGTTCAACAGTCAGACAGTTTTCGAGTTCGAATTGCCGAAGCCAGCGGATGTACACGTTCGCATTTACAACTTGCTGGGGCGTGAGGTTGCGACACTCGCTCCCGGCGTTCTTCAGCCGGGCAGCGGGAAGATCCGATGGCGGGCCGACGGGCTTTCTTCCGGCATATACATTGCCGCATTTGAGGCCGGGGAGTTCTCAGCGGCACAGAAGATAATCCTGCTGAAGTAGTACCCTCTACAATCCACAACTCCATTTGTCCCTGAAGGGGGATTCACTCGGGAGAGTATAATGGCAAAATATGTTTACTTTTTCGGAGATGGTCAGGCGGATGGCCGGGCAGATATGAAAGAATTGCTCGGCGGCAAAGGTGCGAACCTGGCCGAGATGGCTCTGCTCGGGATTCCTGTTCCACCCGGCTTCACGATTACTACCGAGGTCTGCACTTATTTCCAGAGAGAGCACAGTGATCCGCCAGGACTGGAACGGGAACTTCTGGAGCATTTGAAGCGGGTCGAGCGGCTCGCCGGCACGGAGTTCGGGAGCGTGGAGAATCCGCTCTTGGTCTCGGTTCGCTCCGGCGCCCGAGCTTCCATGCCTGGAATGATGGACTCCGTCCTCAACCTTGGCCTGAATGACCGAACGGTGGAAGGGTTGATCAAGCGTTCGGGAGACGCTCGCTTTGCGTATGATTCTTACCGGCGTTTTGTGGCCATGTATGGCGATGTTGTGATGGGATTGAAGCCCCAGTCGAAGGATGCGGAAGATCCCTTCGAAGTCTTGATGGATCGCCGGAAGAAAATGCGCGGAGTCACCGATGATGTTGACATGACCGTGGAAGACCTCCGAGGGCTCGTCTCCGATTTCAAGGCCATGATCCGCGAGCGTATGGGTCAATCCTTCCCTGAAGATCCTATGGAACAGCTCTGGGGTGCCATTCGTGCGGTCTTCAACTCGTGGCGAAATCCCCGTGCCGAAGCGTATCGCCGCTTGAACCGCATTCCCGACGATTGGGGCACAGCAGTGAATGTCCAGGTGATGGTTTTCGGCAACTTGGGTGAGAGATGTGCCACCGGAGTGGCCTTCACGCGTGATCCTGCGACAGGCAAGAAAGAATTCTATGGTGAGTTTCTGGTGAATGCCCAAGGAGAGGATGTTGTAGCGGGGACGCGCACGCCACAACAGATCACCTTGGCCGGATCACAGCGCTGGGCGCAGAATCATAGCATTGCAGAGGATGAGCGGAAGAAGCGCTTCTCCTCGCTCGAAGAATTTATGCCGGACGAATATCACCAGCTCACGGACATCGCAGAGACTCTCGAGAAGCACTACCATGATATGAACGACATCGAGTTCACCATTCAGGACGGCAAACTCTGGATGCTTCAATGTCGAATCGGTAAACGAACCGGCCAAGCCGCAGTTCGCATGGCGGTCGAGATGGTCGAAGAAGGACTTATTACAAAGGAACAGGCGTTGCTGCAGGTGGAGCCGGATGCCTTGAATCAGCTTCTACGCCCCGTCTTTGATCCTCAGGAGAAGGAACAAGCTACGCGCTTGGCGCGTGGCCTGAACGCCGGCCCTGGTGCCGCCGCGGGACAGATTGTCTTCAATGCGCCGGATGCCCAGGAGAGAACAGCGCGAGGCGAGCGCGTCATTCTCGTGCGAATCGAGACCTCGCCGGAAGACATCAAGGGCATGAACGCCGCCGAGGGAATCCTGACCGCGCGAGGCGGCATGACTTCGCACGCCGCGCTTGTGGCACGTCAGATGGGCAAGGTGTGCGTGGCGGGCTGCAGTGCACTGGAAATTGACTACGCCAAGCGGCGCATCCAGGTCAAGGATCGCACTGTGAAGGAAGGTGATTGGATATCTCTGGATGGGACAACCGGTGACGTATATGAAGGTCAGATTTCGACGCGACCCTCTGAGGTTTTGCAGGTTCTCTTTGATGGGACTCTGAAACCCGAAGATGCGCCGGTCTATCAGCGTTTCGCCAAACTGCTGAGTTGGGCGGATGAGTTCCGAAGCTTGGGAGTGCGCGCAAATGCCGATCAACCAGACCAGTGTGAAAAGGCCGTTGCGTTCGGTGCTGAAGGGATTGGGCTATGCCGTACCGAGCACATGTTCTTCCAAGGCAACCGCATTGATGCGGTGCGTGAGATGATCATGGCTGAGACAACTGACGGACGCCGAAAAGCACTGGCCAAATTATTGCCTTATCAGCGTGAGGATTTCGCGGCCATCTTTCGAGTGATGGCCGGCAGATCCGTGACGATTCGCATGCTGGATCCCCCGCTGCACGAGTTCCTGCCGCACGACAATAAGACGCAGGCAGACTTGGCCAAAAAACTCGGAAAGACGACTGAGGATGTTCGCGCGCGTGTCAATTCGCTGGCTGAGGCGAACCCGATGCTTGGGCATCGAGGTTGTCGGCTGGGTATTGTCTTCCCGGAAATCACCGAGATGCAGACGACCGCGATATTCCAGGCGGCACTGAAAGTCATAGACGAGGGAATACTCGTACATCCGGAAATCATGATTCCACTGGTCGGCTTTGTCCGCGAGTTCGAGGAGCAAGCTCGAGTTGTGCGGCATGTGGCGGATGAAGTGATGCAGAAGGAAGGTAGGAGAATCGAATATCTGCTTGGGACGATGATCGAGCTTCCTCGCGCCGCCTTAATCGCCAACGACATCGCAAGAGTCGCCCAGTTCTTCAGCTTTGGCACGAACGACCTGACCCAGACGACCTTGGGAGTGTCCCGCGATGATGCCGGGACTTTCCTCCCTTTCTACTTGGACAACATCATCGTTGCTCACAATCCCTTCCAGTCTCTCGATGTGGATGGCGTTGGCAAGCTCGTTCGACTCGGCACCGAGAAAGGGCGGCACACTCGCCGAGATCTCAAAGTGGGAATCTGCGGCGAGCATGGCGGGGATCCCCATTCAATAGACTTCTTCCATCGCGTCGGACTGGACTATGTTTCGTGCAGTCCCTTCCGCGTTCCCATAGCGAGGTTGGCGGCGGCTCAAGCGGCCTTGCGTGGACGCTAATGCTCTCGGAGTGGCCTCAAGAAAAATCCGGAACCGAAGTTCCGGATTTTTTATTTCCCTGATGCCGGACCGACCAGCGGGCGGCCTCGACGAGGCAAGACCAGCGCTTTCAAGAATCGTCGGACAAGACGGCGTGGCAATTCCTGTCGGCTTGTCGCGTCGAAATCCGAAAGCACGATCTTTCCGCCTGCCGTCTGATCATGGCCACCTGCGCTGCCTAAGCCTTCAGCCAGATAGAGCGCAAGCCCCCCTGCATTGGATTCCGGGTCTGTGGATCGAAGGGAGAAATAGAGATTGCCGCCATGTTCCCCGAGACTGAGTGCCCAGACAACCCCCTCGAGCCGCAGTAGCGTTTCCGCCGTCTCGGGCACGATTTCGGGCGTGTGCACACGGCCCATCGGCAGCACAAGAGCAGGGCCGTAGATTCTGGCGCGCCGCACCGCCTTGCCGATCGCCGTGAAGAAACTCGCCGGTCGTTTCGCATTCAGGATCATTGCCAGCGTTCCGTAATCCATGCGCGGGACAAGATCCATGTAAGCTATCCGGTCCGCCTCGGAGGTCCCGCGACCCAGCTCCATCGTCTCTGTGCGAATCGCATAGTGGAGCGCACTCGCAAGCTTCCGGCCAATGGGCACGCCGGTGCAGGTCAGGTATTCCCAGAGAATCGTCGCCGTTGCGCCATAGCCTTGCCGCACATCACTGAACGGGAACAAGACTCGTTTCGTCACCGGAGGATGATGGTCAATGACCCCGACAACATGGTCTTGCGGCAGTAGACAGTTGTTCCCGAAGTCGGGTTGGGTGTCCACGACAAGCAGCGCGTAGGGTAGAGGCTGCGCATCGCGGGGGGTCTCGACATGCTCGAATTGGATGTTGAGGGCGGTGACCAGTGCCCGGTTCTCCGTCCGCCCCAACACGCCTGCATAGAGCAGCTTTGTGGGCACTTTTCTCGCTTTCAGAAGATGCGATAGCGCCCATGCGCTCGCCAGGGAATCCGGATCGGGATTATCGTGCGAGATGATCGCGACGTGGTGTTCGTCTTGGCAGAGCCGGATCAGCTCTTCGACCTTCTTCTGGCAATCCTCTTTATTCATTCGCCAAACACCCACGATCTCTATTCACCCCGGAGGCTCATCCCTGTGGAAGCAAGGCAAAGGCATTGTGCGTGCTGTGCAAGATGATGTTCTCCCCATCGGTCATTTCAGATCAACGCCCTCGATTACACCGATGGCCATCTCGAATTTGTTAAACGGGGGCATCAGGTAGACTCCTTGTGCCAGTGGCCGAGCGACACGCAGAAACTCGCGGGCAATTTCGATTCCGACTTCGGCGCCTCGGTCGCCGGAGTCGCGCATGCGACGGCGAACCTCGTCCGAAATTGTGATGTCCGGCACTTCATTGTGCAGGAATTCGGCGTGCTTGGCGCTGCGCAGTGGCAAGATGCCCACGAAAATCGGAAGTCCCAAAGGCTCGGCTCGCTTGAAGAATTCTTCCATCGTGTGCAGGTCAAAGAGCGGTTGCGTGAACGCAAAGCATGCTCCGGCCTCTGCTTTCTTTTCGAACCGGACCCATTCTTCCCTCATGTCCGGCGCCGTAGGATTGACAGCGACACCAAGCAGGAAATCGGTCGGTTCGGCCAGCCGCCGACCGGTCAAGTCGATACCTTGATTCAGCCGCGTGATGAGGTGCGAAAGCCCGATCGAATCCAGCTCGAAGACTGCCTTGGCGAAGGGGTAATCACCCACCGACGGAGGGTCTCCGGTCACGGCCAGAATGTTGCGCAGCCCGAGGGCATGTGCTCCTAACAGTTCGGACTGCAATGCCATGGCATTTCGGTCGCGGCAACTCATGTGAAGCAGGATCTCGACACCGGCCTCCTGCCGAACGAGGTGGGCCATGGCCAAGGCACTCATGCGAGCCCGCGCCAGAGGGCTGTCCGCGACATTGATCAGGTCCACTCCGCTCGCCTTCAAGTATTTCGCTGACCGAATGAAAGGTTCCGTATCGGCGCTGCGCGGAGGATCAATTTCGACGGAAATCATGAAACGCTTGCCGAGTTGCTCCCGGAAGAAAGAGGGAGCGTGGGGCGTGAGCGATGGTCTGGTAGCGGCTTCTTCGATAACCGGGCGAACTTGGATGCGCGTCGGTCTCGTGGGCTTGCGCCCGGACACAGCCTTTGCCATCGCAGCAATATGCTCTGGCGTTGTTCCACAACAACCCCCGACCAGGCCGACGCCAAGTTCCGCGAATCTGACAGCGTAACTGGCAAAATACTGAGGCGAAGTCAAATAGATGTACCGCCCGCCGATCACGCGCGGCAACCCGGCGTTGGGTTGAGCCGACAGAGGGCAATCTGCGATCGCCGCGAACCTCTCGATGACCTCGGTCACGCCTTGGGGGCCAACGCTGCAGTTGACTCCGATAACATCCGCGCCCGCTTGTCGCAGAGCCTCGAACACCTCGGCGGGCTTGTCGCCGACGATCGTTTTTCCCTCTTCAGTGAAAGTCATCTGCGCGATGATGGGGAGATCACACAGCTCTCGCGTAGCAGCGATGGCTTCGCCAATTTCCGGTAGGGATAAGAAGGTCTCGAGAATGAGTAAATCAATTTCACCCTCGAGCAGGCCGGTTATTTGCACGCGAAAGGCTTCTCGTGCATCGGCAAGGGAGAGAGTGCCAATGGGTCTGAGTTGCTTGTTCAGTGGGCCGACGGACCCGGCAACAAAAACCTTATCTCCTGCCACCTTGCGGGCCAGACGCGCGCCGGCACGGCTAATCTCTCGTGCACGATTCTCGAGGCCATGCTCGGCTAGGCGGATGGGATTGGCCCCGAATGTGTTCGTCTCGATGACATTTGCCCCGGCGGCAATATATTCTCGATGCAGCGCTTCCACCACGGACGGCAAGCTCTCGCACAGCTCATCAAAGCACGAGCGATACGAATGGCCTCGCGCATAGAGCATGGTTCCCATCGCGCCATCGCAGACCAAAACGCGTTCGCGAATGAGATCCAAAAATCCTTCTTGGTGTCGGCGCGCCACCTTTCTCCCCGTTATCTAATCCGAGGGACCGCGAATCTGTTTAGTCTAATTTGAGTTCCTGCCGCAGTTCAGCGACAGCTTCGGCAATGACTTTCAGCTTGTCGGCGGCCTCGTTCCAGGTGCGTGTTTTGAGTCCGCAATCGGGATCGACATAGATTTTCTCGGGTGCAATCAGTTCCATGGCCTGCCGAATGCGGTTCTTAACCTCGTCCTTGTTTTCTACGATATGGCTGTGGCTGTCTACGACGCCCAGGCCGATTTCCTTCGTAAACTTGTTCTTGCGGAAAAGCTCGAGCATATCCATGCCGGAATTTGCCATCTCCAGATCAAGCTGGTGGACAGGCAATTCGAGGATTTTGGGGTAAATCTTCGTGAAATCGCCGTAGCAGATATGAGTGTAGAAATGCGCATCGAGATCCTTCACAACCCGTTTGAAGGTTTCTATGGCCAAATCCAGTTCCTGTGGTCGTACTGAGATTGCAGGTTCGTCAATCTGAATTTCAGTCGCTCCAGCCGCGATGAGCGACTTCACTTCTTCGCGCAAGGCAAGGGCGAGATCCCGGGCGAACTCCGACCGGGTGGCGTAGTACTCGTTGAAGGACCAGTCCATCATGGTGTATGGACCGGTGAGAATCGCTTTCATCGGCTGCTGGGTCAGGGCCTTTGCGAATTCCCACCACTTCACTGTCACGGGAGCCTTGAATTTCACTTCCGAAACGCAAACGGGCTTCCGATAGTAGCGATTTCCGTAAGAGCGGACAAGTCCGGATATCTCGAAGCCAGTCAGATTCGCGGCGAAGTAAGTGGCCATGTCCCCTCGATACATCTCGCCATCCACCATGATGTCGATCCCGATGTCATTCTGCAGTGTGATGACCTGCTGTGTCGCCTTCTTCGTCAGCTTGTCAAGCTCGGCTTCCGACAACTCCCCGCGATCATAAGCTGCGCGAGCCCGTCTCAGATACAGCGGCTTCGGAAAACTCCCCACGGATGTTGTTCGCAGACTGCGGTGCAAAAACTATCCTCCTCGTTGGCCAACAAGAGAGTCAGTCATCTTGTCAGAAGAAGCCTCCGGCAAGTGCCCGAAGGCCAGTGTCTGATCGAGAATCCGATAGTGCTCGCCTTTGCGTTTATGCAGAAAAGCAAACAGTTCCGCAAGGCTCTTCTGCTCCACACCCCGTGCCAGCCTCGCATACACCTCGGCTCCCTCTTCTTCGAATCCCAGCGCCCACAAGTAGGCTCGAAATGTGTCTCTATGGACAGCGCCTGCTTCCTCGTGCGATGAGCAGCCGGCTTCCCGCAAGATTGTCTCGACAACTTTCACGACAGGTCTAAGAACAGGCAAGCGAGCTTCTTGGCGCGAACGATCCGATTTGCTTTGGAAAGTCAAAATGACACTCTGGACGACCTGCAAAAATCTGTCCTGGCGGTGTGCGAGCGTCTCGAAGGTCCGCTTGGCAACCGGCTTCTGGGTTTCAGTCGCCCATTTTCGATATAGATCTCTGCCTCGCTCTTCTCTTTTGAAACTGGTCTGAAGTGCTTGCCACTCGCCTTGCCCTGTTGGCATTCGCTTACCTGCCATTTCAGAATTCCTTGGCAAAGGCGACCATGCTCTTGAGTTTCTCCTCTGCGCATTCTCGAGGCAAGAATT